>SESE01000538.1_pt1 | contig 15813 bp, 13 predicted proteins | sample 3171371 | NCBI WGS metagenome assembly SESE01 (sample SAMN06051881, study PRJNA518727) | freshwater metagenome | biome: subpolar coniferous forest; feature: holomictic lake; material: water; isolation source: holomictic Lake 442, 13 m depth | place: Canada: near Kenora, Ontario | collected... | reverse complement strand
GGCCACCAGCAGGATCAGCCCATCGTCAACGCCCTTGCGGCCAAGCTTCCACGCATCGGCGACCCGAATGCCGTACTCGGCGATGTCCTCCGGCTGCGTGTTCGGCACTATCAGCACGGCAATCTGACTACCCTTGTCAGCCTCGAAGCGAGCGAGCTTCGCCGTCAGCGACGACAGCTGATCCGGCGACAACGTGCCGGTCAGGTCAGTGACGCGCGCGACCGGCGGCACCGCCACCTGCTCAACAGCTGGCGCCGCGAGCGGCAACAGCAGCAAAGCAAACAGCAGCGCGGCCAGCCGCGACAGCACGACAGCCTGCCTTCTCAACGCCGCGTCAGCCCGCAGGCTTGGCCGGCGCCGAGAAGTCCACGGCCGGCGGCTTGGAGATCTGCGCCTCGTTCTCAACACTGAAATTAGGCTTCAGATCAGCGCCGAACATCTTCGCGGTCAGGTTGACCGGAAACTGGCGAATCGTCGTGTTGTACTCCTTCACCGCCTCGATGTAGCGGTTGCGAGCCACGGTGATCCGGTTCTCGGTGCTTTCCAACTGAACCTGCAGGTCGCGGAAGTTCTGGTCGGACTTCAGCTCCGGATAACGCTCACTCACCACGAGCAGGCGCGACAGCGCGCCGGACAGCTCGCCTTGCGCCTGCTGGAACTGCTTTAGCGACGCCGCGTCGCCGGCATTGACCTTGATCGAGGAGGCCTTGGCGCGCGCCTCGGTCACGCCGATGAGCACGGCCTGCTCCTGCTGCGCGTAACCCTTCACGGTATTGACCAGGTTCGGGATCAGGTCAGCACGCCGCTGGTACTGGTTCAGCACCTCGGACCACGCCGACTTGGTCTGCTCATCCAGGGTCTGGATATTGTTGTAACCACAACCGGACAAGAGGAAGCCTGCCGCCAGAGCGACAAGCAGCAACGGGGTACGCAGGATCGATCGCATGGGTTCTCCTTGCGGCCTGGGGGGCCGCCACCTCCACTATATGGGTATTAATCCCCCACTACGCAAGTGCGCAGTTGAAGCCCGGTTGGCGACGGCGGCGACCCAAGGGGGGCGGCGCCCCCTGGACCGGGTCGCAGCGCGACGCGTTGGGGGATGCCGAGGGACAAAAAAAACCCCGGGGACTGCCCGGGGTTCAGAAAGCGGACGCCATCACAAGAATGCGTCGCAGTCCGCTAGGGGGATTCAGTGCAGGCGCGACCACTGCAGGACACGGACCTCTTCGGCCTCGAGGTCCAGATCGCGAGCAATCAGCAGCGCGACCCGCTGCGGATCAGACGGCAGCCGATCCTGGCCACCGATTTCCACGATGCCGGTGTACTCGCTCGGCCCCTTGGTGCCGAGGTCCGCTACAAACCGCGTGTAGAACTTAACGCTCATGGCACGCAGAGTAGGGCCCCGCGCCCGTAGAATCCGTGAAATAAGTCGCAAACCGGCCGATGGCCGGCCGCAGGAGAGCAGGACATGGGGCGCTGGCGGCCACCAACATCGCCGGGATCGCAGTACATCACCCGAGCGGGTGCCGAGCGGCTGCGCGCCGAACTGGACACGCTCTGGCGCGTCGAGCGACCACAGGTCACCCAATCCGTGTCCGAAGCGGCCGCACAAGGCGACCGCTCGGAGAATGCGGAATACACCTACGGCAAGAAGCGGCTGCGCGAAATCGACCGCCGGGTGCGCTTCCTGCGCCAGCGTCTGGACGGAATCGTGATCGTCGAACAACCGCCGTCGGACCCCAAGCGCGTGTTCTTCGGTGCCTGGATAGCGCTGGAGGACGAGGATGGCGCACTGCGCCACTACCGGATCGTCGGGCCGGACGAGTTCGATATGGACCCGCGCTACATCAGCATGGATGCACCGCTCGGTCGCGTACTGCTAGGCCGCAGGCTCGACGACGAGGTGGTACTGCAGCTGCCGGGCGCGGCACAGCGCTTCGTGATCTGCTCAATCCGCTACGGCGAAGCGGCGCCCTAAAAAAATGCGCGGCCCGTGCGCGTCAGACGACGCGCACGTTCTTGAACTGCCACGGATCGGACGTATCGATGTCTTCCACGAAAAAGCGCGAGCGGTCATGTAGCGGATTCCAGTCCGTGTACTCGCCGACCACCGGCCCCAGATAGGGCATGCAGATCTCGAGGTTGCGACGAAAATCCATCTCGTCCGGCTCAACGACGCCAAGAGCGGGATTCTCGATCGCCCAGATCATGCCCGACAGCACCGATACGGTGACCTGCAGACTGGTGGCGTTGTTGTGCGGCGCTAATGTGCGCGCCTCGTCGATCGACAGCTGCGAGCCGTACCAGTAGGCGTTGTTCTTGTGGCCCGCGAGCAGCACGCCCAGCTCGTCAACGCCGCCACTTTCGATCTCGTTCATCAGGATCCGCTTGCTGTCCTGCAGGCGGTAGTTGCGGCCAGCGAACTCGTGCAGCGACATCACCGCCGAATCGCAGGGGTGATAGGCATAGTGCACGGTCGGGCGATAGACGAGCTGATCGCCGTCCCTGATCGTGTAGTAGTCGGCGATCGACATCGCCTCGCCATGCGTGATCAGGAAGCCGTGGAAATAGCCGGCGCGCGGCGCCCAGGTGCGCACGCGCGTCGCCGCACCCGGCTGCATCAGGTAGATCGCGCAGCCCGGGCCAAAGTCGTGCTTGCGGCCGTCGCGCGGGAAGTTGCGCTCGTGTGAGCCCCAGCCGAGCTCTGCCGGCTGGCAGCCCTCGCTGATAAAGCCCTCGACTGACCAGGTGTTGACGAACTCGTTCATCCGCTTAGGCAGACTCGGCATCTGCGTATCGCGCTCGGCGATGTGGATGACCTTGACGCCGACCGACTTGGCTAGCGCCGCCCACTCCTCCCGCGTCTTAGGATCACCCGCATCGACCTTGAGATCGACCGCGAGGTTCAACAGCGCCTGCTTGACGAAATGCTGCACCAGACCCGGGTTCGCGCCGTGCGTCACTACCGCAGTCGGCTTCGGCGTCTTGTCCTTGTCCTTGAGCTTGCGCAACGCGAGGGCTTCCTCACGCAGCGCGTAGTTCGTACGCCGCGACGGCGACACCGACGGATCCGTGTAACCGCCCGGCCACGGCTCGAGGCACGTGTCGAGGTACAGCGCGCCGCGTTCCCAGCAGTACTTGATCAGCGCGATCGAGGAAACGTCCACCGAGAGATTCAGAACAAAGTCACCACGCCCGACCAGCGGCTCGAGCACCTGGCGAAAATTCTCACGCGTCAGCGGCTGCACCAGGTGGGTAATGCCGTACTCCTGCGCACAGGCAAGGCCCAGCTCGTCCGCGGTCACGATCGTAATCCGGTCGCAGGACAATCCACCGATGTGGCGCAGGATCAACGGCAGGACGCCCTGGCCAATGCTGCCGAAGCCGATGAAGATCAGCCGACCGGGGAAAGTCACGTGGACTTTGTGTTCGATGGTCATGATTGCCTGTCTATCCAATGTACCGGACGCATAGCGGCAAAACCGGGCAGCGACTCCGCCCGCGCAAGCCAGCGCGCAAGGGCCGGGTACTTTACCTCAACCGGCAGAAAGCGGGCGCGTGGCTCACCCCAACCAGGACTGCCGGCACGTACCACCAGTTGCCTCCAAGGGACGATCACCAGGTCGGCAGCGGACGCCCGGGTGCCTGCCGCCCACGCCGAATTCGCCAGCCGGCGCTCAACGACGCGCGCCGCCGCGGCCGCTGCCAGCCGGCGCTCAAGCGCTTGCGTGTGCGCAGCCGACGCGCGCTCAATACAGCTCAATCGCCATCGCCGAGCGGTTTGTGGGCGCGGATTTTAGCCGCGCGCGGTGGAGGCCGCGCTACACTTCCCGCCGGCCGAAAGGAGCTGCGCGATGACTTACGAGACGCTGGTAGACGTGGCGACGCTAAAAGGTCACCTCGCCGACCCGTCGTTTCGGGTCGTCGACTGCCGCTTCGAGCTCGGCAATCCAGACGCCGGGCGCGCGCTCTACCTCAGCGGCCACCTGCCCGGCGCGGTCTACGCGCACCTCGACGCGGACCTGTCTGGGCCGCGCACGCCATGGAGCGGCCGGCACCCCCTGCCGGAGCCGGAAGATCTCGCTCTGACCCTGGGCAGGCTAGGCATCAACGACTCCATCCAGGTCGTCGCCTATGACGAGTCCAATGGCGCCTACGCCGCACGACTGTGGTGGCTGCTGCGCTGGCTCGGCCACCGCCGCGTTGCGGTGCTCGATGGCGGACTGGCCGCCTGGCGCGCCGCGGCGCTGCCGCTGTCCGTCCCACCGGTGTCGGTCGGCCCACGCCATTTTGTTGCCAGGCCGGACGCCACGATGCACGTCTCTGGCGACGACGTTGCGCGGCTGGTGGCGCGCAACGAGTGCGTGCTGCTGGATGCGCGCGCGCCCGAACGCTACGAAGGACGCCTTGAGCCGCTGGACCCGCAAGCAGGGCACGTGCCTGGCGCCCGCAACCACCACTTCGCGCGAAATCTTGCGCAAAACGGCAACTTCCTCGGGCCAGAAGCGCTCGCCGCCGTTCTCACCCGCCAGCTGCACGGCCATCCGCCGACCGAGGCAATCAGCATGTGCGGCTCCGGCGTGACGGCCTGTCATACGCTGTTAGCACTGGAAATTGCGGGACTTACGGGCGCGCGGCTCTATCCCGGCTCGTGGAGCGAGTGGAGCCGGGACCCGGGACGGACGGTGGCGGTCGGGCCCTGAGGGCCTGGATCATTTACATGTAGCGTCATTTTGTTATGGTGCGCGCGTTCGCCAGCCACCGGCCAGGACGCCTGTGAATAGCCCCGCGCCCAAATTTGCTGCCCCCCTCGGCTGGAAAGTCGACGATTCCGCACAGCTGTACCAGGTGGATTCCTGGGGCGGCGGCTATTTCGGCGTCAACGAAGCCGGCCACGTGGCGGTCCGCCCGGATCAGCAGCCAGGCCGCGAAATAGACCTGCTCGAGGTCGTCGAAGGCCTGAAGGCCCGCGATCTGACCGCGCCGGTCGTGATCCGCTTCTCCGACATCATCGCCCACCGTCTGAAAAGCCTGAACGACGCGTTCTGTCAGGCGATCGTCGAGAACGACTACAAGGGCCGCTACTCGTCCGTATTTCCGATCAAGGTGAACCAGCAGCGGCTGGTGGTGGAAGAGGTCTACCGCAGCGGTGCGGCGTTCGGCTTCGGCCTCGAGGCCGGCTCCAAGCCTGAGCTGCTGGTCGTGATGGGCCTGACCGAGAGCAACACGGACCGGCTGATCATCTGCAACGGCTTCAAGGACGACAGCTACATCGAGACGGTGACCCTCGCCGCCAAGCTGGGCCGCAAGATCGTGCCGGTGGTCGAGAACTTCGTGGAACTCGGCCTGATCCTCAAGCACGCACAGAAATACGGCATCCGTCCGAACATCGGCGTGCGCGTCAAGCTCGCTGCCGAAGGCGCCGGACGCTGGCGCGAGTCCTCGGGCGAAAAGTCGAAGTTCGGTCTGTTCATCACCGAGATCCTCGAAGTCGTCGAGGTGCTGAAGAAGCACGACATGCTCGACTGCCTCAAGCTCGTGCACTGCCACATCGGCTCACAGCTGCAGGACATCCGGCGCGTCAAGGATGCGGTCACGGAACTCGCGCACGTCTACGCCGAGCTGCGCCTGCTCGGTGCGGGGGTCGAGTACCTCGACATCGGCGGCGGACTGGGCATCGATTACGACGGCAGCCGCACGAACTACGAATCCTCGATGAACTACACGCTCAACGAGTACGCGAGCGATGTCGTCTACCGAATCGCGGCCGTTTGCAACGCCCGCAACATCCCCCATCCCACGATCGTGACCGAGTCGGGTCGTGCGATCGCCGCGCATCACTCCGTACTGGTGTTCAACGTGCTGGGCACGAGCGCACTGGACCAGTTCCGCGTCGCCAATCAGCTCGAAGACCACGGCCACACGGCCGAGCAGATCCCGCAGCCGGTCCGCGACCTGTTCGACGCCTACCGATCGGTCACCGAACGGCGACTGGTCGAGTGCTGGCATGACGCACTGCAGGCGCGCGAACAGGCGCTGCAGATGTTCAATCTCGGCTACCTGAACCTCGAGTTCCGGGGTCTCGCGGAACGCCTGTACTGGGCGACGTGCGCGCGAATCCGCGACCTGTGCCGCAAGCTCGAGTCGGTGCCGGAAGAACTGGAAGATCTGGAAACGATTCTTTCCGACATCTATTTCTGCAATTTCTCGGTTTTCCAGTCGCTGCCGGACTCGTGGGCAATAGGCCAGCTGTTCCCGCTGATGCCTATCCATCGTCTGGGTGAGAAGCCCTCGCGCAACGCCGTGCTGGCCGACATCACCTGCGACTCTGATGGCAAGATTGACCGCTTCGTATCGAGGCGCGACACCAAGCGCACACTCGAAGTGCACGAGCTACGCGAGGGCGAGGACTACTACCTCGCGGCGTTCCTGGTCGGCGCCTATCAGGAGACGCTCGGCGACCTGCACAACCTGTTCGGTGACACCCATGTCGTGCACATCCGTCTGCTCGACGACGGCGGCTGGTGGATCGAGGAAACCGTCAAGGGCGATACCGCCCTACAGGTGCTCGGCTACATGGAGTACGACACCGACGAGCTCTACCCCCGGCTCGCTCGCGACTGCGAGCGTGCGGTCCGGGAAAACCGCCTGACAGTGCCGGAAAGCCAGCGACTGAAGCGGTTCTACGAGGCGGAGCTGCACGGCTATGCCTACCTCGAGCCCGATAACGAGAGTTGAGCACAGCGGGGGGGCTCCATCCCGCTGCGCCGGTCACGGTTCGTGAGCCTGGCGAAATCAAGAATTTCAAAATTTGTGCAGTGCACAGCGAAAGTCATTGATCCGTAACGCGGAAATTGCGTCGTTTCGGGGGACCGCGTAGGATCCTTTGAGGTTGTATTCGCGAGACCTTCTTAGCTGGGCGATTGATCTGGTTGCTCAGACAGCGCTTTTTTCGCTGTCGACCTCTTCTTCATCGCCCGCACAAGTTGATCAGCACACGACCTACGGTTCGGGCTCGGTTTGCCGCCTACGTACATCCTTAGTACGCAGACGTCCTCTCCGGGTCCGTGGTGAGGACGCGATGCAACCGGGCCTTTGCCCGTGCGCACGCCAGAGCGAGTGAGATGATTCGATGACGACTATTTACGTAGGCAACCTTCCCTTCTCTGCGACCGAAGACGAAGTGCGCTCGCTATTCGAGGCACACGGCAAAGTCGAATCTGTAAAGCTCATTAACGATCGTGAGACGGGGCGCCCGCGCGGCTTCGCTTTCGTTGACATGGCGGACTCCGACGCACAGAACGCCATTGCGCAGATGAATGGCTTCAACATGGGCGGCCGTCAACTGCGCGTGAACGAGGCGCAGGAACGACCGCGTGGCCCGCGTCCAGGCGGCGGCGGTGGCGGCGGCTACGGTGGCGGCGGTGGCGGCGGCTACGGTGGTGGTGGCGGTGGTGGTGGTGGCGGCGGCTACGGCGGCCGCAGTGGTGGCGGCGGCGGCGGCGGCGGCGGCGGCTACGGCGACCGCGGCTACTAATCAGAACCCGTCGCAACACGACACGCGATCTTCGACCCCGCCGCAAGGCGGGGTTTTTGTTTACGGACCGAGCCAAAGTTGCGCACACCCGGCCCGCGCAGCGCCAAGCCTGTGCCGCGGTGCGAGACCTCATGGAGCGGGGGCGCTAGAATCCCCTCCCGCAGCAGGCCGCTTGCTGCCCACCCGCAGCGTATTGCCGGAGTCCGCCGATGACCGCGTTGAAACGTCGCCTCTGCGCCTGCGCCGCCGTGCTGCCGTTGCTGGTTGCAGGCTGCGCGACGAAACCGGTTGCGCCCACGACAGCCGCCAAGCCCGCCGTCGCCGCACCGGTCGTGGACCGCTCACTGCCACGTAGCGATGCGGCCACACTCACGGCGCTCGATCAGGTCCTGCTCGGACCACAGCGCTCGGCGGCCAACCGCGCGCGCGACGCCTATCGCCACCCGCGCGAGACTCTGGAGTTCTTCGGCCTGCGCGACAACCAGACGGTCATGGAGGTCTGGCCCGGCGCCGGCGGCTGGTACACCGAGGTACTGGCGCCGCTGCTGCGGGGCCGGGGACACTACATCGCAGCGGGCTACGACCCGGCCGCCGACAGCAAATTCACCCAGGACAGCATCCGCACGTTTAGGGCGAAGCTGGACGCAGCGCCGACCCTCTACGACAAGGTGCAGGTCGTAGCGTTGCAGTATCCAGGCGCGCTTGCGCCGGTACCCCGGGAGTCGGTCGACCTGATCGTCACGTTCCGCAACCTGCACAACTGGCTGGCGCGTGACAACGCCGCTGCAGCGATGCTGGCGGCAATGTTCGACGCACTCAAACCCGGCGGCGTACTCGGCATAGTCGACCATCGGGCAGAGCCGGCGGCGCCAGTCGATCCCCGCGCCCATCTGGGCTACGTGAACGAGCAGTTCGCGATCGATCTGGTAGAGAAGGCCGGCTTCGAGTTCATCGGTTCGTCGGAGCTGAACGCCAACAGCAAAGACACGCGCGACTATGAGCAGGGCGTCTGGGCGCTACCGCCAACGTGGCGCCTCGGCGACAAGGAGCGCGACCGCTACGCCGCCATTGGCGAAAGCGATCGCTTCACTCTCAGGTTCCGGAAGCCGCGGACCCGCTAGCACGCACAGCGCCAGCGCGAATGCGCAACGCAGAGTGCTCCGCGCGGTGAACGATGCGGCCCCGATAAAGCGTGAGCTCGCACTGCAGATCCTTCAGTTCAGCGGTCGGCACGGTGTAAGGGTTGCGGTCCCACACGGCGACATCAGCGCTCTTGCCGCGTTCCAAAGAGCGCGCTTCGTCCTCGATGAAAAGCTGCCTCGCCGCCCAGACGGTATACGAGCGCAGTGCCGCGTGCACATCGACCGACTCGCGACTGCCGAACGGCTGACGCCCCCACGTGCCCTGCAGCGTTTCGCGGGCGATGGACGCCCATAGCCCGAACCGTGCCGGCAGCGGCGTCACGTCGTAGTCCGAACCGCCCGCCCAGCGCACGCCGCGCTCCAGGTAGGTACGGAACGGGTTCAGGCGCGCGGCGCGCGCCGGCCCAAAATTGGCGGCATAGGTATCGCCTATCCACCAGCTGAACGGCGCCTGCGCTTCGGGGTAACCCGCGTCGAACTGCCGCTGCAGCCGCGCCATCGTGGCGATGGCGCCGTCAGTCGGAATATTGGCGTGAATGATGCTGTGCCGCAGCCCGAGCCCAGGGCGGGCCGCCAGCGCCTCGGCATAGCTGTCGACGACCCAGTCGATCGCCCGATCGCCAATCGCGTGCGTGCCGATGTGGATGCCGGCGTCGTTGAACAACCGCACCATCGCGCGATAGACGCCAGGCTCGATCAGCGGATAGCCGTGGTTGCCGCGATCCAGCGACACGCTCTGGCGGTTCCAGTCGTCGTACACCCACGCGGTGCGCGCCCCACCGCTGCCATCCATGAACAGCTTGACGCCGCACGAGACGAGATCCGCGCCGGCGGGATGACTGTGCGGACCCGGCAGCGATGCGAGCCGCGCAATCATTGCCTCGGCAGAGACGAGCGTGGCGCCGGTATTCCATAACGTGCAGACATGCGCCGTCAGCAGGCCTTCAGCGGCCAGCGCGGTATAGGCATCCCAATCGGCGGGATAGATATTCGGGTCCTTCGCCGCGGTCATGCCCTCGCGATTCATCAGCCGCACGCTTGCGAGGATGCCGGCGCGCCGATCGGCACTGCTAGGCTCCGGAATGAACGCAACCATCAGGTCACGGGCACCTTCCTTCATGACGCCGGTCGGCGCGCCAGTGGCGTCGCGGTCGATGGTGCCGGCTGGCGGATCGACGCTCGCCGCCGTGATGCCGGCGAGCGCAAGCGCGCGACTGTTCGCGGTACCGTAGTGCCCCGTCGTGTGATCGATCCAAACTGGATTAGCAGGCGCCGCCGCGTCGAGATCCTGCGCCTCGACGTAGCGATGCTCGGCAAGCTTGCCCTCGTCCCAGCCACTGCCAAGCAGCCAGGCACCCGGCGCCAGCGTCTTGGCCCGCGCAGCCAACAGCGCAACGACCTCGCCGATGCTGCGCGCGCCCCCCAGGTTAACGGAGGTGACGGCAGCCAGTCCGCCGGACGAGATATGCGCATGCGCATCGATCAGTCCGGGCGTCGCGGTACGACCACGCAGGTCGATAACGGTTGTACCAGGCCCGATCAGCGCGCGGATCGAGCGGTTGGAACCCACCGCAAACACCCGACCATCACGCACCGCCAGCGCCTGCGCCACCGAATCGCGGGCATCGACGGTGAGCACGTGGCCATTCAGCAGGACAAGGTCCACCCCACGCGGCGCGGCAGCGGCGCCGGCCGAGACTGCAACCGATAGCAACAACAAGGCGGGCAGCAACGACTTCATGGTGTTCTCCGCCAGCTCAGGCGTCGATCAGCTCGTGTACGGCACGATGCGCCTGCTCGATGGCAGCATCCATGTAGGCAAAGCTCGCCGCGTCGGAGTTCGCAATCGTGATCGCGCCATGGCGCGCGCGGCCGAGCACATGCGCGCGCTCCGCCTCGGGCCTCCAGCGATCCCACAGCGGATTAAACTCGCGCGCGTAACCATGCGGCCAGCGGTTGATCGTGATCGCGCGGATATCCCGCTCGGCGTCGAAGCCGCCTGCCCCCAGCATGCGCTGCAGTTGCGCGCGCACTTCGGCCTCGTACGCCGGCAGCGAAGTCGCCAGCATCTGCGCTCGACCGGCGCGGTTCTGGTCGTGCTCCGGCAGTCCCGGTGCGCACGGTGTGCGCGACATCCGCACGAGAGTCGGTGACTCCAGCGTACGCGGCGTCGCGTACTGGCCAATGGCCACGCACTCGTTGAGGGTGATGTCACTGAAGTAGCCACCGGGGGCGTGGATCTCGCGCACGCCGAGGGCCGCAAATGCACGTGCATCGGCGATCGCAACACTCGCGTAGATCAGCGGCGTCTTGACCGCCTCATGCAGCGCCGCCCGCTGCTCTGCTGGCAGCTCTGGGCAAAGGTGGGGGATCACCGCGTTCCAACAGGCCAGCACGCAGTGACGCGCGAGCACCCTGTGCCCGGTAGCACCGCGCATGTAGTCGATCCGCACACCCTCGCTGCCCGGACCGAGATTGGCAACATTGACGACGGTGGCGTTCAGCCGAACACGGGCGGGCTGCCCAGGCCGGTCAAGGGCCGCGTAGTCGGCACGCGAGGTGATCAGATCGTCGAGGCCAGTGCCGGGCAGGGCCGCGGGCACCAGCGCGCGCACCAGGGCACGCGCGATCGTTGCCCCGCCGTCCGGCAGATGCACGTCGACAGAGCCGCCCGTCTCAATGAAGCCCGCCGCAGTAGGCCCCATCAACGGGCTGGTATGCCTACCAAGGCCCAGCCCCTCGAAACCCGGCAACGCCTGACTCCAGGCCTCCAGCGCCGCCACCGCGTCTATGCCGATACCCCACAGGCCGTGGGTGCGCTGCTGATAGAATGCGATGACCGCTGCATCGACGTGCACATACTCGCGCAGATAGCGCTCATAGCTGATCGTGGCCAGCAGCGACTCCTTGGCGTCGAGCGAGAGTCCCGGCAGATAGTCGACGCGCGACTCCTCCAGCCGGGCAATATCCTGCCGCGCCCGCACCGACAGCGGCGTGAGCGCGAGCGTCTGCGACCATTTCACAGTCGGGTCGCGCCGCAGCAGGTGATCGGCGCCGAAGGTCTCCCGATCCAGAAAGATGCCGGACTGAAGACCGAGCGACTCATAAAACTGTGGCGACTGGATGCGTTCAGCCAGTGCCGTCGCCTCAATGCCGAGGCTACGCAGCACGCCGTCCGCGACCGCGCTATACGGTCGGGGACTTTCAATGCTGTAGGTGCCACCGTTCATCAACTGCAGATGACCGTCGAGCGTGAACTCGTTGCGTTTGGCGTGGCCGCCGAAATCGTCGTGGTTTTCCAGCAAGAGCACGCGCGCGTTCGGCACCTGCTGGCGATACAGATAGGCGGCCGCAAGGCCGCTGATGCCCGCCCCTACGACCACCAGGTCGTAGGCCTCGCCGGTGGCCTGCGGCGCTGGTCGCGGACGGTGGTCGCGCAGCGCGTGGCCGGCCTCCAGGACGCCGGCATGCGTGCCGCGCAGGCCCGTCAATGCCGGCGGATAGTAGCCAGGCAGGTCCTGGGCGGCAGCCGCAGCGCCAGCTGCGCGCGGCACGCAGGCGTCCACGCCCGGCAGCAGCGCGGCCGCGACGCCAGCGGAGACCCCGCGCAACACCGCTCGGCGCGTGGTCGCACGCGGTACTACCCCATCGTCAATACGCGTCTTATCGTCCATGCCGCCCCCCAGTGCCAACAGCCACGCTAGCACGGCCGCTGCCGCTAGTCCCACAGCGCCCGCAGGCTGGCAGCAACATCGATACGCACCGCTGGCCGGTCGCCAACCTCACCCGCATTGGCAGGTGACGCCGGCCCGCTCGACTCCAGCGTCGCCAGCACGGCCGGCGTCAGAAAGCGACTGGTCGCGCCGTACACGTGCGCATCACCGTAACGCGCCTGCTGCGTCACGTAGTAACGCAGCGGGGCGATCAGGTGCAGCGCATCGCGGGCGCGGGTCATCGCGACGTACAACAGCCGACGCTCCTCCTCGAGCAGCGCCGGATCACCGGCCGCGAACTCCGACGGGAAGTTGCCGTCGTTGACGTTCAGCAGGTAGACCGACTGCCACTCCTGCCCCTTCGCCGAGTGCACGGTCGACAGCACCAGATAGTCCTCGTCCAGTAATGGCGGACCGGCCAGATCGCCGCTCGCCTGCGGCGGATCAAGCGCAAGCTCGGTGAGGAAGCGCTGCCGGTCTGGATAGCCGCCGGCAATACGGACCAGCTGTTCCAGATCGCCCACGCGGACGCCGGCAGCATCGTAATTGCGCTCCAGATGGGGCCGATACCAGTCACGGACCTGCTCGACCTGACCCGGCCAGGCAGCAGCGGGGGAAGACAATGCGCTCAGCAGCGTCACCAGCGCCGGCCACTCGGCGCGGGCGGCCGCCGGCGGCTCGAACGCCGCCATGCCAGCTGCCAGCGTCGGTGCTGCCGCGAGCGTCGCCAGACACCGATCGCTATGCACCGGACCCATGCCCGGCAGCAGTTGCAGCGCACGAAACGCGGCGATGCGGTTGCGCGGGTTGTCGGCCCAACGCAGCACCGCAAGGAAGTCCTTGACATGCGCGGCCTCAAGGAACTTCAGCCCGCCGTACTTCACGAACGGAATATTGCGCCGAGTAAGCTCCACTTCCAGGAAGTCACTGTGGTGGCCGGAGCGGAACAGCACGGCCTGACGCTTGAGCGGCACACCCGCCTCACGCGCCTTGAGCACTTCATCGATCACGTAGTCGGCCTGCCCACGGTCGTCGGCGACACTCACCAGGCGCGGCCGCGGGCCGTCGCCACGATGCGCCACCAGCTGCTTGTCGTGCTGCCGCTCGGCCGCAGCGATCAACGCGTTAGCCGCATCCAGAATCGGCTGGGTCGAGCGATAGTTGCGCACCAGCGTCACCACCCGTGCCGGCGGCTCGTACTGACTGGGAAACTCGAGGATGTTGTCGACGGTCGCGGCGCGGAACGAGTAGATCGACTGTGCGTCGTCACCCACCACGGTGAGTCCGTCGCCTTCCGGCCGGAGCGCCTTCAGGATCCCCGCCTGCAACCGGTTGGTGTCCTGATACTCATCGACGAGCACATGCTCGAACAGCCCGCTGACGTGGCGCGCGAGCGCCGGATCACCGACCATGCCGTGCCAGTAGAGCAACAGGTCGTCGTAGTCGAGCAGCTGCTCGGCCTGCTTGCGCTCGACATAGGCGCGAAACAACCGCGTCAGGTCCGCCTCGAAGTCGACGCACCATGGCCACTGCGCTGCCAGCGTCGCTGCCAGCGGCCGCAGCGTATTGACGCGATGAGAGTAGATCGCAAGGCACGTATCCTTGCGCGGAAAGCGCTTGTCGCGTGCCGACAGGCCCAGCCCGTGGCGGACGACATCGAGCAGGTCGGCACTGTCGCCGCGATCAATCACACTGAAAGTGGGGTCGAGCCCGACCTCACGCGCATGCAGCCGCAGCAACCGATTGCCGATCGAATGGAAGGTGCCCGCCCAGGGCAGGCGCGAGGCACGGGTCGCGCCGCCCGCGGTGCCGGGGCGAGCCAACGCCGCGGCAACGATGCGCTCGGCGCGCCGGGTCATCTCCTCGGCCGCCCGACGGGAGAAGGTCAGCAGCAGAATGCGCGCCGGATCGACGCCGTGCAGGACCAGATGAGCGACGCGGTGCGCAAGCGTCTGCGTCTTGCCGGTGCCGGCGCCGGCGATCACCAGCAGCGGCCCGGCACGCACCCGCCGAGCGCCGTCGCACTCACCCCAGGTCGCAGCGGCACGCTGCTCGGAATTGAGGACCTCTAGCGGATCGGCGGCCATGACGGGATTATCGATCGTGACTGTATATTTATCCAGTCCCCGTGGGCTGCGGGGCGGGAGTTACACTTCGACGCCGAATGCGTCCGGTCTGCGGCGCATCATCTGACGGCCCGCAGGGCCAGGAGCCTAGCGATGCCACAACCCAAGCACGTCACCGGACTCAAGATTCGCCGGCCGACGCGGGCCAAGCTCGAGCCCGACATGCAGAAGTACTTCGGCATCTGCGAACAGAAGCTCGGCTTCGTTCCGAACGTTCTGGAGGCATACAGCTTCGAGCCCACCAAGCTGCGCGCGTTCATCAACATGTACAACGAGCTGATGCTGGCGGAGTCCGGCCTGTCGAAGCTCGAGCGGGAAATGATGGCGGTCGTCGTCTCCTCGGAAAACCGCTGCTACTACTGCCTGACGGCCCATGGCGCCGCCGTACGCCAGCTCAGCGGTGATCCGCAGTTGGGCGAGATGCTGGTCATGAACTGGCGGACCGCCCCCCTACCGGCGCGGCAGCGAGCGTTGCTCGCGTTCGCGCACAAGCTCACGGCAACGCCGGCCGAGGTCGGCGAGGAAGATCGCGCGGCGCTGCGCGCGGCGGGCCTGACCGAAAAGGACATCTGGGATGCGGCCAGCGTCATCGGCTTCTTCAACTACACCAACCGCGTCGCGACAGCGACCGACATGATGCCCAACCCCGAATACCACGAGCAGGCGCGCTGAAGATCCAGCCGTCGAGGCCACTGGGAAGCGACCGATGACCGGCCCGCCTCGCCGTCTCTATAGCGGTGCCGTGGTGACGCTGGACGTCGCCGACGTCCGCCTGCCCAACGGCCACGTCGCGCGACTGGAAATTGTCGGCCACCCGGGCGGCGCCGCGGTCGTTGCTCTCAACGCGGGCGGCGAAGTCTGCCTGCTGCGCCAGTACCGGCACGTGGCGGGGGGCTGGCTGTGGGAGCTACCCGCCGGCAAGCTCGACGGCAAGACGCCGGACATCACCGCCCGCGCGGAACTGGCCGAGGAAGCGGGGCTGGCGGCCCGCCGCTGGCAATCGCTCGGCCAGGCGCTCACCTCGCCGGGCGTCTACACCGAAGTCATCCACCTGTTTTTGGCCGAAGATCTGCTCGCGGTCGCCGCGGCACCGGAGCGCGACGAGGTGTTCGAAGTCGTCTGGCTACCGCTCGCCGAGGCCTTGCGCCGTGCGCTTGAGGGCGACATAGTCGATGCGAAGACCGTGATCGGCCTGGCGCGGGCAGCCCATCAGATCGCCTTGCGGATTTGACGTAATCACGCTCACACAAGGCGGCCTTTAGGGCATTGCCCTACCCTAGTGTGTGAACCAGGTC
>SESE01000537.1_pt1 | contig 15817 bp, 7 predicted proteins | sample 3171371 | NCBI WGS metagenome assembly SESE01 (sample SAMN06051881, study PRJNA518727) | freshwater metagenome | biome: subpolar coniferous forest; feature: holomictic lake; material: water; isolation source: holomictic Lake 442, 13 m depth | place: Canada: near Kenora, Ontario | collected... | reverse complement strand
CATAATTTTGGCACAGATTCATTCTGGCATCGGCTGAGATCAGCACGTCACTGCCGGACATTGCTATGTCGCAACCCGCCATCATGAACACAGCCGCCCCCTCCTCTACCGACGCGCCGTTACTGCCAAAGTATATGCCATTTCCATTGTCGCTATCTGTGGCTCCACCCCAGCCATTATGGCTCGCACTGACATTTCCGAGGATAGCCGTGACGCCGGTTCCCGAACCGTCGACTTGGACACCATTGTCTCCGATATAGATGCCGTTGTTAGCATTCATGTCGACATTCACTGTCGCCTGCGCCGATATCGGGATTCCCAGTGCAACGCCCTCGAGGTCTATTCCGCCTACCACGAATACTGCTGTCCCTGTTTCCACCCTGGCCCCATCGTTGCCGATGTAAATGCCGTTACCCTCGGACGAGTGTTGGCCATTAAGATAAGCACCAATTCCGCCAGCGAAGACAGCCACAGCCGTGCCCGTGCTGACCTCGGCTCCTCTTTCCCCGATATGTATGCCATCTTCACCATTGAAGGCCGCCGTAACACTGCCCGTAATCGTCAAATCAGGAGAGCTCACTGCTATTTCTGGCACGCCTAGCCAGGCAGACGCATTCAGCCCGCCCACTACAAAGATGGCATTGCCGGTATCCGACACCGCCGCGCCCGAGTTGCCGATGTACAGTCCATTGCCATTGTTCCACTCAGTGGTGATGTCGCCAATTATCGCGGCAATCGCCGTACCGGAGCCCGACACGTTGGCGGCATTGTTTCCGATGTGAATACCGTCAAGCTCGTTGTTACTCGTCTTGAGGCCTGCGTCTATGCTAATGACGGACACCTCGGCAGCGCCATCCACGGGAATCCTAGCCTCAGCGCTAAGCCCTGCCATAATGAACGCTGCAGTCCCACTAACCGCATTAGCGCCGTTGTTTCCAATGAAGATGCCATTCCCGGAAATGCTGCCGTGCGCGTTGATATTCCCTGCAAACGCCGCAATGGCAGATCCTGTCACAACCTCGGCGCCATTATTTTCGATATGGATACCGTCCATCATGTTGTGTTCTGCCGTGAATTGCCCGCCATAGGTCACACCCTCGGGCATGCCGAACGGCAGATCGATGGGCAGTGTATCCATACCCTCGATCGCGGCAATCGCGAAGACAGCCATTCCACTGACAGCTGATGCACCACTGCTCATCGCAAGACCGTTTCCGGACATATGGAAGGCAAGCGTATCATCGTCTTGAGGCAGAAGCCCACGGCCATTGGCCGCCAGCTCCATATCCCCGAGCACCAAACCTACGGCTGCACCAGAGTTCGCCATTGCCAAGCTTCCGTTGATGCATATGCCGTTGCCCGTGCTCGTGATTCCAACCGCACCACCAGATTCAGGTGCCTGCCAAGTCAGCCACGACATATTGCCATTTCCGCTAGCAGTGATGTCGGACATCATCGCTATCGCGTCACCATACTCCCAGGACCGTGCAACCGACCCGTTGACAAGTATACCATTCCCCGAGTTGACAACCGTAGTCGAGATCTCTGTCACACTAGGCATCATTCCAATACCGTTGTACGAGGCTTCGATCTCGCCCAACAGCGCCACGGCGGAGCCATGTCCGGCCCGCGCGACATCGCCACCAACGAATATTCCATTACCTGAGTCAGTGATGGTGATGGCAGACGCATTGTACGACTGGTGCCCCATGTTTTCACCGTTGTAGCTGGCGACGACATCCGTAATGACTGCACTGGCATTACCGGCATCGTACGCCGCTGACGCGACGGCCTCACCAACATATATGCCATTGCCCGACGAACTAATCGTCGTTGCCGGAGCCGTGATTCCGCTCCTGTCGATACCATTGTGCGTAACCTCAATACCGCTCAGGATTGCTGTAGCGTTGCCGCTCACCACTGAGCTCGCAATGCTTCCGCCCACGTAGATGCCGTTGCCGGAATCGGTTATAGTCAACGCGGAAACCGGTTGTGCCGTGCCGGTCAGAACGCCGTTGTACGACGCCTTGATGTTTGTCAGTTGCGCGAACGCGTTTCCGGCGATCGAACGTGCAGCGTCGCCACGAATGAATATGCCGTTACCCTGGCCCACGATGCTGCTTCCGGGGGTGGCGTAGTTTGACATCGCAGTGACGTTGTCCATCACAAACTGAGCATCGGCGCCTCCTCCGCCAACGGCACCGCTACCGTTCACGCTAATGCCGTTGCGGCCATTGAAGGACACATCGACATTCTCAAACAATACGCTTGCGAGAGGATGGGCTGCGCCGACACCAAGCACACTGCTCGCGGCGCCAGTCAGGGCCACGGCAATGTTGCTTTCGAACTGCAGGCCGTCATAGCCATTATTCTGGACAACTGCATCCCTCATGATGAAGGTTGCATTGCCAACAGCTGCTTCCGTGATACCCGTGAGCCGCTGGCTGCCGCCCGCCACAACCGCATCGTACCAGACATCCATGCCGGTGTCGTGGTTGTTAGTAAGCGTTATGCCTTCCAGTTGCGCACCGGCGTTTCCGTTTTCAGCAAAGGCGAAGCTGGCGATACACAACCCGTCTTCGCCGTTTCCATCGGCGAGGACGTTGCTAAACAGCGCGGTGGCATCCCCTGTGATCGAGTGCGCCATTGTGCTGCCAGCCTCGAGGCCGTCGTTGCCGTTGCTGGACAGGGTTACCGTATCAAACACAATCGTTGAGTTTCCGTTCGCCGCGTAGACTACCGCGTTCCCCCAGTGCTCTCCTGCATCACCATTGTCCTCGAAGACTATGCCGTAGTCGTCATTGCTAATGGCCGAGACATTATTGAATGTCAACGAGGCATTACCTTCTGCGCTATGAACCGCCGCTTCGTCGCAGCAAGGTTCGATGCGTATACCATTAGCGCCATTGTACGAAACATCAACTCCGTCAAACAACGCCGTTGCGTTGCCATTGTTGGCATAGACAAAGAGGTCATCGTCGCCCTCATCCGTTCCGATGAGAATACCATCCTCGTCGTTGCTTTGGGCTACGACGTTCTCCAGCACTGCGCTTGCGTCACCCTTGCCGGAAACCCACGTTGAAAATTCGTCGAACTCGATACCGTCGTTGCCGTTAGCGGACGCGTTGATATCACTGAGTACAAGAGTTGCCGTACCTGTGATTGTAGTAAGTTCGCCAGAAAGATAGATACCGCTCCCAGTGTTACTAACCGCCTGAATGCCCGCAAGTGCGAGTGCGGCATCGCCCGTTTCTGCAACTATTCCGCCGTTCACCTCAACGCCATTGCCATGATTGTTGTCGGCGACGAGGTCCTGCAGTAACACCGAGACGCCATTGAGACCCTCGACGTTCACAATGCGTATTCCTGAACCGTCGATGTTTCCGCTCGCATTGCCACCGGCAACAGTAAGTGATGCGCTGTCGTAGCGAGTGGCGTCTACAAACAGACCATCTAACCCGTTGCTGTTGAAGTCATTATCGACAAGTCTGACATCAAAGGATGATGTCGCGACCAGCCCAGGAGTCGCCGCGATAGCCTTCTTACCAGCGTCTCCCTCAGTATCTATGACAAGTCCAATCTCTTCTGTCCCGCTAAACTTGTTTTCAAATATGCTGGCGGTCAGGGTAGCTGTCGGGTCGGGAAGATCGTTGTTATTTACTATGATTGCGCCGTGGCTGACGTTTCCAAAGGTGTTACCATAGATCGTCAGCCCTGTCTTGTTCACCGCCTTGATGCCCGCACGACTCGCATCCCAGACCCACTCGCTCCCCGTCCAAACACCATGATCATTGGGCGAAAGGATGAGATCTGTGCCACCAGCACCCGCCGTGCTCTGGATATTGAAACCCGCCAAGGTGGTATTGTTGCCCATGGTGTCCGTAGCGGTAACTCCATCTCCCTTAATGGTGGGAGATGTTGTGGCCTTATACTTCTTGCCGTCTGGGCCTACTATATCTACGCCACTACCATAGACTTTTACTCCGTCTGCAATTACCGGGTTCTCATTATAAGGAGTTGAAGTTCCGAAGACGTATACGTTCATCTTTCCAAATGCGGTATCAATAGCCTCCTGGATCGTGTCGAGGGAATCCTCTGCCCTGCCGCTGCTGACATCACGCCCTTTCTCGTTGTTCACAAACTGCACATCGTCAAGAAGTACATTGTTGCGGCGCTGCTTCGAGATTACCTCGGAACTGGTAGTTGTGGTCGTTGCTGATGAAACCGTTGCGTTTGTTGTGGTCTGTCCGGTTGTGCGAACCTTGACGTCTCGCATTACAGGCTCTGTCATCCTGTCCAACCCCTGCTTGGCGGCCGTGATCTTGAAGTTATTGCCAGCACCCTTGAATGGATTCTTGCCCGAAACAAGTCCTCTCGTATCAAACGGAACGTAGAGGCGGGCACCGACGTAGTAGTCGCCGCCATTGAGTTCCTTATCCTCGAAGTACTGTGCGTCAATTGTCAGTCCCGGGAGGGCCCGGATCTCTATGCGGCCCTTGACCCCTCCGGAGTCTTCGCTGTTGAAAGGATCATCAAATTGCTGGTAGCCGGCGAACACACGAGTGTCAACATACTTGCCGATATAGGGCACCCTGACTCCGACTTCGAAATCGAAACCCTTGAGGGCGGATTCATATTGCTCGAAATCGTTTCGATAAGAATCAGTGGTCGTGTAGATCGATGTCAATCTGGTTGTGGTGTAGGTGGTTGGCTGGACGATCTGGTGGTCAGTGGCCCTTATCGAGCCGACACTGGCAGAGGTCGTGTCTACATATTCGCTTTTCTGGCTGGTCTCGGTCCAGGATTGAGATGACTTTCCTGCGAGCATCTTGTCGGTCTCAGGCAGATAGTAATTGAAGCGCGCATCAACCCACTTGCTGAGCAGCTCAAGACCAACACCCAACTGGTTGACCTGATTGTCGTACTGGGTCCACCTTGAATCATAGTAGAGATTTGCACCAACCACCAGGCCGCCATTCGAACCTTTTGCGTTGACCAGGCGCCTGATCCCCAGGCCTGCATTGAACTCTTCCTCGTTGTTGTCACCAGCAGATACCCGCAGGTCGCAGAAGACGAGGTTGCGCCCTGAACCGCTCATCCACAACGGCAGAAGAGCATTGCCCATGCCACGGGATTCATTCTCACCAAGCTCGAAACCGAGCCCCAAGAAGCCACTGGGGCCGGCAACTTGTGAGTCGCTCTTTGCTGGTACGGCGGGCGCTGCTTCTGTCACAACGGGCGCAGTCACCGGTGCTGCAGCCTTTACTTCTTCCGCCATGGCAACCATCGGGAGAACCTGTGGAACTATCAGCTGTGCCACAGCAAACAGCGACAAGAACCTGGCAAACCAGGATCGCTTCTGCCATTTACTCAGTCTGGAAAACACCGCTGCACCGTCATGAGGAGCGTTCATCATCTTCTCCCGTTGTAGTAACTTTCTGAAGCTAGGCTAGATGCCATGATTTGACTCGTTCTCAACATGGCGGCAGTATCTATCAGTTTCGGCATGGTTGCAACAGAAAAAGACCTTAAAGTAATCGTTAGAATAGGCCCTGTTTGTTGTCTTTTTGGGCCATTCACCTGTAAGACTCTGGAATATGTCGATTTCTGTGGCACGCGGGCCTGTCTTCTTGCATTATCTGAGTCTCGTCCCTGCACGCCTGCAGACTGGAATCAGCGGTCGGGCTGAACAATGACATGAAGGGATTCCTGGATGAAAACGCGCGTCATCTTCGATGCCCGCTGGGTCTTGTCCAAGCCAACAGGCATCGGCAGGTACATCGCGTCGCTGCTTCCCCCACTGCTCCGTCAGTGTCCTGACTTGGAGATTCATCTCCTTCACAGACAGGAGACGTGGCCTGGATATGGCCTTGGGCTTCTGGCCGCACCTAATCTCGTTCACCACGTGACTGAGTTGCCATGCCTTTCGGCGCGGCAGTATCTGGCCATACCGCTGCTTGCGCGCAGGTTGGGCGCATCGCTTGTTCACCATCCTCACTTCGATGCGCCCGTCCTATGGCAACCAGTGCCGGTTGTGGCGACTTTCCACGATGTAAAGTATCTCCTTCATCCTGAGTTCTTTCCAAGGGGATCCGCACTTCTGAAACGATTCACAATGAAGCGGCTTTTCGCCATGACAGGCCGGCGCGCGGCAGCCGTGATAACGGTATCACAAAACACGGCAGCAGAGGTTGAAGGATTGTTTGGCGCCAGACCGGGCGGATATCGTGTCGTTCATCTGGCTGCCGACCCGGTGTTCACGCGATCCAGCGACGAGGAGATAGCTGTGTGGCGTCGCAAACACAACATATCGCGCAAGTTCGTCCTCGCCGTTGGCGAAAGGCGTCCTCACAAGAATCTCGTCACACTCATCAGGGCTTTTGCTGCAAGCGCTTCATCCACCACGCACGATCTGGTCATAGCAGGGCAGCGCTGCCAGGGCTACGATCTACCGGAGCGCACCGCGCACCAGCTCGGAGTTGAATCCAAGGTTCACTTTCTCGACTCCTTGTCCGATGCGGAACTCCCCCCAGCCTACTCGGCCGCCGGAATTGCCGCATCCGTATCGCTTCATGAGGGATTCGGCCTCCCCATCCTCGAGGCAATGGCCTGTGGTGCCCCGGTGATCGTGGCAACTACGACCGCTGCCGGCGAGGTGGCTGGCAACGCGGCACTCAGGGTTGAACCCTCACAAGAAGCCGCAATCGCATCGGGAATTGATTCACTCAGTCGCGACAGCGCCCTGCGCGGCGTGTTGATAGAACGCGGCCTTGCCCGCTGCCGGGAGTTCACCTGGGAGCACACGGCCGCCAAAACCATTGCCGTGTACCGCGAGTGCATTGGGGAGGGGCGGCAATGACCGGAGAACGCCCCCTGGCTGTTCTGCATCCCATCACACGCCTCATCATAGGGGGCGCCCAGGAGAACACCATGCTCACCGCCGATCTCATGAATCGCGGCGTCGCATGCGGCGGGGCGTACGAAGTCAGCATTGCCTGTGGAGAGCAGACTGGCCCGGAAGGATCACTCATCGAGGAGGTCAGGCACCGCGGAGTTCCGCTCAAGGTCGTGCCAACGCTCCGCCGGGAGGTCAATCCGGTCGCGGACATGCGCGCGATCCTGGCTCTTCGCCGCATAATGACTTCATCAGGCGGCGGCCCACGCTTCGACATAGTACACACTCACAGCTCGAAGGCCGGTGTGGTCGGGCGGATTGCCGCAAGGCTCGCAGGGGTGCCAACAGTCGTCCACACGGTCCACGGCTGGAGTTTCCACGACCGCATGCCGGCGTGGAAACTCCACTTCTATGTCGCGCTCGAGAAGTGGGCATGCCGGTTCGGACAGAAGATGATTGTCGTCGCCGACGCCGACATCGAGAAGGGCCTGTCACGTGGGATAGGCCGCCGCGATGACTACGTCGTAATCCGCAGCGGCATAGAACTGGACAGATTCGGCAACCCGCTGGTGCCACGGCATGAAACAAGGAGGCAACTCGGCATTCCAGCCGACGCCATGGTCGTTGGCAGCGTCACGCGACTCTCGGAACAAAAGGCTCCGCTCGACCTGATCGAGTCTTTCGCGCTAGTTCACCGTTCCTCACCCCGCACGCGCTTCGTAGTCGTGGGAGACGGCCCCCTGCGCGGCAAGGTGGAATCACTGCTGCGGGAACGCAACCTCGCCGATGCCGTTGTGCTCACCGGTCTGCGCCGGGACATCCCTGAATTGATGGCGGCATTTGATGTCTTTACACTCAACAGCCTGTGGGAAGGACTGCCGCGGGTCCTGCCGCAGGCTATGGCAACGGGACTACCGATCGTCTGCACGCGCGCCGACGGGTCCGCTGATGCGGTAGAGGACGGAAGGAACGGGCTCTTGGTGCCGCGTTCTAATCCTGCGGCGGCGGCGGCGCAGATTCTACTGCTTCTCTCCGACAGGGGACTATGCAAGCGCATGGGCGAAGAAGGGCGGCGCCGGGCAACAGCCTACGACGTCAGGACAATGGTCGGACAACTCGACCGCTTGTACCGTTCATTGTCTGGTAACCGTTCCGGACGGTGAGCAATCGTGACCGGCAAGCCGCACAATCACAACTGCAGAAGAATCAATGCTTCATTGAGAACATCGCACCGCCGTGGGGCCTCGCCTGCCTCAGCATCTTGAGCATGTCACGCCTCTCGAAGATCAAGATGAGAATCGCGTAGACTCCAGCGAAAAGACCGGCCTTAAAGACGAACAGCGGCACCGGACCGGAAACCTGAGGAACAAACACCGGCGCAGAGAGTGACACCACGGCGGCCGCAACTGCTGCCACGACAGGCCCGCCAATCAGGCGCGATATTGTGCAATCAACGTGTTGCCTGGACTCCTTTATGAAGATAACGATCCCCACCAGGGTCATCGTGCTGGCCGCTATTGCGGCCCCTTCAATCTTGAGGACCGGCACCAGGATCGCCAAACCCGCGGTGAGGACAACCATCTGTGCCACCCTCGCCCTCACCAGGACGCCCGGCCTTCCGACAGCAAGAAACAGAGTGTTGAGAGTCTGCCTTATTGGATACAGGAGACTGAACAGAACGAGACACCACAGGCTGGGCACCATCGGCAACCACTTTCTCCCTATCAGCAGCACAACAAACTCCGGCGCGGTAACGGCAATGATGCCGGTGAAGAGAAATCCAGCCCTGAGCAACACAGCCGTAGACCTGAAGAATGCCTGCGACAGCATCTTGCGGTCGTGCATCAACTCCGCATACGCGCCCTGCGACACCACATTGATGCTGGGGCTGAGAAGCGTTGACGGATACAGGGCGAACTTGAAAGCCCTCGAGTAGAGGCCCAGTGCTGCATCGCCAAGCACGCCGCCGACCCATATGTTATCCAGCCTGTCGAGAAGCCTGCTGAGGAAAGTGGCAACCGTCCCTGGCAATCCAAACCTCAGAAGATAACGGGCAATCGCCGGATCCCACCCGAAACGCAGCCGCCAGACCGGCCGCCACACTCCCAGGCCTATTCCAACAACCACCGGAGGCACAACCTGAATCACCAGCAGCGCCCATATCTCGTATCCTCTCATCGCCAGCACAAGCGCGGAAACAGTTCCAATCACCACCTGGAGAATCCTGAGCAACGACATTCTCCGGTGGCTGACGGCCCGGACGCAGACACTTTGCAGAACAATCAGCGGAACACTGGCAAGACGGGCCAGGACAAGAACGATCATGATAATGCACAGCTGGGGACCTATGAGTGACAGCGCGTCCAGCACAAGGATAACCGCCGTGCAGCCGGCAGCCCACACTGCCCCCAGGATCGTGAGCATAGTCAGGAGAACAGAAGCCGCCTTGTCCTGGTCCTCCGTCTCGGGAGCACGGCTGATCATGGCATCACCAAGCGAGAAGTCGGCCACGACCGCGCATACTGTCACAATTGCCACGGCATACTGAAAAACACCGAAGATCTCGACCGAAAGAAGCCTTGCAAGGAGTATGGCCTGCAGGAAACGCACGAGAACAGTAATGAAACTTGTCGTCACGCGCCACTTTATCGACGACAAAATACGCGCAGCGAGACTCATCCGACACCCGACGTCCCTGCCGGCCCCTGGTTGCCTCCCGAAGCCTGCCCAGTCCTCCGCCATTCCTGCTTCCAGAGCACCCACGCCCCCACGCAGGCGGCCGTGACGCCGACCTGGTACCCCTCCTCTTCGTTCGCCTGCATGATAAAAATCGCCAGCAGACCGCAGAAGAATGCGGCCACGCACAGCACAAGCACGGCCTCCATATGGGTCATGCCACGCTCTACAAGCCGGTGGGACATATGGTCCTTGCCGGCTGTCGTGAAGGGGTTCACCCCGCGCCTTATGCGCGAGACAAACACCAGAGTGGTGTCAAAAATGGGGACCGCCAGTATGAACACCGGCACCATCCAGGTTACAAAATTCGAATTGGCCGGAAACCGCAGCTTGATCCCGGCTACCGCCAGCAGGAGGCCGAGAAGGAGAGATCCGGCATCGCCCATGAAAATGCTGGCAGGCCGCCGGTTATAGTAAACGAATCCGGCACACCCGCCCAGCAGGGCCGCCGCCAGAATACTCACTATGACCTGGCCGTTCATTGCGGCGAGGAGCGTGAAGAAAGCCGCGGCAATACCACTGATACCGGCACACAGTCCGTCCATGTTGTCCAGGAAGTTGATCGCGTTGCAGATGGTGAGGCACCACACGACGGTCAGCAGAAAATTGACCCACAGCGGCAGCCCGCCCAGATGCACCCTCACTCCCGCCACATACAGCCCCGCAACAATAAAAAACTGGAAGGCCAGCTTGATAAACGCCGGCAGGGCCACACGGTCGTCCCACAACCCCAGAAAGGCCATGAGCGTAGCGCCGATAATGATGCTCAGCAGCTCCCTGATATGGTAGTCGTGCCGGCCGAGGATGAGAATTGACCCGACAACAGCCGCGTATATGGCCACCCCGCCAAGCAAAGGAATGGGAACCGCGTGCAGCTTGCGCATGGATGGCTTGTCCACAAAACCTGCCCGCCTCGCAACAGCCCTCACGAGGGGGGTAAAGACCAGTGCCGCCACAAGCGCGACCACAAAAGCCAGCATGATCACAGTCATGGTTCTTCCCTGGTGTCCGCCTCGTCCGACTTCCTCTCAAGCGTGGAGATGTACTTGCGTATGCCGGCCTTGTCCTTCTGACCAGCCCCGCGGTACGCCTGCCTTGCAAGGACCAGTGCCTCACTGACGTCACCAGTCTCGGCCATGATCCGGCTTATGCCGAGCTGACACTCGGACCGTGAAAGCGGGTCGTTCCTCCTCCACGTTCGCAGCGCCTCGGAATACTGGGCACGCGAAGCCTTGAACGCTTCAGCACTGGCCGCACCGTCATCTGTTCCCTTGCCCTTTACGTAGTAAAAATCGCCGGCCACCTTGTGCGGCCATGAATACTCAGGATCCAGTTGCATCGCCCGTTGCAGGTACCTCTCCGCAACATCCAACCGGTTGAGCACACGCATACTGAGATAGGCTCGCTCCGTCCAGAAGTTGACGTGATTCGGACTCAGTGTCAGCACCTGCGCATAGAATGTGTCGGCTATCCGCCCCCTGGTGGTCATGATGGACTGGTCAGTGGTCACTGTAGCCCACCAGCAGTAGAGAAGGCCGAGATCCGCGAGGATTTCGTATTTGTAGGGCGCAAGCGCCTGTGCCTGCGACAGAAGGTGCGCCGATCGGTCGAGCGCCCGCTCCCGCACGACCGGCCGTTCCTGCTTCTTGGCGTGCGCAAAGAGGTCCTCGGCAAAACTGACGTAACACCGCTCTTCCGTCTGATCAAGGCTTATTGCCCGCTGGTAAAGGAGAGACGCCTCCTTTATGGAACCCTTCTCGGCATAAGCATGTGCAGACTTGAGGCAGATGTCAGCATGCACAAGGCGGAGGTTCGTTCCGTAAACAAGGGGCCCCGCGACAACAATGAACACTACGGCACTCGACAGGCACCCGCCGATGTCCTTCCTTTTCCATTCCACACCGCCGCATAATGCAAAACCCATGAGTACGAGAAGCCCGAAGACAAACAGATAGAACCATGTCACCAGCATCTCGACACGGCCCTCCCGCGCAACTAGTGCGGCGGAATCAGCAAAGACGGCCTTCGCCAGCGACGCCTGCGCCATTGCATGGAATACGGAAAACACCGCGGCCACCAGGAACGCAATTGCCGCAATTACGGCAAAGCGCACGATCGCTCTTGCCCCCTCTCCACGGCGCACTCCCAACAACACCGGCACTGCACATACCAGGAGTGCCGAGACAACCATGGCAATTCCATTCCAGGAAAGATAGGCACGACTGAGAATCGCCGCTGCCGACGACGATGCCTTAATGTTGATGACCAGATCAAAAGCAAACACCAGAAGAATCGCGGCCCCAAGTAGCCCCCAGATCCGCACATAACTCCATTGCAGACAATTCTCCCGCGACGCCGCGCCCCCCGGTGCTTCCGGTCCGGGGACGAGCCTCGTCACAAGCAGAAGAAGGGCAACAAACGCCCAGAAACACACACGCGTCAGCACGGTCGGAATTCCAACCTGGATCTCCGCAAAATTGCCGAACAGCGCCGAAGCGATTGCCGCCAGCAGGCCGAACACGGCGGGACTGCCCTTGAAGACACACACACCGGGCCCGTCCAGAAACACGATAATCCATATGTACAGGAACACCCCGCACAACATGCCCATCGGTATCGCTGGCCCCAGAAACACGAGCCCCCACTTGAGCGCCAGCACCGCAGCAGCAAGAATGGCTCCTATTGCGCAGCAACCGGCAAAGAGAACACTCCTCATTCGATCCCTGATCAGGCCCATACCCCTCAGCGCCTGGTGAAAGATCGCGGCAAATAGAAGAAGGTAGGCAATGACGCCAAGGGTTCCCGTCTCCAGGAAGACGTTCCAGGTCTCGCAATGCGCCCTGTCCGCCATCTTTGTTCTACGGTCTTCGAAACGGCCGAGTTGCGGCGGGTACACCCTGCTGAACACGGTCATCATGGTCTCAGGGCCGAACCCGATAATGGGGCGTATGGCATTCAGACTGTCTGTCTCGATATCCGGACAGCCCAGTTCAGGGTTGGAAACCACCAGGTCCAGTATGCCTTTCCAGATGATTATCCTGACCTGGCTGTTTCTCTCCTTTACATTCAGGAGATGCACAAAACGACTGCCGGCTTCACGGCTTCCCCGCGCGGGCGAAGAAAGCGCCTGGTTTACCATCAACGCCAGTCCGGCAACAAACGGCAGGAGCGTGACCCCCAAAGCCAGCCAGCGCCGTCCGCCACGAAGCAGGTGCAGTGCCACAAACAATGTGAAACCAAGCATGGCACCCAGCAATGGACCACGGCTGCCGCTCATGACAAGCGCCATAGCCTGCAACATCACTATCGCCGCCTGGGAGAAGACCAGGAGCGAGTTTGCCGCCCTGCGCGATGGATCACTTCTAAACTGGCTGAAAGCATTCAACAACTCCCGCAATGCGAGAGGTAGAACCATCACAAGATATGCGCCCAGGAAGATAGGATTCCCGACCGTACTTATTATCCGGCGCGTGGTATCGATGCTCCACATCGTGTTTTCGCCGGAGACTTTCTGGACTATGCCGTAGAGCGCAACGGGCACACTGGTTAGCACAATCACCCTGGCCACCCGCTCGACCTGGCTCCAGTCCCTGACCGCGTACAACAACCCACCGGCCAGCACGAGATAGGCGAAGGTCGTATAAGCCCCCTGGAGGCGGAGATAAGACCCCCAGAAACTCGTGACTGGCGCTATCGAGAGCAGCGTTGAAACCAGCGTCACAAGAGCAAACAGTGCTATGGGTATCGCAAGAGGAAACCTCGCCGCCCCCCTCAGCCATTGCGCCACCGGAAATGTCGCCGGTGGCTCCTCAAAAAGCCGCAAAATCAAAGAAATAGATGCAACCACCACGGCTGCAACTGCTAATGAGCGGAGTATCGCACTCTTGTCCGGATCAAAAACCCGAGAGGAGAAGATATTGAAGAATATCGGGACAACAATCAGCATCAACAGGCAGGCGCCCTCGATAAGCCGCCGGCAGTATTCTCGCGTCCTGGTCATTGAATGCCCTCTCACTGCGCCGAAGATCGCGGCTCACCTCGGTCCGACTGGCGTGGTTTCCCAGGACTTGCACGGTTGTTCCTGAAACGCCAAACTGGGCCTCTGCCCGTCAGGATCGCCGACCGGCCTTCACAGGTTTTGTGGACTTCGTCCGCGCCCTGGCATGGTCAATAACGTCGAACAAAATCCTGTCGAGCCCGTACTTCGGCCTGTACCCGATGAGCGCCCTCGCTCGCGACAAGTCGGGTTGCCGCGCGCGCATATCCTCGAAGCCCTGACCGTAAACCTCTTCAAACGAGACTTTGACGATCTTCGACTTGCTGCCGGTAACCTGCTTCACCCTCCGGGCGAGCGCATGGATGGTAATGATGTCGTCATCCCCCAGGTTCACAATCTTTCCACGGGCCTTCTTCTCCCACACCAGCTTGACCAGCGCCGGAACGATGTCTGCGACATGGCAGAAGCACCTGGACTGCCTGCCGCTTCCATACACAGTAATGGGCTTGCCGGCCAGAGCCTGATCCACAAACCTTGGGATGACCATGCCGTAATGACCGGTCTGCCTCGGCCCGGCAACGTTGAAGAACCGGGTGATGACAACCGGCAACGACATCTTCTGGAAGTACGCGTGCGCAAGGAATTCGCCGATCGCCTTCGAACATGCGTAGGACCACCGCGCGTGGGTGGTTGCGCCCAGGACGATATCCCCATCCTCCTGGAACGGCAACTCGGTGGACTTGCCGTAAACCTCCGACGATGAGACAAGCAGCACCGGGCACCCCCGTGCAGCACACGCGCGCAGCACTATGTCCGTTCCCACGACATTGGCCTGGATACTGTGCGCCGGATCCTTGACGATCAACTTCACCCCTACCGACGCCGCAAGGTGGTAGACGCACGCCGACCGGCTGACCAGTGATTTTACCAGCTTGGCGTTGAGGATTGAATCGACCACGAGTTTCAGCCCCGGATGGTCGATAACCGCCTGGAGGTTATTCCGCGAGCCTGTACTGAGGTCATCGAGCACTGTGACCCGCCATCCTTCGGCCAGCAGGTACTCCACCAGATGTGATCCTATGAAACCCGCGCCTCCCGTGACCAAGGCAGTATTGGAGTCTCTCTTCACCTGCAACCTTTCGGTCTGGCGCGGCCCGCCAAACCGCTATGGGTGGCAAGAACAAGCCGCAACATAGCCATCACGATTAGCACGCCGCTGGATCCTTGTCCACAACAAATGCAGCCTTGGTTCGCGCAATGCCTTGCCGTTCACAAAAAGAAGTTGTCTTGATCGGTACGTGGAAGTACTCTGGCTGGCAGATGGGGCTGGATGAACGATTCTTTGCCGGCCCGAGCGGCAACGATGAAATCTACCGAGCTGCAGTCAATACCGGACAGGGCTTCACCTGTGGAATGTGTGCTGGTCATAAACCCGAACTCGACCGACGCCGTGACACGGTGCATCGACAAGGCTTGCGAACCGCTGCGCATGTCGGGAGGCCCGCGAATCGAGTGCACAACGCTAAAAGACGGTCCGCCAGGCATTGAGACGCAGCAGGATGTGGACGGGGTCGTGGCTCCGCTGAAGCGGCTTGTCTCCGAACGCGAAATGGCTTGCAGCGCTTTCGTCATCGCCTGTTTCAGCGACCCAGGCATGCACGCCCTGCGCGCGGTCACAAGAAAGCCCGTGCTGGGCATCATGGAATGCGGACTGCTTACAGCAATGACCATTGGCCGGCGGTTCGGAATCATCGCCATCCTGCAGCAGTCAATCCCGCGCCACCTCCGCGCAATCGGCGACCTTGGGGTCTCCGGGCGTCTTGCAGCAGAGCTGGCCGTCGGCCTCCGCGTGGCGGAGCTGTCTGACGAGAAGAGGACCTTCATTCGCATGGTCGAGACTGGCCGCGCGCTGCGTGATACACACGGCGCCGATGTGGTGATAATGGGTTGCGCCGGCATGGCGAACTACCGGAAATCGCTGCAGGATGAAATCGGCATACCCGTCGTCGACCCGGTACAGGCAGGAGTTGCCATGGCCGTGGGGCGAGTGCGCCTTGGCCTGGAACAAGCTTGAGCAATCGTGATGGTTCCATGGCACGCTTGCATTGCCGCCCCTGCTTGACATTGTCTGTTACGAGGGTGATTGTCCGTATCGGTATCCACGGAGCACAACCGTGCCACCGGAGAGG
>SESE01000535.1_pt1 | contig 15841 bp, 15 predicted proteins | sample 3171371 | NCBI WGS metagenome assembly SESE01 (sample SAMN06051881, study PRJNA518727) | freshwater metagenome | biome: subpolar coniferous forest; feature: holomictic lake; material: water; isolation source: holomictic Lake 442, 13 m depth | place: Canada: near Kenora, Ontario | collected... | reverse complement strand
GGTCAGCGCGAAAATCAAACCGGTCTTGCGCACCAGGACCTCCAGGGCACGGGCCTCCGTGAGGTTGAACGCCAGCGGCTTGTCGCAGATCACATGGAAACCGTGTTCCAGCGCCATCCGGGCGACGGGGTAGTGCATGTGATTCGGCGTGACGATCGAGACGCACTGCATGCGTTCGTCGGCGGGTATCGCCTGTTCGCGCCGGAACATTTCCGCATAGGAATCATAGACGCGATCCGCCGGCAGGAAGAGATCCTCGCCCGAGGCCCGTGACTTGGCCGGGTCGGCGCTGAAGGCGCCACAGACCAGCTCGATCTGTCCGTCCAACTGCGCGGCCATGCGATGCACCGCGCCGATAAACGCGCCCCGTCCACCGCCCACCATCCCCATCCGGATTTTACGCTTGGCCATGTTCAGCCGTCCTTTCGCGCTACCTGCTTGCAGCCCACAGCAGCCCGCGCTGTACAATTTCACGGGCCTCGGGCACGTCGAAGTCCTTGAATGTGTGCCCCCAGCAGGCCACAAACACACGTCCTTTGCCCCACTGGCGCGTATAGGCATACGGCATCACGGTGCCCGCGGCATATTGCGAGAGATCGCCATGTTGGCCTGTGAACGTGGTGGTGCAGAGCACCTGTACGCCCGGATCCACATGGATGTAGTACTGCTCTGTCTCCTTCAGTTCAAAGTCCGCGAGTCCGCGGGTGATCTCATGCTGGCGGTCCGTGATTTTCACCTGGTACGAGGGAATACAGTTGCCGGGGTGCGCCACCCACTGGCCACCGGTCATGAACTGGTAGCCGGTGTCTTCCCGGAACGAGTCAATGATCCCGCCATGCCATCCGGCCAGACCGACGCCCGCTGCCACGGCGGCCTGCAGGTTGCCGGACTGCTCGCCCGTGATCTTGCTCATGGTGCAGCACTGCAGGATCAGGGATTGCGCTTTGAGCTTCTCGCCGTCAGCATAGGCATCCAGCGTGCTGGCGACCTCCACAGAAAACCCCTGCTTCTCCAGCCAGGGGATGAATACCCTAACGGATTGCTCCGGCGTGTGGCCATCCCAGCCGCACCAGACAACCAATGCTTTATTTGTGCTCATCAATAAATCCTTTTCTGCTTATGGGGTACGGTTTGCCTACTTGTACTTCGCCGGCATGGCCTTCCCGGCCTTGGCGCTCCGACAGGCCAGGTCCAGGATGTGGATCGGTCGGCGCGACCACTCCGGCGTGATCACCAGCTTGGCCCCCTTGACCAGGTGATCCGCGATGTTCTGGTAGAAGAGGTGCCCCTGTGACTGCGGGGTGGGGGACTGCGTGGTGATGCGCTTGTCGCCATCCAGCGTTGTGACCTCGCTGTTCCACCAGTCCGGCGTCAGCGTCCCCTTGGTCCCGACGACCTTGCACCACGGCTGGTTGGGGCGGGCATCGAGTGAGGTGATCTGGATGGTAGCCCACGCGCCGCTGGTGAAGCGGATGACGACCTGCCCCTCATCCTCGTTGGTATCCTTTTTCCATTTTGTCTGACCGGCCCAGACGCCGGACCAGGTGTAGCCGCTGACCTCGGCGATGTCGGAATCCACCATCTGCAGGATGTACTCGCAGAGGTGCACGCCCCAGTCATACAGGATGCCGCCAGAGATGGATTTGCTGGAGCGCCACCAGTCGCCGGGCTTGGACAGCCGCCCCATCTCCATCTCAATTCGCACCACGTCGCCAATTGCGCCGGAACGGATCTGCGCCAGGGCGCCGAGGATGATGCCGTCCCAGTGCCGGTTGTGGTAGGTGGAGAGTACGACCTTTGCGCGCTTGGCCGCCGCGATCATGGCATCGCACTCGGCCGTGGTCACGGCCATGGGCTTCTCTGCCACCACATGCCGGCCGGCCTTCAGGCACTTCATGGCCAGCGGCGCATGTGTGTTGTGCGGCGTGATCAGGGTCACGAGGGTCACGGACGACTTCCGCAGCATCTCCTCCACGGTCCGGTACGTCTCAATGCCCGGGAACTCTTTCGCCGCCACGGCCAGGCGCTCCGGGTCAACCTCAGCCACGGCCAGCGGCGTCATGCCCGCGGCTTGCATCTCGTTGAAATGCGCGCGTCCCATGTTGAATGCGCCGCCGTAGCCGACCACACCGACCTGGATTTCACTGGCTTTCGCAAACTTCTTCATCGTTGCTCCTTGATTGTGCGTGCTTCCGCGCGCCGACGCGTTTTTTGCCGTGGGAATATGCTAGTTTGGCGCCCCTGATCGCGTATTGCATGAAACGCGCATCTTTGTGTATATTTTCGGCATGCCTGCCCCCCCCCTGCAATCCGCTGACCCGCTGATACACGAGTCAATGAAGCTGTTTTCCTTTCTGCCGGATGTCAGTTTCTTTGTAAAAAACAGGAAGAGCGAGTTTGTGTACGCGAATCCCGCATTTGTGGAGATGCTGGGGGTGCGGCGGCTTGAGGAGATCCTGGGAAAGACGGATTTCGACTTTGCGCCGCACGAGCTGGCGCAGCATTTCGTGCAGGATGACCGGCAGGTGATGCGGCGCGGCAAGCCCATGGTCAGCCGGGTGGAGCTGGTGCCCAGTGCCGACCGGAGCATCAGCTGGCATGTGACGACCAAAGTGCCCCTGCGGAATGCGCAGGGCCGGGTGATTGGCCTGGCTGGTTTTACGCGCGACCTGGCACGCGCCACGGTGACGGCCGGGCGGTATCAGGAGATGTCCGTGGTCATGGATTTCATGGAGCAGCATTACCGCGAATCGATTACTGTGGCACAGCTGGCCGGGATGGCCCATCTGTCGGTCAGTCAGCTGGAGCGTCGATTCAAGACGCTGTTCCAGATGACGCCCATGCAATATCTGATCCGGCTGCGTCTGAATAAGGCCTGTCAGCTGCTGGCCACCAGCACGACCAAGATCATCGAAGTGGCCTTGCAGTGTGGCTTCTACGATCACAGCCACTTCATCCGGCAATTCACCGCCATCCTGGGCCTCACGCCCACGGCCTATCGGCAGCAGCACCGGTGACAGGGCCAGACCGGGCGGCACCCCGCGCAGCCGTTCGCGTTGTGGCGCGCCGCTCCTGCCGCCTTGTGCTCAGGGGGCGGAGACGGGTCCGCAAGGCGCGCGGTTCAGCAACCGCCAGTCTTCCGGCAGATGGTCATAGACAGCCTGGACGACTTGTTCGATGGATAGGCGGGTGGTGTCCAGCACCATGGCGCCGTCGGCGACCTTCAAAGGCGCCACGGCACGCGAGCTGTCGATGCGGTCACGGTTGAGCAGCGAAGCCAGCACGGCATCGGTGCCTGCGGTTTCGATCCCTTTTTGCTGTTCTTCGGTGTGGCGGCGTCGCGCGCGCTCTTCCGGCGCAGCATCAAGGTAGAAGCGCGCCGGCGAGTCCGGAAAGACCACGGAGCCGATATCGCGCCCTTCAACCACCAGGCTGTCGAGTTTTCGCAGCTCGCGCAGCCAGTTGGTGACGCGCGTGCGTACCGCCGGCACTTTGGCAACCAGGCTGGCGTGCTGGTTGATGGTTGGCGTGCGGATCCGGTCGCCTGGTTCCACACCTGCCACGGCGTAGACCACGGCGCCGTCGCGCACAGCGAAATCCACCTTCACCCGCGCGGCAAACTCGGTCAGCGCCGGCTCACTCTGTGTGTCGATGCCGTTGTCCAGCGCCTGCCAGGTCATGATGCGGTAGAGAGCGCCCGAATCCACATGCAGGAAATGCAGTTTGCGGCCGAGGCAGCGCGCGACGGTTGATTTACCGGCCCCGGAGGGTCCGTCAATGGCGAGGATATGGTTCATGTGTGGCCTTCGGTGTAGGGGTGTCGGGTGTCAGGGGGAGGTGCCGGCTCTAGGTACTGCGTTTGGGTTCGGGTTGTTCGTGAATCGGCTCGGCGTTTGGCGGCAGCGGATCGCTTGATCCGAGCACTTCCTGCAAGGGATCGGGCGGTTCGGACGTGGCCTCTTCGGCTGCCGCAAGGTCACCCTCCGTTTCGCCGGATTTTGGCTTGGCGGGCGTGTTTTTCCGGTGAATGGCTTTGCGCTCGGCTGGCTTGGAACGCTGGAGTGTCGGGTCCATTTCGTTCAGCTCGCCCAGGCTCTTGAGGCCGAAATGGTCGAGAAACGAGGCGGTGGTGCCGTAGAGAAACGGGCGCCCCGGCAGGTCGCTGCGTCCGACGATCCGCACCAGGTGCAGTTCCATGAGCGCCTTGATGATGTGGTCCACGACCACGCCGCGGATGCCTTCGATCTCAGACTTGGCAATAGGCTGGCGGTAGGCAATGATGGCCAGGGTCTCGAGCGCCGGACGGGAGAGACGGTTGGGCCGTTCCTTCCGGAGCTGGAAGCGCAGCCAGCGTCCGCAGCTGGCGTCGGACTGAAACCGGAAGGCGCTGCTGACCTCGTTCAGTTCGATTCCCAGCTTCAGCCGCGCCAGTTCTTTTGCAAGCGCATCCAGCGCATCACGCACGTCACGTGCGGTGGCGTCTGCAAAGGCCCTGGTTTCCGGATCCTCTGCCGCCACTTCACGCAGGCAGGTTCGTATTTCCTCGACGGTCAGTGGATGATCGGCGCCGAACACCAGCGCGCCTACCACCTGCTGCAGGCTCGAGGCGGCCGGCAGGTTTTGGGTATCGTCAGGTCGTGACATGTTCGCCCCCCCCAATCACCGGTGGTGGCTGCTGCGTTTCCGGAACGCTCTCCGCCAGCGGCAGAATCATGATTTCCAGGAAGGCTGCGCTTTGCCGCATCGTCACCTGCCGGAGCCGCAGCAACTCCAGCAGTGCCAGGAACGTGACAATGATTTCGCCGCGCGGCGACTCGGCATGGAACAGACGTGAGAACCCCACGGCGCCCTGACGCCGGGTGAGCGAGAGGATGTCCTCGATCTTGTCCGGCACCGACCAGCGTATGGGCTCCAGGTGACCCAGCGGCTCGATGGGAGCCCGCTTCAGCATCTCCTGAAACGCCGTCAGCAGATCAAACAGCCCGATGTCGCCCAGCATCTGTGCGCTGTCCGCGGCGGAGTCGGGCAGTGCATTTTCGCAGCCGGGCCCAAAGATTTCCGCCTGCCGGATCTCGCGGTCCAGCAGGTGCGCGGCAGCGTCCTTGAACTTCTTGTATTCGATGAGCTGGCGCACCAAATCCAGTCGCGGATCAATCCACTCCTCTTCCGCCTCATCTTCCGCGACGCGGTCCTCCACCGGCAGCAGCATCCGGCTCTTGATCATCATCAGCGTGGCGGCCATCACGAGAAACTCGCCGGCGATGTTGAGGTCGAGCATGCGCATGATCTGCAGGTATTCGAGATACTGCGTGGTGACGCGCTCGATGGGAATATCGTAGATGTCCAGCTCGTCGCGCCGGATCAGATAGAGCAGCAGATCCAGCGGCCCCTCGAAGACATCCAGCTCGATTTTGTAGTCGTCCGTGGGCTCTGTGGGCGTGGCAGCCATTTATTCGATCCCCATCGCACGGCGCGCGGCTGTCAGGGTTTTGCAGGCTTCGGTGCGTGCGCGGACCGCGCCGTCGCGCAGCACGCCCTCGACATAGTCACGGTTGGCGGCCAGGTCCGCGCGGCGCTTGCACAGCGGAGCGAAGGCTGCCTCGAACGCCTCGCAGAGCGCCTTCTTGGCGTGGCCGTAGCCGAAATTGCCGGCCTGGTAGTTGGCGGCCATGGCGGCGCGCTGTTCCGGAGTGGCAAACAGCTTGTAGAGCGCAAAGATGTTGCAGGTATCCGGGTTTTTTGGCGCCTCCAGCGGCGTGCTGTCGGTGACGACACGCATGATGCGCGCCCGGTTTTCCTTCGGGTCGCCGAACAAATCAATGGTGTTGCCGTAGCTTTTGGACATCTTTTGGCCGTCGATGCCGGGCACGACCGCCACTTCCTCCCGGATGGAGGGCTCTGGAATGGTGAACACCGTGCCGAACTGGTTGTTGAATTTGATGGCGATGTCGCGTGTGACCTCGACATGCTGCTTCTGGTCGCGGCCGACCGGCACAAGGTTGGACTGGTAGAGCAGGATGTCCGCCGCCATGAGCACGGGGTAGCTGAAGAGACCGTGCGACGGGGCAAGCCCCTTGGCCAGCTTGTCTTTGTATGAATGGCAGCGTTCCAGCAACCCCATGGGCGTGATTGTGGACAGGAGCCAGGTCAGCTCCGTCACCTCGGGCACGTCACTTTGGCGGAAAAACACCGTGCGCCGGGGGTCCAGCCCGCAGGCCAGAAAGTCCAGCGCCACGTCAAAGGTGTCTTCGCGCAGTCGCACCGGATCGCTGACCGATGTGAGCGCATGGTAATTGGCGATAAACAGAAAGGCCTCGCCCCGCTCTTGCAGTTGGAGCGCAGGCTGCATCATGCCAAAGTAGTTGCCGAGGTGTAGTTTGCCCGAAGGCTGTATGCCGGAAAGAATGCGCATGGGAACTCCTGCCAAGTAAGCGCGCATCATAGCCTACTCGGCGGATGGTCACAAGCTCGGGGTGTTCCGTGTTGATCTTGATTTTTTCGCCGATTTCTGGCAGGCTCCACCCCTGCTTTCGCTACTTTTTACTTTGGCGAGCAGGGGGTGCGGGCGCTAAGGTTTGATCGCACATATGGCCAAAAGCAGGATACGCAAGCTCATTCGACCCGCCTGGCGCTGTCTGCGAGAGCCGCTGGTGGCCGGAGCTTTTGCGTGCGTGGACTTTCTGGTCCCGCGTCTGTCCCGGCAACGCTTGCTGGCGGTGGCGCGTGTGGCTGGCACGGTGGGCATGTGCCTGGACCGGCACGGACGGCGCGTTGCGGAGGCTAACCTGCGTGTGTTGTACGGGCGGCGTCTGACGCCGGCGCGTAGTCGCTGCCTGGTGCTTGGATCCTATCGCCGCGCGGCAGCCATTGCGCTGGATAGCATCTGGTTCAGCCGCGATACGCTTGCGCGCGTGACTGCTTGGACCCGCCGGGACGAAGTAGATCGCAGCGAGGCGCTGCAAGCCCGTCCGGCGCTGGTTGTGACCGCGCACTTCGGTAACTGGGAGATGACGCTGCTGGTGAGCGGGCTTGCCGGGTTGCCGCTGGTGGCCGTGGTCAAGGAGCAGTGGAGTCCGACGATCACGGCGCGCGCCAACCGGTTGCGCCGTTCCTTGGGCGTGCGGCTGGTGTATGCGGATGGCGCGTTGCGCGCCTTGATGAAGGAGCTGAAGACCGGGCATGTGGCCGGCTTCGTGCTCGACCAGTATACGTCGCCTGCGGAAGGGGGGGTCTGGGTTGATTTTGGCGGTTTGCCAGCCACGGTTTCCAATGGCGTGGCGCTGTTGGCGCGCCGGTTTCAGGCTCCGGTGTTCCTCGGTTTTCCGTATGCGCGCAAAAACGGTCGGTACGACATGCGCGTCTCGGAGGCGATGCGCCCGGCGCCGGAGGAGTCGGATGCAGCCTTTACTCAGCGTATTGTGCATGGCATGCTCCGCCACATTCGCCGGCACCCTTCGCAATGGATGCTCATGTACCCGCGCTGGGAATGTATTCCGACGGGCGCCCCGGCTGCGGCTTATCCATTTTACGCCCGGCCGTTTGGCGAGAAGGCATAAAACACAGGGGCGTTGCGGCACGGCCATGGTCTTTTCCTGAAGCAGTCGGGAATTCTCACCACGAAGGACACGAAGAGCACGAAGTTCAATAAATCCGACAGTTTCGGCTATTTCCAGCGTCCGATTACATGAATCTTCGTGTTCTTCGAATGGGGTGCAGGTATGTACAAGCTCACCGTCTACATTCCCGAGGCGCATGTCGAACCGGTGAAGGCCGCGCTGTTTGCCGCGGGTGCGGGTCGCTATGCCAGGTACGACTGCTGCGCTTGGCAGGTGCTGGGGCAGGGGCAGTTCCGCGCACTGGCCGGCAGCCAGCCATTCGTGGGCGCAATTGGCCGGGTCGAACAGGTAGCTGAGTATCGCGTGGAGATGGTTGTGCAGGATGACGTCGTTCCGGCGGTGCTGGAAGCGCTGAAGGCTGCGCACCCGTACGAGGAGCCGGCCTTCGATTTGGTTGAAATCAGTTTGTGTGCGAAGCGTCCGGCATAGAAATCCACACGGCGCACTTATTTTGGCGCTGCAGCTGACGTGTGCTCGTCAAAGAGCGTGATCAGGTCGCGGATGAAGCCGAGGAGTTCCGGCTCGTTCACGATCCGTACGACGTGGTCTGTGTTCAGCGTGCCAAGGATGCGTGCCGTGGGGCCGCCGCGGCTGGCGGAGGCGGCAAAGGTCTTGTCCGGCGGACGCATCAGCCCGCGATCCACCAGCGACTGGAAGATGCGGTGGATTTCGTCAGGCTGGACATTGATCTGGTCTGTTTCGATGTCGCTCCACTGGACATTTGCCACGTCCTGTGAAAAATCGTTGGAGACCAGCGGGCTGCGCCCGCGCTTGATCCGGACAAAGCCGCTCCCCATCAAGGTGACCTGTATCGGCGGACTATCCCGGCGCGGCACATAGCATATCTCCAGCCAGTTGAGCTGGGACTGGCTGACCTGTGAGAGCGTCTTCTTGCCCAAGAAGCTTGAACAGCCGCTGCCGATCGCGAGTAATGCCAATGCCAGCATGAAGTGACGTGCCGTAAATCTGGTTGCGTGCATGGAAATACTTTGCATGGTTCTCGGACGACTGTCCAGTCCCGGTTTTAATGTAACGCCTAGACGCATGGTCTTTTCCTGAAGCGCCGCTTTGGCGGATTCCACCACGAAGATTCGAAGAACACGAAGATTCGCGTAATCGGACGCTGGGAATAGCAGAAACTGTCGGAACGATTGACCTTCGTGCTCTTCGTGACCTTCGTGGTGAGAATTCCCGACCGCTTCAGGAAAAGACCATGGGTACGATTCTATTGCAGGCTTGCTCCGGTGTGCGGAGATTGACACAATAAGGGTACATGTTTTTAGACATTTACCGGGCGCTGCGCGTATGGGTCTGTCTGCTGGCGGCAGGGCTGCAGACGCTTTGTGTCCTGGCGGACCCGCTGGTCTGCGACCCGTCTGATCTCTCGTTCGGCGTTGTGGACGCGGCCACCGGCAACGTGCAGCAGGCCTTTGTGCTGAGCAATCAGGGTCCGGACGTGCTGCTGATTGATGAGGTTTCGTCGCCCTGCGGGTGCGTGTCGATGCAGCTCGCGACCAATCGGCTGGCCGCCGGCGAGCGCACGCGCCTGTCGGTGACCATCGACCTGCGCCGGCGCCGTGGTGTGCAGCGCCTGGCCGCGCATGTCGGTTATCACGCGCAGGGCCGGGAAGGTACGGAAGCCACCTACCTGAAGCTCTCGCTGCACGGCACGGTCGCAGGCACAAACACGGCCGCGTCCGCCGCGCTTGAACCGGCGGCCACCGGCCGGGTGGCGGCCGGTTTGCGGCAGGTGGTGGTGGAGCTGTTTGGCGAGGCCGGGTGCGAAGCCTGCGACACCGTGCGCCGCGAGATCCTGCCTGTGGCGCGCAGGATGCTGGGCGATCGCGGCAGGATCATCGAGCGCGATGTGTTCGAGACTACGAACTATCTGGCACTGGCAAAATATCAGGACCGGTTCGGTGTGCTCGGCACCCGGCGTAACGATCCGGTGTCCATGGTTGTGGACGGGAATTGTTATCTTGGTGGCGTGGAGGAGATCCGGAGCAGGTTGCCGGATGTGTTGCGGCAGCGGCTGGCTGCCGCGGACATGCCCCTTGCGCCGGAATCGCAACTGTCCCGCGAGGCGCCGGAAGATCTGGCGGCGAGCCGTCTGGCGGCTTTTTCCGTGGCCGGTGTGGCGCTGGCCGGTCTGTTGGACGGTGTGAATCCGTGCGCCTTTGCCACCGTAATTTTTCTCGCCAGCCTGCTGGCCATCGTGCGGGTTCGCGGGTCGGGTGTGCTGCTGTTGGGGGGCGGGTTTCTGGCTGGAACATTTCTGACTTACTTCCTGCTGGGCCTGGGTCTGTTCCACGGGCTTAAGGCGCTGACAGCCTGGCGCGCGGTCGCACAGGCGCTGGACCTTTCGATGGCGGCGCTGCTGGTACTGCTGGCGGCCCTATCGTTCCGCGATGCCTGGCGGTTTAGTCGCACCGGGCGCGTCTCGGACGTAACGCTGCGGTTGTCGGACGCGCTGCGCAACCGTGTGCACGGGATGCTGCGCCGCCGGATTACGCCGGGCGGGCTGGCTGGTAGCGGCCTGGCGACCGGCGCAGTGGTGACGGTGCTGGAGAGTGTCTGCACGGGGCAGGTGTACGTCCCGACCTTGATGGCCGTGGCGCGTGATCCGGTCCTGCGACCGCACGCCCTCGGGTTGCTGGCTGTTTATAACCTGGCGTTCCTTGTGCCCGTGGCCGTCGTGATGCTTGCGGCGTGGCGCGGCACAACGAGTTTTGCACTGGCCAACTGGAGTCGGCACAACGCGGTCTGGGGCAAGGTGCTGTTGGCGGTGTTTTTCCTGGCGCTGGCCGTATTGATCCTGATGACCTAGCAGCCTGTCGGACTTAGCCTTCTGGAAGTACAAACCTTCTGCCGACCAGGCTGCTAGTTGGCAACCCGCGGATAGCGGGTTGCGATACCTCTCAAAACAGACAGAACGACTGTTGGCCCGGCAGTTTTTGCTATAGCGGACGAGAATGCCCTGACGGGCACACTACGAATGGTTTCTTGCCAATTCCCGACCGCTTCAGGAAAAGACCATGGAGAACTGCCGGATTTTGTAACACGACGATTGACATGCTGATGCGGGATACGTTATTCATGGCGCTCCTCCTGAACTCGTAGCTTTGTCGGATCAAAGCTTGTGAGGCGTCAAGAACTAAACCCGCACATGCACCCAGCCGGAAAGAGCATCCCCGATGAGCGAACCCACCCGCATCCCGTTGACTGAATCCACCGCGTTTGCCCGTGCAGATAAATGCTTCTGGCTGGCACGCCTGTGCGGCCTGGCCGTGGGTCGGGAGGGCGTGGACAGCGGGCCGAACGCGGCGACAGGCGTGGCCCTGCTGACCGTGGATGGACAGCGCTATGAAGCCGGGCAGCTCGTATTCGAGCACGCCGAGGAGACGCCTGCCGCCGTGACAGGCCGGTGGCAGGTGGGCCAGACGCCCCTGCGCCTGACCGCGGTCTGGGCCGCAGATCGCGCTACGGGCGTGGTCAGCCGCCAAGATTCCTTGCACAACACCGGCCACACGCCGCTGGTGCTTTCGCGCTGCCTCGCGCGCCTGACGCTGCCGCCCGGCAACTACGAATGCTACACGCAGGCCAGCCGCTGGTGCCGTGAGAACCAGGGCGCCTGGCAGCCGCTGCATACCGGCTCACGCCAGAGTCATCAGTCCGGCCGCACCACCGAAGGCGGCACGCCCTATCTGGCCATACGGCTCGCAGGTGCGGAACAGGGTCTGGCCTTCCATGTCCTGCCGCGCGGCAACTGGACCATCCGGGTGACGCCCGTGGTGGAGGGCGGTGAGCGCCCCTTTGCCGTGGTGGAACTGGGATTGGCCGACGACAATCTGAAGCGCGTGCTGCAGCCCGGCGAAACCTTTGCGCTCCCCGAGATTCTGATCCAGCCGCTGCCGCAGGGTCAGCCGCATTTGGCCGCGCCCGCGCTGCACCGCTATCTGCTGGCCCGGTATTACGTCGACGCAAAGCCCCAGGCTCCGGTTATTTTCAACACCTGGTTTGACCAGTTCGAGATCCTGGACGTGCCGCGGTTGCGCACGCAACTGGCTGCGGCCAAGGAAGTCGGCTGCGAGATGTTTGTGATTGATGCCGGCTGGTATGGCGCTGGCGGGCCTGACTGGGGCGCGCAAACCGGCGACTGGCGCGAGAAGACCGCGGCCGCCTTCTGCGGCCGCATGCGCGCCTTTGCCGATGAAGTCCGCGCCGCCGGCCTCGGGTTCGGCATCTGGATGGAGCCGGAACGCTTCGGCGCACAGGCGCCGATCCGTGCCGAACACCCGGAGTGGTTCGTGGCCGTGGGCGCGCAGGCGCGCATGGACTTGACGCAGCCGGCAGCCTATGCCTGGCTGCGGAGCGAGATCGGGCGCCTGGTCGAGACGTACCAGCTCGCGTGGATGAAGATCGATTTCAATTTCCGGCTCGACACCGATGCCTCCGGCGCCGAACTGGCTGACTACACTGTCGCCTGGTATCGTCTGCTCGACGAAATTCGCGCCGCCTACCCTGCCACCTTCTTTGAGGGGTGTTCCAGCGGCGCCATGCGGTCCGACCTGGAGATGATGCGCCATGTGGACGGGCACTTCCTCAGCGATACAGTAAATTCAACCGACATGCTGCGTATCACGCAGGGCGCATGGCTGCGTTTGCCGCCCGGCCGAATCGGCCGGTGGACCGTGATCCGCTCTGTGGAACATGCTGTCTGCGATTATTGTAAAACGCAGCGCGATTCTGCGCCCGTCATCCTGGTGCCCGGCGGCCCCGTCTGGAACGGGGCGGAGAGCGTGGGGCTGGATTTTGCTCTGTTGGCCGCGCTCCCCGGCATGCTGGGGTTCAGCGGCGATTTTGCCGGCCTGAACGCCGCGCAGCGCGCGCGGGTGGCCGAGGCGATCATTTTCTTTAAGCAGTGGCGCAAGATGATCACAGGCGCCGTGGGGCATCTGCTGACGCCGCCCCAGCTCATCGAAAGCCGGGAAGGGTGGATTGCCTTCCAGCTGCAGAGCCTTGCGGAAGATACTAGCCTGGTGCTGGTCTACCGCCTGGGCGCTGCCGGCTGCCTGCCCGCGTTGCGCCTGCAGGGGATTGTTCCCGAGCGACGCTATGCCCTGCAGTGGGGCCTTTCCGCGACCGCGAAAAGCGATGTTGTAGACGGCGAAACACTCCTGCGTGAGGGGTTGCCCCTGCATTCGGATATCTGGAGCAACCGCGCAGTCGTGTGCGTGGTGCGCGCGGTCTAGCAGCCTGTCGGACTTAGCCTTCTAGAAGTACAAACCTTCTGCCGACCAGGCTGCTAGGGTAGGGACGGCTTTAGGCCGTCAATCTCTGCCTTGCGCGATTTCCAGCCAGCAATTCTCATTATGGCCCGTCCTCCGCGACCCAAGGTCGCGGGGGACGGCGCCATAAGCACTGCTGGATTTCCATCCGCCCCCCCTTGACATCCACCCCGGCGCCTCGTAACGTAGACGCTGTTCCCAAACTTCACAACAGGATGGAAAAAAAAGATGAAACTGGCACTGATCATGGTTGCGGTACTGGCGATGGCATCCACCACAGCATGGGCCAACTGCGGATCTTGTCCGGGCGACAAACCCGCGGCGAAGCAGGCGGCTTGCTGCAAGGCCGGTGATACCGTCTACGCTTGCGCGAAGTGCAGCGTGGTCGACGTCAAGGCTGGCAAGTGCACCAAGTGCAGCACAGACCTGAGCGCCATGCATGTGCTGGCCATGAAAGACGGTTCGGTCTCCATGTGCGCATGCGCCACGGGTTGCAAGTGCACGGTCAAGGCCGACGATGCCACCCAGTGCAGCTGCGGCAAGGCGGTTGTTACGGTCAAGTGCGCCAGCGCCTGCAAGGCCGCCGCGCCCAAGGTGGACGCGCCCAAGGCTGACGCGCCGAAGGCGGATGCTCCCAAGGCGGAAACGAAGTAAATTCCGAACATCGCAGGCCTTACGAGCCTATCCGTAAATTACTTTTCGCGCTGCGGCCGCGCAGGTTACTGCGCGGCCGACACTTTTTTGTGCATGTTCGAAAAGGCGGCCGCCACTCGGCCCTGAGCTCGTGGCCGAAGGGCTCCGCGGGCGCCACAAGCCGTCTGCCGACAGTCTCCCAGGTGCGATCCATGTCAGTGCCAGGCAAAACATTCTCCATTCATGACCCGGATCGCTTGGAAGCGCTGCGGAAACAGCTCAAACTGGATCCGGGACGAATTCGACGCGTGCAGGCTGCGCTGCTCCGTTCGTTCCTGGGTGCGGACAGAGCCTTAGCCGCGGTCCCGGTCGAACACCGGGACGCCTTCGCCACGGCTGTGCGCCAGCATGAACTCACCTTGGAGGAGCGGCGCGACTCCCAGGCCGATGGCGCAACAAAGCTGCTGTTCCGGACAGCGGATGGGCACGCCGTCGAAAGCGTGATCCTGCGGATTCAAAGTGGTCGGTCGTCTTTGTGTGTATCCTCCCAGACCGGTTGCGCGGGTGGCTGCCTTTTTTGTGCCACCGGGCGGATCAAGGGGTGGCGGGATTTGTCTGCCGCTGAGATTCTGGACCAGGCCGTATGGGCAGGGGAGCTCCTGGCTGCTGAGGGGCGACGGCTTCGCAATGTCGTGTTCATGGGGATGGGCGAGCCGCTGCAGAACGAGGCGGCTGTGTTTGCTGCCCTGGATGCGCTGCGGGGGAAGGACGGCTTTCATCTCTCCGACCGGCATCTGCTGGTCTCGACGCTCGGGGTCCCCGATGCCATGCGCCGGCTGGCAGCCCGGTTTCCGCAGGTGGGCCTGGCCGTCAGTCTGCATAGCGCCCGGCAGGCGATTCGCGCGTATCTGATGCCCATGGCGCGACGCTGGCCGCTGCCGGAGTTGCGGGAGGCTTGCATTGCTGTGAATGCACTGCAGGGCAGGGCGCTGATGGTGGAGGTTTTGCTGCTGGACGGGTTGACCGATACGCCGGCCGACGTGGAGGCGTTGCTCGCCTGGCTATCCGGCCTGCGGGCGCATGTCAACCTGATCCCGTTCAATGCGATTGCAGCGGATGTGGCAGGTGAGCTGCCCTTACGCGGCTCGGACGAATCCCGGATCCAGGCTATCCTGACGCAGCTCAAGGGCGCAGGTTTCCAGGCCACGCGGCGGCATTCGCTGGGGGCAGATATCGGCGCCGCCTGCGGACAGCTGGCTGTGCTTCCTACCAGCCGAACGCCTTCTTGAGCCCGCGGTTGACGCCTTCCTGGACGGCGTTTTGCGTGGCGCTTTTGGCGGCTTCTTTGGCCACTTCGCCAACATCATCCGCTGCCGTCGCAGGCCGGTTGGTGATGACCGGGGCGCTCATGTTGGGCTGTACAGTGACGTTCAGCAGCGGCGAACCCACGGTGATGGATGGCGCGGTGGGCGGCGCCACCGGTGCGGGCGCTGCGACGCCGGGCATGGCCGGCATACCGGGCATACCGGGCATGCCTGCCATGCCGGGCATGACCGTATAATCCGCTGGAACGACAAACAGGCTGGCTGCCGGCTTGTCGAAGTTGTAGTCGCGGAACTGCAGACGCGTGGTGACGCCTTGTTCGGTGCTCTCGAGCTGTACGGGCATGTTGCGCACAAAGGAGGAGGTCCAGAGCAACATCACATGCGCTTGCTTGGTGCTGCTTTCGGTGACGGTCATCCGGCGCTTATCGCAAACAAGTCCCAGGATCGTCTCTTTTCCGAGCTCCTCGGTTTTTACATCCGCATCGGACTTTGCCGTGCTGCCCTGTGCCGGGGGGAGTGCCGTCTTGCTATAGCATTTCTGCTCGACGAAGAGCATATAGGAAACGCCCTTGCCCCCTTGGTCGTTGGCGGCTTCGGGGTCAAAAATGTTGGCCATGGTGCCGAAGTTTGGCATGGCAAATTCCATGCGTGTGCGCGGCGCCAGTCGCCACAGGCGGGATGTGAGTGAGTGACCGCCCGACACCATCGTCATGGTTACGGCATAGTCGGATACCGTCACCAACCTATCCTGGAACCGCAGCCACACATCCGGGTTGCTGGTGGGTGCCGACTGCGCGGACACCTGCGCGGCGATGGTTGCAACGAGAAGAATCGAGACTGCAAGCGCTTTCATGGTGTGCTCCGGGTTCGAATTGTCCTTGAATGAAACTGCATGCGCGCAGCAGGGCGATAGCCTGCGGCGCATGCCCGTTGTGGAGACAGGTAGAATAGTGACAAAGAATGGGCGCGAATGCAAGCT
>SESE01000533.1_pt1 | contig 15858 bp, 15 predicted proteins | sample 3171371 | NCBI WGS metagenome assembly SESE01 (sample SAMN06051881, study PRJNA518727) | freshwater metagenome | biome: subpolar coniferous forest; feature: holomictic lake; material: water; isolation source: holomictic Lake 442, 13 m depth | place: Canada: near Kenora, Ontario | collected... | reverse complement strand
CAGTCTCACCATGGGGACCGCGGCCGAATCCCTGGATCAGGCCCAGGAGTTGGAATTACACCAGCAGGTGGCCACCCTGTTCGGACAGAAGCCTTGGACGCTGAGCTTCAAGACCATTCCCTCTCTTTACCTGGCCCAAGCGGGCGGGTTTGATGATCTGGACCAAGTGGCCACCAGCTTCGGAGTGGACGTGGTGGCGTTGGTTTCTGTGGACCAGGTGCAGTTCAGCAGCCCCCGCTGGTACGCCTGGACCTATTGGACCCTGGTGGGGGCCTATATGGTGAAGGGAGACAAGAACGACACCGTCACCATGGTGGATGCTGCTGTCTACCATGTGCCCAGCCGAACCTTCCTGTTTCGGGCCGGGGGCATGGGAACCGCCAAGGGCAGTTCCACCTGGTCCGAGCGTGAGGCCGCCTTCCGGCAGCAATCGCGCGAGAGCCTGGCCCAGGCCATGCTGAATCTGTCCACCTCCCTCGATGTCGGCGTCGGCGCCTTCAAGCAAGACATCATCAAAGGCGCCCGGAAGGACATTGTGCTGGTAGACAAGGAGGGGAACCCTCTGGGTAGCGCCACCTACGATCCCGCCCGTCGCTGAGCCAAGCCTGACTCTCAACGGGCCAGCCGAGGCTAGACTGGAGCTTCGGAGCGCCCATGTCCCTCATCATCGCCGGCAAGACTTTCAACAACCGCCTCGTCCTCGGCACGGGCAAATACCGGGACTTCGCCCTCATGCAGGCCTGCTACCGCTCCGCCCAGGTCGACATGATCACCTTGGCCGTGCGCCGCTTTGACCTGAACGCCAAGGGCGAGGACAACATCCTGAACTGGATTCCCAAGGACATCGCCCTGCTACCCAACACTGCCGGGTGTTACACACGCGAAGATGCCCTGCGAGTGGCCCGGTTGGCGCGGGAAGCTCTGCAGACAGACTGGGTGAAGCTGGAGGTCATCGGTGACCAGAAGAGCCTTTACCCTGATAACGAAGAGACCCTGGAGGCCGCCAAGATCCTGGTTAAGGAGGGCTTCATTGTGTTGCCCTACGTGAACGCCGATCCCATCCTGGCGAAAAAGCTTTGCGATGTAGGCTGTGCCGCAGTCATGCCCCTGGGCAGCGCCATTGGCTCTGGTCTGGGCGTACAGAACCCCATGACCCTGCTACTCATCAAAGAAGTGATGGAGGCCTACCAGCTCCCGATGATTGTGGACGCTGGTGTGGGCACCGCCTCCGACGCCGCCCTGGCCATGGAGCTTGGTGCCGATGGCGTCCTGCTCAATACCGCCGTGGCCGAAGCCGGCGATCCAACCAAGATGGCCCACGCCATGGACCTTGCTGTGCAGGCCGGACGCCTCGCCTTCGAGAGCGGCCGCATGGCCAAGCGCCTCTACGCCAGCGCCAGCAGTCCCCTGACCGGACTGATCGGTAGGTAGGCCTTTTCTGCCAGTGAAAAGCGGGCCAAATGGCCCGCTTTTCACTGGTAGGGAGCTCACTACTTTGAAGCGGCCTGCGGCTTGGCGTCGATGGCTTGATTTAGCAAGTCAACACCATCCTTGGCCGCCTTGATGGCACCCGTAAGGGTCTCCCGGGCCAACTCGGGGTTGTGGAAACCGTCGCTGTTTTCAGCGGTCCAGAACTCCCAAAGGACATGGGCTTCCTCGTGCTTCTCCCTGGCTTTGGCCAGAACTTCTTCAGTCACGCCGGCGCGCTTGGCAATGACATAGGTATCGATGAGACGGCCGATCCAATACTCGGATTTTCGCATCTTGCCCTTAATGTAATTGCGAACTGTTTCGATTTCATATCTTCGAGCCTCCACCCCCCCCTTCGGGTGACAGCCGATACAGGACGCTTTTACCTCCGCCAAGGGGCGGATCACGCCGTGGGTGGAGAAGACCTTCCCGTCGACGCCCTTCTGTTTGGGCATGTGGCACTGATGACACTGCACGCCCGCCTTGTCGTGGGCGCTCCCCGCAAAGGCCTCGGTCTCGGGATGCTGCAGTTTGATGAGCCGAGCGCCGGTGACGGCGTGCTTGAAATCATAGAAGTCCAGCTTCTTGTAATGAGCCAGCAGGGTCTTCGCATTCTGGAGAGGGAAGTGGTTGGTGCGCTGGTCATCGTAGCCAACCCTCTTTCCATCTGACCACTGGGCGCCTGTATTGCAGTTGTATTCCACGTGGCACTGGGCGCACATCATCCGGGAGTCCGTCTTCTGCATTACGCCGATCTTCCGGAAGTCCCGAAAGTCAATCACCTTCAGATCGGTCTTTCCGTCCTTAGCAAAGAGGCCCTTGGCTCCTTCCCGCTCTATGGCCTGAATGAGGGCATCCCGCACCACCCGGGGTTGGGTTCCATGAGGATCATGACAATGGACGCAACCCACGGGGTAGTGGGTGTCCTTGGCAACGTCCACCGGGCTAGAGGTGCGGTCCCAGCGAGCCCGGATGTCTTTGTCCCCCATGTACTTCCACTTCAATAGGTGGTCCGAGGTCTTGCACTGCATGCAGGTGGGGTTGGCTGCCATGGCGCTTTCGGGAAGCTTAAATAGAGGTCCCTTGTCCTCAAGGACGTCCCACGTTTTCCCTGCCTCGGTCACGCCCTTCCAGCCCTTTTTGAACTGGAAGCGGCCAGCTTGGAAGCGGTCCACGGCGAACTGATCGATCACCATGAAAGCATGCCCTCTGGGCTCATTGTGCTCGAAGGTGAAGCCATGGCCCGCCAGCAGCTTGTCCTGCATGGGGGAGCGCCCAGCAGGGATTCCCTTCTCCCGGCGAGCGCTCCCTTCTAGGTTCACCTTGAAGAAGCTCTGATACTGGTTCTTGTGGCAGTTGCCGCAGATGGCTGGATCTATCCTGGTGACAGGCTTCTCGGTGCCGCCGCTGTCCACATGCCTCGAGAGGTCGTCATGGCACACCTCGCAAGCCAACTTCGCGTGCTTGGAGCCCTCCTTCATGACCTTAACCTCGTCATGGCACTCATAGCAGGTGGCGCTGGAGACACCCGCCTTGTCCTTCTTTGCCTTGGTGGTGACAGGCTGAAAGCCAAGGGCTAGCAGCAAGCCCAGGAACCCAACTAGGCCCCCGAGGGCCTTTCGGGGTGCGGAATGCAAATTCATGGGTACCTCCTGGTGGGCGCGGTAGCGACCGCGAACGGGTAAAGGCCTTGGAACTGTATGCAGAGAGGAATTGATCGGTGTTTAGGACCCATTTATCCTTTTTGTGAACCAAGTTAAGGATACGGTGGTCCTAAAAAAAATCCAGGGGGTCAAGTGGTGGATAATTGGCCATGACCGAACTCGAACTCACCCCCCTCGAATGCCGCCTCCTTGGCTGCCTGCTGGAAAAGCAGCTCAGCACGCCGGACGTCTATCCCCTCTCCATGAACGCACTCCTGAATGCCTGCAACCAGTCCAGCAACAGGATTCCCGTTCTGGCTCTGACCGAGCAGGAGGTCCAGGAGGGGGTCAGCGCCCTGCTCGAGCGGGGCTTGGCAGAGCACTGGCCGGGGCGAGTGGTGAAAATCGCCCATACCGCCAAGCCCACCTGGAACCTCTCTCTGCAAGAGGCCGCCCTGCTGGCGGAGTTGTTGCTCCGGGGACCCCAGACGCCAGGAGAGCTCCGCACCAACGCCCGCCGGATGTACCCTTTCCCCGATCTCGCCGAGGTCGAGGCCTGCCTGGAGGTGCTCATGGAAGCAGAGCCACCCGTGGTGGTCCGCTTGGCGCGGGCTCCAGGCGCCCGGGAGGCCCGGGTCGCCCACCTGCTTTCCGGCCCTGTCGACACCTACTCTGCGGGGGTTCCCGAACCCGCCAACCTGCGCCCGGGACGCCTCGAACAGGTGCAGGCGGAGGTGCTTTCCCTCCGGGAGGAGCTCGCTGCGCTCCGCTCAGAATTTGAGGCCTTCAAGGCCCAGTTCTGATGGCCCAATCCCCCGTGGTGAACCAGTTCTATGAGGCCTTCGCTCGCCGGGACGCTGTGGGGATGGCGGCCTGCTACCATCCCTCCGCCACCTTCGAGGACCCCGCTTTTGGCCCCCTGGACCGCGCCGCGGCCTGCGCCATGTGGGCCATGCTGCTGGCCCGCTCTGCTGATCTCACCATCACGCATCGAGTGCTCACGGCATCGGATTCCGTCGCCACCGCGCACTGGGAGGCCCGCTACACCTTCACCCGCACGGGGCGGCCCGTTGTGAACCGCATCCAGGCGACCTTCTGTCTGGAAAACGACCTCATCCGCACCCACAAGGATCAGTTCAGCTTCTGGGGTTGGAGCCGGCAGGCTTTCGGTATCCCCGGACTATTCCTGGGGTGGACACCCTGGTTCCAGCATAAAGTGCGAGCCGAGGCCCTCAGGGCCCTGAAAGCCCACCAGGCGAAGGCCCTGGAGCGCTAAAGAAGCCCCAACCCCCGCAGGCCCTCAACCAGGGTCTCGTAGCGATCCGGCGCCACCTGCAAGACCAGGCGAAAGGGCTTTGGGTCCAAATCCTCTTGCACATCCCTGAGGACCGCCACCAGCGTCTGGAACTCGGTGGGAAGGGCCTCCTGCAGGAGTTGATCCGCCTCCAGAACCAGGAAGGTTCCCCCTTCCGGCAGATCGGAGAGGGCGTCCCGCAGGGCGTCCCAGGTGCCGCCAAAATAGTCCGGAAAGGGCGTTGCGGTGCACCACTCTTCCAGGAGACCGGTCCGGGTCCGCATCCGGGATCCCCGCAACCGCCAGAGCGGTGACTGGCCCTCCGCCGCTGCTAAGGCCTCCTGCGCTGAACCGAACCAGGGAAGGATCAGGGCGCCCTTGGCGGCGGCGAGCGGGAGCGGCTTTGTCATTTTGCTTCAAGGAACGACTTGTAGTGATCGGGGCTATACCAGGCCCGACCATCATTGCCAGTGACCAGACGCTCAGCCCCCCGCGTTCGACCGGCCGCCTTCAGGCGCACGTCCCATTCCCGGTATTCGATGCGCTTTCGTCGAGTGTCATAGCGGGGCAGCAGTCCTTCGTAATTCCCAAAGATGCGCCCCCCCACGAAGCCCGGTGGGGCGTAGCCATGCTGGCGGATATAGGCAAGGGTCTCCCGGACATGGACGGGGATCGGATCCGTGGGGGCTGCCTGGGCCTGCACCGGCACCTGGGGCGCCGTGGCCTGTTGCGACCCACAGGCAGCCAAAGGCAGAAGGACAGCGAAGCAGACCAAGGTTGAAACCAGGTGCGCCAGGATCCTTTGCCAGCGGATCATGCCTCCTCCATGGGGATGCCTGGAGTGTAACGCCTCAGGCGGGCTGGTTCTGGGTGGTGATGGTTTCGAGGCCAACGGCGTTCGGTCCCGTTTCGGCCCGACGCAGCAAGTAGGCAAAGAGGAAGCCTAAGAATCCGAGGACACTGAAGATCCACATGCCCAGCCGATAGCCCCCGGGATTCCCGGCGCTGGCAGCGGAATGATCATTGGCCCAACCAATCAGGAAGTTGAAGCCGGCGAGTCCCACATTCTGGATGAGCGTCATCAACCCGTAGGCCGTGCCCAACTTTTCCTCGGGTACCAGGTAGGCCACCGAAGGCCACATGACGGCTGGGATGAGGCTGAAGGCGATGCCCATGATGGCCATGGGCACATAGAGGCTGACATGGGTGTAGGCCATGAGGAGGTAGACCGGAATCAGCAGCAGGCTTCCCGCCATCATGAACAGGGCTCGCTTGCCCACGCGATCTACCAACAGTCCAAACAGTGGCGTGCCGACCATCGCGAAGAGGGTGAGCATTGAGGACAGGAACCCCCCGGCTTCCCGGGACGCACCATGGGCATCCTGGAAGAATTTTACGGCGAAGGTCTGGAAGGGGAAGATGCCGCTGTAGAAGGTGATACAGAGCGCCACCACATACCAATAGGTGGGGCTGAATTTCAGGAGATCTCCCCACACCACCTTGTCGGTGCCACCTTGGGACCCCAGCGAATAGCGTCGCGCAGCACCGTTCTCCATGAGCCAGTAGGTGCCGGCGGCGATGACACACACGGCAGCGAAGACGGTAGCGATCAGCAGTGGTCCACGCCAGGTGTCAAAGGCCCCACGGGCCCAGGTGGGGCTGTTCAAGGCCGCGAAGGAACCTAGTCGTGCGATCAGCAGGTTGATGCCGAAGGCAAAGCTCAGTTCCTTGCCGCGGAACCACTGGGCCACTGCGGCTGTCACGGCCACGATCAAGCTTTCAGCCCCCAGTCCAAACACCAGGCGGCCAGAGGCCATGATCCACAGCTTCGGACTCAGGGCCGTGATGATCGCGCCCAGGAAGCAAAGCAGGCTGAAGATGAAGGTGGCCTTCTTCACGCCGATCCGATCGATGAGAATGCCCCCCAGGAGCACCATCACCACGTTGGGCACACTGTAGATGCCCTGGAGAAGGCCGATGTTGGCGTCCGTGAAGCCCAGCTGCTTCTGCAGAACATCCGCCAAGGGGCTGATGGCATCGTAGACGTAGTAGTTGCCGAACATGGCCAGGCTGATGACCACCAGCACCAGCCACCGGAAGGCTGGTGGTGGAGCAGGGCGCTCTAGGGTCGAGGTGGCTGGCGACATGGCACTCCCGGACAGGACAGTTCTCCATCGTGCCAGCAAGAGGGCGACCCCCGTTTACAGACTTCCTGCCTCTGGCGGATAGTGAAGGCGATGGCCCAGTTGATTCGCCGCACCTGCCCCAGTTGTCAGACCCGCCTTTCGCCCCTTGCAGCGGAGTGCCCGGAGTGTGGTTTGGCCCTGGCCCCGCCTCGTCAGGGGAGGCCCCTGCTCTTTCAGGCTTCCGCCCTTGCCCAGGTGACTTTTGAGTCCCCCACCAGGGTTCTGACCGCGCCAGCCCTGGGGCGGGTCGCTCCCGTGGCGGTGGAGATCCAACCCGAGGAATTGGAGCTCGCACCCGAACCCGCTTCCTTCGTGCCGGCAGCCCCTCCCCCAGAACACCGCCACAGCTTACTGGAACTTCCAGACCCCGCATCAAGCTTCTGGCCCCTGGTGAAGGTCGAAGCCGGCGAAGCGCTCCTCTTGGTGGCAGTCCAGGGCGTTGCCCTGTTGCTTCCCTCTTGGGTTCTGGGCATCTCCCCTTCCCAGCTTTTCCTTGGCGCCTGGATTCTGGTAGTGCCCTACCTCTTCATGGTGGCCTGGATCCTATTCATGGCCCCCTTGGTGCTGACTGGCCAATCCCCCCTGATGGGCCTATTCGGTGTCACCCTGCCGGAGAATTCCCCCGAGCGGCGCATCACTTTTTCCCTGCTCCATCTTGTATCGGTTTCGGTCTTCCCTTTGAGCTTTCTCTGCATGGTACTCAGCCCCCGCCACCAGACGCTGGCCGAGCTGCTCAGCGGGCAAGAGCTCCTGGCCAGGCCTGCTTCGCGGTTGCGCTGAACATCCTGCTGGCGGCGTTATTCGATGATCGGTTCCAGGTGGTAGGGAATGGAGATCACCACGATCTTGGGTTTCATGAGCAGCGTGCCCTTGATGCGCCAGGCCGTCTGGTTGTGCAGCAGGTTGGCCCACCAGTGTCCGGTTATGAATTCCGGCAGGATGACGGTGATGGTGTATTCCGGTTCTACCCGGCGCATGCGGTCAAGCTCGTCAACGATGGGCTCCACAATCTTGCGGAAGGGGCTTTGCAGGGCCCGTAGGGGAATCCCCTCGCAGTAGTTGGGCCAGTCCGCGCGCAGTCGTTCCAGGACCGCGCTTTCTCGCCCGTCATCGCGAGGGAAGTCCACAGTGAGCGCCTCCACCTCGCCCCGCTCCGCAATCACCTTGGCGTAGTTCAGGGACTGCACCACACCCGAATGGATGCCTGAGACGAGCACCACCACCCGGTTCCTGCGGTGGGGCAGGAATTCCGTGCGACTGCCCGCCAGGATGGATTTCACCCGGATGTAGTGGCGGTGGATCTGCAGGAACAGCCACACCATCATCGGGATGAGCACCACCACCAACCAGGCACCATGGGCGAACTTGGTGACGGCGATATCAGCCATGACGATGCCGGAGGCAACCATGCCCACACCGTTGGTCAGGGCCTTGGCCAGCCAGCGGGGCTCCTTGGTCTTCAGCTTCACCCAGTGGACCACCATGCCCGCTTGGGAGATGGTGAACCCCGTGAACACACCCAGGGCATAGAGTGGCAACAGCAAATCGGTGTTGGCGTGCAGGACAAAGACCAGGAAGCAACTAACAGCCGTGAGGATCAGGATTCCGTTGGAGAAGACTAGGCGATCACCCTGACTGGCGAACTGGCGAGGCAGGTAGTTGTCCCGACCCATGAGCGCGGCCAACCGCGGGAAGTCCGCATAAGCGGTGTTTGCGGCCACCACGAGAATGGCAAAGGTGAACCCCTGGGTGAGGTAGTACATCAGCTTGGGCAGGCCGTGGGTGGTATCGCCATAGACGGCTTTGGCCAGCTTGGACAGCAGGGTCTCTGCCACCAGGCTTGGGTCAGAACTGTGCTGATAGACCACACCGAGGCGCTGCGAGAGCAGGGTGATGCCCAGGAACATCACGCCCAACAAGAGCACCATCCAGATCATGGTCTTGGAGGCGTTGCGTTCAGGGGGATCCCGGAAAGCCTGGACCCCGTTGGAGATCGCCTCCACTCCCGTCAGCGCGGTGCAACCAGCTGAGTAGGCCCGCATAAAAATCCAGATCATCGCCAGACCACCAAAGCGCTGGGTATGCTCCACCGCGCCCTGCACCTGCACTGGCGTTGGACCGCCGCTAAAGACGGTGCGGATGGTTCCCACCGCCAGCAGGGTCATCATGAGGGCCACAAAGCCGTAGGTGGGAATGGCAAAGAGCGCCCCACTCTCCTTCACACCCCGAAGGTTGGCGAAAGCGACGAACGCGATGGCAAAGAGGGTGAGTGATACGTTGTGGCCATAGAGCGCTGGGAAAGCGGCTGTGATGGCAGCTACCCCCGAAGAGACTGAGGCCGCCACCGTCAGAATGTAATCGATGAGCAGGCTGGCGCCCGCGACCAGGGCTGCGAGTTCGCCGAGGTTCTCCTTGGCGACGATGTAGGCGCCGCCACCAGTCGGATAGGCGAGGATGGTCTGCCGATAGCTGATGCCGAGAATAGCCAGAAGGCCCACGATGCCCAGGGCTACGGGGACCGAAAGCCCGAAGAGCGGATGGATCACCGCAACGGTGGCCCCCAGGGCAACGCCATGCAGGTTGCTCGATAGGCTGGCCATGATCTCCTGGGTGGCGTAGGCCACCGAGGAGAGGGCGTCCGAGCTGAACACGGAAAGCCCAATGGTGTTGCTGACCTTGGTATGGGCCGACTCCCCACTGGCAAGGCGCCGACCCAGGAGGAGTCTTCGGAAATTGGTCATCGTTCAGGGATCCTGGATCATTGGGCCATCAAGCCTTGGCCATGGCAGGGCGACTGGGCTTGTGTTGAATCCTGGCAATGCCCGACGCGCTCCATGGGAATCCATTATGGCTATTGCCAGCCCCCGTGGGGGCAAGGGTTGACCGAAGCCACAGGAGATTCAACCTCTCCTGCGCAGGGCTAAAGCCTCTACCAGGTGTCGCTGCCCATGTGTAAGGGGCCAGATCCACCGTTTTTTCCGGGTCAGTTCCAGCGAACCTCCTGTCAGGACGGTGGGCACATCCACCCCCGCCAAGGCATCGCTGACCTCCAGCTCTGCCCCACTCGCATGCAGTTGGCGGGTCCAGTCGTCCTCCCAGGGTCCCACCTCTACAGACCCCCCGCCCCACACTACGGCCCGGTCATGCACCAGCCACAACTCCGCTCCGCTTTCCCGGAGTACGCCCAGGAAGCGGGTAAGGGCCCGCCGCGTCCAGCGCTCCAGTGCCTCTGCCAAGGGGTCGACTTGTTCTGGGTCCTCTAGCCAGGGTCGCCCCCCCAGGGTGGTTTCCACAATCCGCTCAGCCACCACACCAAACTGGCCCATGACATTCGCCACCAGGATGGTGCCGGGTCGATGGCTGGAGATCCAACCCTGGAGGGCAGCGGGCTCCGGCAGCAGGTAGGGCAGGAGAGCTGCCAGCCTGCGGGAGGCCACAGCCATCGGCCGGCGGCGTTGAGACCAGGGCTCTACCGCAGCACGACGGGCTGCAGCCTCTAGGTCCGCCAACCCGCCGGTCAGATCCTCGAAGACCCAAGGGGCCCACCGTCGGTGGCGCAGGAGTGTCCAGACTCGGCTCCAAGGATCCGCATCCCAGCCGGTCGTCAGCGGTGGGGCCAGGTCCCAGGGCACCTCTAAGCCGGAGCCAGCGCCCAGAATCAAGACGGGATGAGCGGGCTCCGCCGCCTGCAGTCCCTCCCCCAGAAAGGAGCTCACCCGGTTCAGATGGTCCCCCCAGGCCCGCCTGTCCCGAACAAGGAAGGCGACCTGCTCCCGGCGCAGCAATTGGGGTAGCGTTTTTGACATCCCTGCATCTTATCGGGAGGGAAGGGTTGTTGTTTGCCGGGGGCCTAAGGGAAACTGGGCCTCAGTCAGGAGGGCGCATGGCCCGATTCTCCAAGCGCGTGGGCCGCGAAGCGCTCGAAGGGCATCCCCGTCTTCCGGTGTGGATTACCCGGGAGCGGATTCACCTCGGCGATCTGCACCGAATGAAGCTGGATCTACGCGAGTCAGGGCTGCACACCGTCTGCGAGGAGGCTCGCTGCCCCAACCGCAGCCACTGCTTCACCCACGGAACGGCGACCTTTCTCCTGATGGGAGACACCTGCACCCGGGCCTGCGGTTTCTGCAGCATCCAGAGCGGCAGGCCGAAGGATCTGGATCCGCACGAGCCCGCGGAAACCGCCGAGCGGGTGGCGGCCTTGAACCTGCGCTTTGCGGTACTCACATCGGTGAATCGTGATGATTTGGCGGACGGCGGCGCCGGTCACTTTGCTGAAACCATCCTCGCCATCCGCCGCCGAAATCCGGGCGTGGGCGTGGAAGTGCTGGTGCCAGACTTCCTGGGCGACCTGGCCGCCGTCGCCCGGGTGGTGGCGGCGGGCCCAGCCGTTTTCAACCACAACACCGAGACCGTTCCCAGCCTCTACCCGCAGGTGCGCCCAGCGGGCCGCTTCGAGCGCAGCTTGCAGGTCTTGGCTCATGCGAAAACCCTCGGCACCTCGCTGTTTGGTCCCGGCTTTCGCACCAAGAGCGGCCTGATGCTTGGGCTGGGGGAGACCGAAGCCGAGCTGATGACCACCTTCGAAGCACTGGCCGCCGTCAGGGTGGACATCCTCACCCTGGGGCAGTATCTGCGCCCCACCCGCCAGCAACTCCCCGTTCAACGATATGTTCCTCCTGATGAGTTCACAGCCCTGGGTGCAAAGGCCAAGGCCCTTGGGTTCGCCACGGTCTATGCCGGTCCCCTCGTCCGCTCCAGCTTCAACGCACACGAGGTCGCGCAGATGGACGGCATCAGCATCGCGTGATGCTCATCCCCGGCGCGGCTCGATGATGATGGCAGGCGGTTCTGCGGGGCAAGAAAACACACAAAGGCCACACCCCGTGCAGACCTCTGCATCCACCACTGGGTGGGGGTGCGCGTCACCCTCCTCGGCCACCATTCGCAGGGCCTCTTCGGGATAGGGACAGCGGTCCACACAGATCCGACAGGCTCGAGCTTCGTGGTCCAGGGTCTCCCAGGTGACGCAGAGGCTTTGCTTGATGTGGGCGGTGCCCATGCGAACAGCTTTTGGCCCTTCTACCTCCGTGCCGTCGGCCCGGATGAGCGTAGGCCAGAGCAGTGCGCCATCGTCACACGCCGGAATGCACGGGAGCGTCGTACACAAAAAGCAGGGAATGCTCCGGGGATCGATGGTGGGCGTCTTCAGCGCCAGTCCTGCACCGGGTCCGGCCTTGAAGATCGCGTTCTCGGGGCAGGCCCGAACGCACTTGTCGCAGCGTGTGCACTTGGTCAGAAACTCGAACTCATCCAGGGCTCCCGGAGGGCGCAGTAGTTTCGGCCCAAGGCCAGTCACTGCATCCTCGATGCGGTTGGCCACGAATCCCGCAAACAGCGTTCCCAGCGACTTAAAGAAGTCTCCGCGCTCCTGGGGTTCGTCGAGCTTCTTCGCCATGGGGATCTACATCAACCCCAGCACCCGCATGGTGGGTCGCAACGCCCCCCAGAGCACGGGATCAAACCCGAGGGTGAGCACCCCTGCCCGGCCATCGGTCGCGCCGTCCAGGTGGACCAGGAGATCGGCGCTCACCGCCACGTCCCGCGAGCTGGGCACGGACTCCACCCACCGGACGCCGCTGGGGGCATCCTTCTTCGCCAGGGATTGCCCATCCTGGGCACGGATCTGGAGGATCAGGAGGTCCCCATGGAAAGAGGGGACCCGAACTTCCATAAGGCGCCCCTTCCCCGCCAGGGGTGTCACCGGGACCACCTCAAAGGCCTGGCGATAGCCCAGCTTGGTCAAGTCTGGATCCTCGCCATTGAGCACCGCCAGCGTCTGTTCAACAAGTCCATCCAGACCCCGGTCACCCATCCAGGCCACAGAGCGCAGGTGGGTGCCACCGACCTCGCCCACGCCTTCAAGTAGAGCGGGGATGAGGGCCAACACCTGCTCCAGGGCAGGGCGGCCTCGGAGGTTCTTGGCCCCAGCCGGCCACCCCCCCGCCAGTGGCATGGGCTCGGTCTTGAGTTCGGGCTCGGCGCGTAGGTCCAGGATGCGGCCAGGAAATGCGGCCAGCAACTCGGGATCCGGTGTATCCACCAGGACCACGACATCCAACCCCTCCAAGAGGGCCTGGCTAGGTGCAAAGACCACTAGGTCGCCGATTTCCTCAGCCACGCTGAGGGGGCCAATGGAAAGCGGAACCACCGATGCCTCCCGGGCCTCGAGGGCGACCACAAGTTCGCGCCCCAGTAGCGTCTGGGCACCGATGACGGCAAGCTTCAGCATGGAAGGACCTTTCCTGCGATATCGGGGTGAAGCCTCAAACTCGGATGGTGGCTACTTCCGCGGGAACATGGTTCCCCAGCGCAGCAGCCACGGGTCCCGCGAGGAACTGCCGGACCTGCTCTCCGGCTCGGCCCGTGAAGCGTCGGGCATCCAGCATGGCCGTCAATTCTGCTTCGGTCATGTCCCAAGCGGAATCTTCTGCCAGCAGTTTTAGTAGATCATTGGCGCCGCCCTCGGCCTTGATGCGACGACCAGCCTCGAGCGCGGCCAGGCGGAAGCGCTCGTGCAGATCTTGGCGATCGCCACCACGTTTCACGGCCTCCATGAGCAGCACTTCGGCGGCCATAAAAGGCAACTCCTGAGTCAGTCGGGCCTCGATCATCTTTGGATAGACCACCAGTCCCGAGGCGACATTCTGGACCAGCACCAGGATGGCATCCACAGCGAGCAGGCCCTGGCTGATGGTGAGGCGGCGATGGGCGCTGTCGTCCAGCGTGCGCTCCAACCACTGGTTGGCGCTCGTCTGATAGGTTGAGGGGAGGAGGCCCAGAACGAAGCGGGCAAGGCTGTTGATGCGCTCCGCGCGCATGGGGTTTCGCTTGTAGGGCATGGCGCTGGAGCCGATCTGCTTGTTTTCGAAGGGCTCCTCAACTTCCTTCAGGTGCTGCAGCAGACGCAGGTCGTTGGCGAACTTTGCGGCCGATGCGGCGATACCGCAGAGCACCTGGCCAATGCGGTCTTCCAGTTTGCGGGTGGCGGTTTGGCCCGACACAGGAATGGCTGGAAACCCCACCTTGGCGCAGAACCGCTGCTCCAGAGCCTCCACCTTGCTGCCATCACCCTCGAACAACTCCAGGAAACTAGCTTGGGTGCCCGTAGTGCCCTTCAATCCCCGGACTGGCGTAGTGGCCACCAGGTGGTCGAGGTCTTCCAGGTCCAACAAGAGGTCCTGGATCCAGAGGCAGGCACGCTTGCCAACCGTGGTGGGTTGGGCGGGCTGAAAGTGAGTAAACCCCAGGGTCGGCTGGTCCGCCCACCGTGCCGCAAAGGCCTCCAGGGCTGCGAGCACGTCCTGCAGGCGGCGGCGCAACAGGGCGAGTGCTTCCTGCGCGATAAGCAAGTCGCCGTTATCAGTGACAAAGCAACTGGTAGCCCCAAGATGGATGATGGGCCTGGCAGCTGGAGCCTGCTCGCCCCAGGCGTGGATGGCGGCCATCACATCGTGGCGCAGGGCTGATTCGTGCTTTGCGATGCTGCCAAGGTCGACCGCGTCCTGGCTGGCTCGCAGTTCGGCGATTTGAGCAAGCGTTACAGGCAGTCCCAACTCGGCCTCGGCCTCGGCCAGCGCGACCCAGAGCCGCCGCCAGACTCGTTGGCGATAGAGGGGCGACAATAGGCGCACCATGGCCTTGCTGGCGTAGCGGCTGGCCAAGGGGTGCTCGAAACGCTCGAGTTCAGGGCCGTCGTGGGGCGGGAGGAAGGGCATGCGATCTCCGTTTCTCTAGTGTCGCATGGCACCCATGCCCGCTCCCACCTGTGACTCCGCTCACGAAGAGGACATCTTAGGGGGGGGAGGTCGCGGCTAGGATAGGGGCATCCCTTTGGAGTCCGCGCCATGTATGAAGTGATCCGAACCTCCGACCCCGCCGTGTTTCAGGCACTGGAGTTGGAGGTTCAGCGCCAACGGCACCATCTGGAACTGATCGCTTCCGAAAACTATGCCTCCCGCGCCGTCATGCAGGCCATGGGCTCCCACTTCACCAACAAATACGCAGAGGGCTATCCGGGGAAGCGTTACTACGGTGGCTGCAGCCTGGTAGACATCATCGAGAACCTCGCCCGGGATCGCGCCAAGCAGATCTTCGGCGCCGAGCACGCTAATGTCCAACCCCACAGTGGGGCCCAAGCCAACATGGCCGTCTACCTCGCGGCGCTAAAGCCTGGGGATACCGTCATGGGTCTGGACCTATCCCACGGGGGGCACCTGACTCACGGCCACCCACTGAACAGCTCTGGCATCCTCTACAAATTCGTCCCCTACCATGTGCGGTTGGAGGATGAGCGGGTCGATATGGACGAGGTCCGTGCGCTGGCGCTGGAGCATCGTCCAAAGATGATCGTCGTGGGCGCCTCTGCCTACAGCCGCACCTGGAATTTCCCCCTCTTCCGCGAGATCTGCGATGAGGTTGGTGCGCTGCTCATGGTGGACATGGCCCATATCGCAGGCCTCGTGGCCACCGGTCACCACCCCAGTCCTGTGCCGCATGCTGACTATGTCACCACCACCACTCACAAGACTCTGCGGGGTCCCCGCGGCGGCCTAATCCTTTGCAAGGCGCAATACGCCAAGGACCTCGATCGTGCTGTCTTTCCGGGCGTGCAAGGCGGCCCCCTCATGCACGTGATTGCTTCCAAGGCAGTGGCTCTGCACGAAATCATGCTGCCGGAGTTCAAGGCCTACAGCGGCCAGGTGATCCGCAACGCCCACGCCCTGGCCAAGGGCCTGCAGGAACGCGGCTGGCGCATCGTCAGCGGCGGCACCGACAACCACCTCTTCCTGGTTGACCTCCGAGACCATGGCCTGCTTGGACACGAAGCGGAGAGTTGCCTCCACCGTGCCGGTATGACCACCAACAAGAACAGTATTCCCTTCGATCCCAATCCACCCATGAAGCCCTCGGGCATCCGGATGGGCAGCCCTGCGCTCACCACCCGCGGCATGAAGGAGGAGGAGATGGACCAGATCGCCCGCTTCTTCGATCTCACCCTGCGCCATCGGGCCGACGAGAGCACCTTCGCTCGCGTCCGTCAGGAAGTTTTCCACCTGACCGATCAGTTCCCGATACCGGAATAAATTCGTTGCTCATAGCGCTTGTAAGTTGTTTAATGTGTTTGTTTAGATTATGAACGCAGCTGATGGCCTGTTTGTTTATGGGACGCTTCGGGAGGGTGGCAGTAACCACGCTTGGCTCC
>SESE01000532.1_pt1 | contig 15870 bp, 9 predicted proteins | sample 3171371 | NCBI WGS metagenome assembly SESE01 (sample SAMN06051881, study PRJNA518727) | freshwater metagenome | biome: subpolar coniferous forest; feature: holomictic lake; material: water; isolation source: holomictic Lake 442, 13 m depth | place: Canada: near Kenora, Ontario | collected... | reverse complement strand
CGCTGGCGCTGTGTCTTGGCGCCACCAGTTTCTTTTTGCTGGTCGATCTTGCGTTCTGGGCATCCAACCTGCTCAAGCTCTTTGATGGTGGCTGGTTCCCGCTGCTCATTGGCGGCGCCGTCTTCACGCTCATGATGACCTGGAAGGACGGTCGGCGTCTGCTCAACCAGAAGTTGGAGGCCGACGCCATTGACCTCCACAGTTTTCTTGAAGCGGTGTTTGTCAGTCCGCCGCTGCGGGTGGACGGGACGGCCGTATTCCTTACCGCGGCTCCTGGCACCGTGCCCAATGCCATGCTGCACAACCTCAAGCACAACAAGGTGCTGCACCAGAACAATCTGTTCGTGACCGTGCGCAACCACGAAGTGCCGTGGATCGGACTGGACAAGCGCGTCGAGATCGAATCGCTGGGCCACGACTGCTGGCAGGTCGTGATTCACTACGGTTTCAAGAACGACCCGGATATTCCCAAGGCGCTGCAGCAGATCAAGGGTCATGGCTGTGAACTTGACAGCATGACCACCAGCTATTTCCTGTCGCGCGACACCGTCGTTCCGACCATCGACAGCGGCATGGCGCAGTGGCGTGAGAAACTGTTCTCGCAGATGCATCACAATGCCAGCGCAGCGGCAGACTTTCTCAAGCTGCCCAACAACGCGGTGGTCGAACTGGGCTCGAAGATCGAAATATGAACCTGCTTTTTGTTGCCGACCCGCTGTCCTCCTTCAAAATCTACAAGGACACCACCTTCGCCATGATGCGTGCGGCGCAATCGCGGGGTCATGAAATATCGGTTTGCGAGCCGCAGCACATTTCCTGGCTCTGCGGGGGCTTGGTGCAGGCGCACGGCAGCAGCATCAGACTGACCGGTGACGCTGATGCGTGGTACCAGACGCAAAGTCAGTGGCTGCGTCCCCTGCGCGAGTTCGACGCCATCGTGATGCGCAAGGACCCGCCTTTTGACAGCGAATTCTTCTACGCCACCCATCTGCTTGAGCAGGCCGAGCGCGAGGGGGCGCGGGTTTTCAACAAACCTCGTGCCTTGCGCGACCACCCGGAAAAGCTGGCGATTCTGGAGTTTCCGCAGTTCATCGGCCCGACTTTGGTGACACGCTCGGCGCAGGACGTCAGGCGTTTCCACGCGCAGCACCAGGACATCATCCTGAAGCCACTCGACGGCATGGGCGGCATGGGTATTTTCCGCGTCCGCCAGGACGGCCTCAATCTTGGCGCGATCATCGAGACGCTGAACAAGGAGGGCGCGCAGACGCTGATGGTGCAGAAGTTTCTGCCAGCCATTGCGCAGGGTGACAAACGCGTTCTGGTGATCGGTGGCAAACCGGTGCCCTTCAGTCTGGCACGCATCCCGCAGGGTGGCGAGGTGCGCGGCAATCTGGCCGTTGGCGGCAAGGGTGTTGCTCAGAGCCTGAGCGAGCGCGACCGCTTCATTGCCGAGTCCCTTGGGCCGGTGCTCGCCGGGCGGGGCCTGCTGCTGGTCGGGCTTGATGTGATTGGCGACAGCCTGACCGAAATCAATGTCACCAGCCCGACCTGTTTCCAGGAGATTTTCGATCAGACCGGTTTTGATGTGGCAGCCATGTTCATGGATGCCCTGGAGCACGCGCTCAAGCCCTGACCGGCACCGGCTGCGTGCAACAGCTGCAGGCGGCACGTGCCCCGTCGACAAACACATGCAGTTCGCCGGCCTTCATGGCGATCCATTCTTCATTGGTTGTCAGCGGCTCGGTGACGATGATCGCGAGGCGGTCGTCCGGCCCGTTCAGATCAGCCAGATCGACGCTGACGTCGTCGTCCTTCAGATGCACTTGCGTGAACGGGTGCTGGCGCAGCACGTAATGCAACTGCGTGCTGGCGTGCGCCCATAAAGCCTGACCGTTGCTTAGCAGAAAATTGAAGGTGCCGTGCCGGGCGATTTGCGGTACCAGTTCAGCCAGCGTGCAGGTCAGTTCGGCCACGCTCGGGACACCCGCGTGTGACTTGGCCAGTTCCTGCAGCAGCCAGCAAAAAGCAAGCTCGCTGTCGGTATTGCCGACCGGCCTGAAACTGCCGTGCAGCGTTGGCTTGTAATCCTTCAGATCACCGTTGTGCGCAAAGACCCAGTAGCGTCCCCATAATTCACGGACAAAAGGGTGGCAGTTCTCCAGCGAGATCGCGCCTATGGTTGCCTTGCGCACGTGCGCCACCACGTTGTGGCTCTTGATCGGGTAGGTGCGCAGCATGCTGGCAATCGGCGAGGTCGAGGCGCCCTGCTTGTCGACAAAGTAGCGTACCCCTTTGCCGGGCTGATCAGGGGTTGCCTCCTCGCTTTCAAAAAAGGCAATGCCCCAGCCATCGGCGTGGTGGTTGGTGCCGCCTCCGCGCTGCGAAAACCCGGTAAAACTGAGCGTCAAGCTGGCGGGCAGGCGGCTGTTCATTCCAAGCAATTGGCACATGCTGCAAGTTTAACGTCTGGGCCCCGGGCGCAAGCGCCATGCCGCCAGCAGCGCCAGGGTACACAAGGCTGCCATCAGGTAAAAGGATTCATTGAAAGCGGCCAGTCGCTCGGGGCTGCTGGTCGGTGTGCTCAAAGAATCGCCGTGGGCGCCCAGCCGCCACTCCAGCACGATGCCACAGACACTGACGCCCATCGCGCCGCCCAGCGTGCGCAGAAAGTTGATGGCGCTTGATCCCTGTGCCAGCAGGTCTTTGGGCAGGTCTCGCAAGGAGCCTGAATTGAGCGAGGGCAGCACAAAGCCCAGTCCGATGCGCCCCAAAATTGCCACGGCCCCCAATACCCAGAGGCTTCGACTCATGCCAACCAGACTCATCAGCACGAACGAGGACGCCAGCAGCGCCAGCCCGGTGCTCACCAGGCGGTGCGTTGCTTGCCGGTCGGCGAGTCGCCCGACCAGCGGAATCGTGATCGCCAGCACCAGCCCGGCGGGCAGCAGGATGGTGCCAACATGCGAGGCTGACAACATCAGACCGACCCGCATGTACAGCGGCAGCAGGTAGGTCGAACCGAACAGGGCCATGCCATAAATAAAGGCCACGATACTGCCCATGGCAAAGGCCCGGTACTGGTACAGCGTCAGGTTCATCAGCGGGCCGCGCGCGCCCGGCGTTCGGTCGCGACCAAGGCGGCGTTGGCGTAGCAGAAATCCGGCGCTGGCAACCACGGCAATCAGGCCTAGCAGCAGGCTGGTTGTGCTTGAGCCGGCGCGCAACTGCACCAGGGCGTTGAGCAGACAGACGGTGCCGACACTGGCCAGCAGCAGGCCCGCCAGGTCCAGCTTGGGGTTGCTCAGGCGGCTCGGCACAGTGCCTGCTGCGAGGCTGGGAACGTAGCGCCGCGCCAGCCACAGCGAGGCCAGGCAAAAGGGCAGCACCATCAGGAAGATCGAGCGCCAGCCAAACCAGTCCAGCAGGACGCCGCCAATGCTCGGACCGATGGCTGGCGCCAGCACCACGCCCATGCCAAAAATGCCACCGGCCCGACCCTGCTCATGAGGCTCGAAAACCCGCATGATGATGATGGCAGGAATCGGTTGCACGACACCGGCGGCCAGACCTTCTGCAACCCGCGCCGCCAGCAACAGGGAAAAATCATTGGACAGACCGGCCACCATGCTGCCGCCCAGCAGCAGCCACATGGTTGCGCTGTAGGTGCGCCGGAAACCGTAACGTGTCAGCAGCCAGGGCGTGGTGAGCATCGAGACCGTCATTGAAATCATGAAACCCGAGGCGACCCATTGGGCGCGCTCCTGTCCCAATGAAAAGTGGCGGCTCATGTCAGGTACTGCGACGTTGATAATGGTAGATGACATGATGGCAGCCATGGTGCCGATCATCACTGAGAGCAGCAACATCCAGCGGTAGCGCGGACCGTAATGGGCCTGCAGTTCGGACAGGGTGACGGGATGAATCAAGATGGCTATTTTTGGCTCACAATGTCGAGCATGATAGGGCCAAGCGCGAGGAGTGACGGTGCATACCAATTTCAATCTCAATGAACATGTTGGACCCGGTACACGCAGCAACAAGATCGTGTCTGCCGCCGAGGCGGTTCGTCTTATCCACGATGGCGATACCGTTGCCACCAGCGGCTTTGTCGGAGTCGGCTTTGCCGAAGGCATTGCTGTCGCGCTGGAAGAGCGTTTCCTGGCCAGTCAGCAAGACAGCGGTGTCGGTGCGCCGGGTCAATTGACGCTGGTGTATGCGGCGGGTCAAGGTGATGGCCAATCCCGCGGGCTCAACCACTTTGGCCACCGTGGCATGGTCAAGCGTGTGGTGGGAGGGCATTGGGGTTTGGTACCGGCGCTGCAAAAGTTGGCCGTCAACAACGAGATTGAAGCCTATAACCTGCCCCAGGGCGTGATCACGCATCTGTTTCGTGACATCGCCGCCGGCAAACCCGGCACGCTGACCCATGTCGGGCTCGATACCTTTGTTGATCCGCGTTTTGGTGGCGGCAAGATCAACGCTCGCACCACCGAGGAACTGGTCCGGCTGATGCAGGTCGACGGCAAGGACTATCTCTTCTACAAGGCGTTTCCGATTTCGGTAGGCATCATCCGCGCCACCACGGCCGATCCGGATGGCAATCTGACGATGGAGCGCGAGGCTCTGACGCTCGAAGCGCTGGCCATCGCCATGGCGGCGCACAACTCGGGTGGCATTGTCATCGCGCAGGTCGAGCGCGTGGCACAGCGTGGCACGCTGCATTCGCGCCAGGTGCGAGTGCCGGGGGTGCTGGTGGATGCAGTGGTGGTCGCAAGCGATCCGGCGCACCACATGCAGACCTTTGCCGAGCAGTACAACCCGGCCTATTCGGGGGAGATTCGGGTGCCCGTGGAAACACTGGCGGTGGCGGCGCTGACCGAGCGCAAGGTGATTGCCCGGCGCGCTGCCATGGAACTGCGAGCCGACTCCGTGGTCAACCTTGGCATTGGCATGCCTGAAGGGGTCGCCGCCGTGGCAACGGAAGAGAAATTGATTGATTTGCTGACCTTGACGGCGGAGCCTGGAGTCATCGGAGGCATCCCGGCCAGTGGCATGAGTTTCGGCGCCGCCGTCAACACCCAGGCGGTGCTTGATCAGCCCAACCAATTCGACTTTTATGATGGTGGTGGGCTCGACATTGCTGTGCTTGGCCTGGCGCAGGCCGACGCACACGGAAATTTGAACGTCAGCAGATTTGGCAAACGCCTGGCCGGTGCCGGCGGCTTTATCAACATCAGCCAAAACGCCAAAATGGTCGTCTTTGCCGGCACCTTCACAGCAGACGATTTGCAGGTCCGGATCGACGGTGGACGCCTGCATGTGCTGCGTGAAGGCAGGACGCGAAAGTTTGTCAAGGCAGTGGAACATCGGACGTTCAGCGGCCGCGAAGCGTGCAAGCGAGGGCAGCGCGTGCTGTACGTGACGGAGCGCTGCGTGTTCCGCCTGATCGGTGACGACGCCGACGGTGCGCTGGAGTTGATCGAAATCGCACCCGGAATTGACCTGGACCGGGACGTGCTGGCACAGATGGATTTCAGGCCTGCCATCAACGCGCAACTCAAGCTGATGGACGCTGCTTTGTTCTCCGAGCAGAAGATGGGTTTGCGCGAGCGACTTCTGGCGACCCCGCTGGCCCAGCGATTCGAGTTCGACAGCAAACGCAGACTGCTGTTCATCAACTGCGAAGGTTTGGCGATTGATGCCTTGTCCGATATTGTCCAAGTCGAGCGCATGATCGAAGGACTGCTGGCGCCGGTGGTCCGTAGTGCGACCGAGCGAGTCGCCGTGATTGTCAATTACGACAGCTTCACCATTCTGCCGACGCTGGTGGATGCATACTCTGCCATGGTCAAGAGATTGACAATGCGCTTTTACAGTCGTGTCACGCGCTATGGTTCCGGCGGGTTCTTGAAAGCACGGCTCGATGCTGGCAGGATGGTGCTGTTGTACAAACCCGACTGACCGGTGACCAAGCGAAATTTCGAGGGCTCCAGTCGTGCGAGAATAATCGCAATTCAGGAAAGCATTTTTGAAGCTCAGAAGCAAAATTTCAACTTTCGCCCTGCTTTGCGTTGCGCTGGGTAGTCATGCGCTGACCCTGGGTCCGATTGAAGGTGCGGCAATTCTGGGCCAGGCGCTGGATGTCGTTGTTCAGGTCCAACTCGAGGCGGGCGACGACCCCGCCTTGTGTTTTGAGGCCGAGGTTTTCCATGCCGATGCGCGACAGGATGGCGGCAAGGTGCGCACCGTGATCGAGAAGCCGGCCCAGGGCCGCAGTGCCAGTGTGCGGGTCTTGTCCACAGCTCTGGTTGATGAACCGGTGGTTACGATCAATCTGAATTCCACCTGTGGCCCGAAGTTGTCGCGCCGCTTTGTCCTGTTCTCTGATTTGCCGAAAGCGGTCTTGGCAGGCCAAGCGCCTTTGGCCATCACTCCGGTAGCAGCGTCTGCTGCCCCAGGTCTGGCCAAACTGGCTGTGAGGCCAAGCGCTCCGACGCGCTTGCCAAGGGCCAAAGCCAAACTGTCTCTGGCGTCAGAGCCGCTTGCCGTGCTTCCGGTTGACGCTAAACCCCATGCAGCAAAGCGTCCGCCCGCCGCAGCCGCCAAGGCGCTTGCCGCCAATAGCAGGCGCACATCCGGGCGCATCGTCGGCGCGGCGCGCCTGAAACTTGATCCCCTGGACGTGTTATCTGACCGGATTGCGAATCTGGACTCATTCATGAGCTTTGCGCCCTCCGATGACGCGCTGGCGAACATCCAGAAAGTAAAGACACTAGAAACTGAAGTGAAGGCTTTGCGTGACTCGGCACTGAAGAACGAGCGTGCTCTGGCGGAGTTCAGGAACCGTCTGCAGCAGGCAGAGGCGCAACGTTCTTCTGGAGAGCTTGTTTACCTGCTGGCAGGTGTGGTGGCTTGCTGCCTGCTCGCAGTGTTCTGGCTTTGGCGCCGTCAACAGCATGGCACCGCTGGCGCGCAGAACCGGTGGAGTGACGCAGTTACGGGTCAGGCCCCTCTGTCAGAGCCGCTGGCCAACGTGAGGGCGCAGCTACACCAGAGCGATCACCAGGCCTCTGGCCACGGCATGGCTCATGGACTGGAAGCGCAGTCCGTTGAATTGACCGATTCGATATTTTCCAAGTTGATGCAGGTTGATGCATCAAACCAGGGCACTAGCAAGGCGGCGCCACTGCAGCAGCCCCATGCCAAGCTGATGCGCAGCCTCAATTCCGATGAGATATTGGCCTTGCGCTCGCAGGCTGAGGACTGGGTCGTGACTGGCCAGCCGGAGCGGGCGCTGGCCCTGCTGAAGAAGCAGGTCAGTGACAGTGACGAGCCCAATCCGTTTGTCTATCTTGATCTGCTGACGCTGTTTCATCGCATGAATCTGCAAAGCGATTTTCAGCAGTGCGCGCAGGATTTCAATTTGCTGTTTAACGGCAGGGTGCCCGAGTTTGCTTTTTTCAGGGATGAAGGAAAGAACCTGGAGTCCTACGCCGAAGTCTTGTCCCACATCACCGAGCACTGGCCGACACTCAAGGTTCTGGAGGTGATTGAAGCCTGCGTGTTTCGCGATCCCTGGGCCGGTAGCGGCGAGCCCTTTGATCTGGCTGCAATGCGCGACCTGATGCTGCTCCATGGCGTAGCGCAAAGCCTTGTTCTTGCCGAAATTCGGCACGGCGAAGAGGCCACTTCAGCCCATTCGGCAGTTGCCGAGGCGCGTCCGAGCCAGCATGCAGGCCTGGATTTTGACTATACCGACTCAGTGGCATCGAGCTTTCCTGCGTTGTCAAAAAGTGCGCTGGCCGACCTGTTCGGGCGTCAGGTCGAACCACCTCCCGCGATGGATCTCGATCTCGACTTGTCCGCGCTGGAGTTGACGCAGCCTGCGCCCACGGCGCAGACGGAGCCGGGCCTGCAATTGAAAAATTCAGGCTATTAAGGCAAGCCGAGCGGCTGCCCGGGTGAGCCAGGGTTTCTACAATGCCCTGATGTTTTCAGAAATTGCACCCGATGGTTTGCAGCAGTCCGCGCTCTTGCACAGTCTCAACCCCGAGCAGCGCGCGGCCGTCACGCTGCCACCCGAGCATGCCCTGATTCTGGCGGGTGCCGGGTCTGGCAAGACACGTGTGCTGACGACGCGCATTGCCTGGCTCTTGCAAACCGGTCAAGTCTCTCCGGCAGGAGTGCTGGCGGTGACATTTACCAACAAGGCGGCGCGAGAGATGATGACACGCCTGACCAGCATGCTGCCGATCAATGTGCGCGGCATGTGGATTGGCACTTTCCACGGCTTGTGCAACCGCTTCCTGCGATCGCATTTCAAACTGGCCAACCTGCCGCAGAGTTTTCAGATTCTCGATACGCAGGACCAACTCTCGGCCATCAAGCGCTTGTACAAGCAGTTCCAAATCGATGATGAGCGTTTTCCACCCAAGCAGATGCAGTGGTTCATCTCGGGTTGCAAGGAAGATGGCCTTCGACCCAATATGGTCGAAGTGCGTGACCAGGAGTCGCGCAAGAAGCTTGAAGTTTTTCAACTCTACGAAGAGCAGTGCCAGCGCGAGGGCGTGGTTGATTTTGCCGAACTGATGCTGCGCAGCTTCGAACTGTTGCGCGATAACGATCCGATCCGGGAGCACTACCAAAGGCGTTTCCGGCACATCCTGATTGACGAGTTTCAGGACACCAACAAGTTGCAGTATGCATGGATCAAGATGCTCGCGGGAACTGGCTCTGCAGGCTCGGTGGACGACGAGGCCAGCTTCAACCCGAGCGGCTGTGTCATGGCGGTGGGCGACGACGACCAGAGCATCTACGCTTTTCGCGGCGCGCGTGTTGGCAACATGGCTGATTTTGTGCGTGAGTTCAAGGTGCGCCATCAGATCAAGCTGGAAGAAAACTACCGCAGTGGCAGCAACATCCTGGACTCGGCCAACGAACTCATAGCACATAACAGCAAGCGCCTGGGCAAGAACCTGCGTACCAGCCAGGGACCGGGTGAGCCGGTGCGAGTGTTCGAGGCCAGCAGCGACTTTGCCGAGGCGCAGTGGATGGTCGATGAGATGCGCCAACTGGTGGGGGCGGGTCTGGAACGCAAGGAGATTGCGGTGCTCTACCGCAGCAACGCGCAAAGTCGGGTGATAGAGACGGCCTTGTTCAACGCCGCCATGCCCTACAAGGTCTATGGCGGCCTGCGCTTTTTTGAACGGGCTGAAATCAAGAATGCGCTGGCCTATTTGCGCCTGCTGGAGAACCCGCGGGACGACAGCAGCTTTCTGCGCGCCGTGAATTTTCCACCACGCGGCATTGGCCTGCGAAGTCTGGAACAGCTTCAGGACGCAGCACGCACACTGGGCTGCTCGCTGAGCGATGCGGTCGGCGGTGTCGGCGGCAAGGCCGGCAACAACGTCGGCGCGTTTCTGGCAAAGATCGAAGTTCTGCGTGAACAGACGCAGGGCCTGACGCTGCGAGAAATCATTGAACTTGTGCTTTCGCACAGCGGTTTGATCGAGCACTACCGGGCCGACCGCGAAGGAGCGGATCGGGTGGAAAACTTGGAAGAACTGGTCAATGCGGCAGAGAGTTTTGTCTCGCTTGAGGGCTTTGGTCGCGAGGCCGTGGCGCTGCCGGTGGACGAACTGACGGCCGATGCCGAGACCGGCGAAACGCTCTCGCCGCTGGCTGCCTTTCTGACGCATGCCGCGCTGGAAGCGGGCGACAACCAGGCGCAGGCCGGACAGGACGCCATTCAATTGATGACCGTGCATTCCAGCAAAGGCCTGGAATTTGACTGTGTTTTTATCACGGGCATTGAAGAGGGGCTGTTTCCGCACGAAAACTCGATGAGTGACCGCGATGGCCTGGAAGAAGAACGGCGTCTCATGTATGTCGCCATCACGCGTGGGCGCAAGCGGCTCTACCTGAGCCACTCGCAGACCCGCATGCTGCACGGCCAGACCCGCTACAACCTGAAGAGCCGCTTTCTTGAAGAACTGCCAGAATCTGCCCTGAAGTGGATTACACCCAGAAAGCAGGGCAGAGGATTTGATTTTTCCCCGGGCGGATCTTCATTTGGCGCCGATCCCAAGGGCGGCGTTGCCGCCTCGTCAGGCCCGCGTGCGCCGTCGCCGCACGGGTTGCGCATCGGCGTCAAGGTGTTTCATGGCAAGTTTGGTGAGGGTACGGTCAATGCCCTCGAAGGCAAGGGCGACGAGGCCCGGGCTCAAATCAATTTCCCGCGCCACGGCGTGAAGTGGCTGGCGCTCAGTGTGGCCAAGTTGACCTTGCTGCCCTGAAGCTGCTTATTCCGACAGATTTCACAGGAGTTCAATATGATCCAAAAAAAACCACCAAGCTGCTCCGCGCTGCTGTGCGCAGCGTTTTGTGCTGCGGCGTTTGCAGCGCCTGCTCGGGCACAGACGTCCGCCAATGCAGTGCCAGCGGCCACGGCTGCGTCCGCTGCCGGCACCGCTGAGCCAGCGCCTACCGTGCGGCCAGAAATTGGCAATTTGTTGATTGATGCACAGCGCATGCTGGGCGAGAAGAATACCAAGGACGCTGCGGAAAAATTGCGTGCCGCTGATGCGGTGGCGAACCAGACTCCGTACGAGCAACACATTCTTGCCCGCGTCAAGGGTGCTTTGGCGCAAGTCAGCGGCGACGCCGATATGGCGGCCCAGCAATATCAATTGGCTAGCGAGGGCCCCTGGCTCAAGCAGGCGGATCGCCTGGCGGGTATGTACACCATTGTCGGCCTGTATTACAACGCCAAGAACTACGCCAAGGCGATCGACTCCATAGGGCGTTACCAGCAGCTCGGTGGCAGCGACCCGGCGCTGATTGCACTGCTTGGCCAGAGTTATTACCTCAATGCCGACTATGGCAACGCAGCCAAGGCGCTTGAGGTGGAGGTTGGCAAGTCGTTGGCACAGGGCAAGGCGCCGGTCGAAATCCAGCTCAAGTTGCTGGCCGACTCGCGCAGCCGCATGCGCGACGATGCTGGCTATACCAAGGCACTTGAAGCGCTGGCCCAGTACTATCCCAGCAAAGCCACCTGGCGCAGCCTGATGACGCGGCTTTGGTCCAAGCCGCAATTGGCCAGTCGGCTGCAACTTGACGTGTTCCGCCTGCAAATGGCTAGCGCCGGATTGACCGAGGCGATCGACTACACCGAGATGGCCGCTCTGGCCTTGCAGGAAGGCTCAGCCATCGAAGCCGCCAGCGTGCTCGATCAGGGTTACGCTGCGGGTTTGCTGGTCAGTGGCGACAAAGGCAGCGAGTTGCAGCGCCTCACGGACAAGGCACGCAAGTCGGCGGCGGAAGACCGCTCCACTCTGGAGAAAGACGTATTGCGCGCCAAAACCCTGAGCGACGGTCTGGCCATGTTCAACTATGGCTTCAACCTGTTTCAATCCGGGCAGACCGAACGTGGCGTGGCCCAGATGGAGCAGGGTCTGGCCAAGGGGATCGCTCGGAACGCCGATCTGGCCAGACTCAGGCTGGTCTGGGCCTACGCCGAACTCAAGCAGCGCGACAAGGCGCTGCCACTGTTGCAGACCTTGTCTGGCAAGAGCGAACCGGTTGGGATGGACGAATGCGTCAGGTATTGGACGCTGCTGCTGCGCTGAAGCCTTGTGCTCTTAGGACAGGCTGGTGGGCGGCGGCCCGAAGGTGTCTTCGAACGTGAAATAAAGCGAGGTGAAGAACATCGATGCCAGCAACAGGAGGGCTGGAAACAGTAGGTCGCCGGCCAGCCCGGGCTGACCGAGCAGGCCTCCCAACGTGCTAATGCAGACCACAACGAACACCAGCACGGCCAGCCACATCAAGGCAAAAACGGCGTACGCCCAGAAATTGCGTAAACAGGCAAGCAGGCTGAAAAACAAGCTTTTGACCGGTGCAAAGCCATGCCAGTGCACCAGTGCTGGTGCATGCCAGAACATCAGCGACAGGGGCAAGTGCAAGCCAATAAAGAGCCACATTGCCCCCTGGAATGACGGCTCGAGCATCATCTCTCGCGTTGGCGTGGCACCACCCAGATAAACGCGGGCAAAATCGCCGCCATCAGCGAGAGACGACAAACCCAGGGTGACAGAGAAGCCCGCTGCATACAAGGCACCCAGCACCAGCATGGCGCGTGCCTGTTGCCGCCCGGCCCGAAAAGCGGCCAGCAGCACCAGCGGCATGGGAAAACGGCCGTCGCTGGCTTGCCGGGTTGCCACCATCAGGCCCAGCGTTGCGGCTGGCAGCAGAGTCATCGCCAGGACGAAGCCAATCAGGGGCACCTGACTGGCGACAGTCATCACTGCCATGAACATGAAAAACAGACCGGCGAGTGCCAGCGGCTGTTTGAAGAAGGTCCGCATGCCCAGCTTGACCCACGCAATGCCGGTGCGCGCCGGGATCATGTTAAGTTTCATGCGGGTTGCAGCATAGCAGCAGACGGTAGCGGGTACTCCACGCGATTGCGCAGGACGCGTTCAAAGTGGCTCGGATCGTGTGCCTTGAGCAAACTGGCCGCGCGCGGCTGATGGTAGTCCCAGAGCCGCGAAATCCAGAAGCGCAGGGCGCCGCCGCGCAGCATGGCTGGAAGCAACTCAAGCTCGGCCTGGCTCAGTGCTCGCACCTGGCTGTAGGACCGCAGCAGGGAGTGCGCGCGCTGGGCCTGGTGGGTGCCCGTCTCAAGCTCCACAGACCAGTCGTTCAGGCATACGGCCAGATCAAAAATCCAGCTATCAACGCCGGCAAAATAGAAATCAAAAAAGCCGCTCAGTTGCGGTTTGCCGTCCAGCGTTTCAAACATCACGTTGTCGCGAAACAGGTCGGTGTGGATTGGGCCGCGCGGCAAGGCAGCGTAAGCTGATGAAGCCGCTACTTCATTCTGGTAGGTCAACTCTCTGCGCAGCAGCGTTGCCTGGGCCGTGTCGAGTTCAGGCAATACCACCGGCGCAGTCTCATTCCACCAGCTCAGACCGCGCAGATTGGGCTGCGTCAGGGCAAAGTCGCGACCCGCCAGATGCATTCTGGCCAGCGTCGCGCCGACGGCAGCGCAATGCTCGGGAGTCGGTGCAAGTTCGCTTTGACCGCGCAGTTTGTTAACCACTGCCGCCGGCTTGCCCTGGAGCTCAAATACCAGTTCGCCCTTGGTGTTGGCGGTTGGGTCGGGCACCGGTATGCCGCGTTGCGCCAGGTGTTTCATCAGGCGCAGATAGAAGGGCAACTGGGCGAAGCTCAAACGCTCAAAAAGCGTCAGCACGTAGTCGTGGATTTGGCCGTCTCGACGGGTACTGACAAAGTAATTGGTGTTTTCTATGCCGCCGGCGCAACCCTTCATGTGCTGCAGGTCGCCGAGCTTGAGTTCAAGCAGCAGGGCGCGGACCTGTTCGGTCGAAACTTCTGTGTAAACCGCCATGAATCAGAAAATGTGGGCACCGTGCATGGCCGGATTGTAGAACCACACGGTCTGGCGTGAGCGCAGGCAAAATGGGGTCATGAATGATGTCCAATCAACAAAGAAGAATCTGCTGCTGGTCGATGGTTCGAGTTACCTGTACCGAGCTTTTCATGCCATGCCGGACCTGCGCGCTGTGCCGGGTGACCCGAGCAGTTCGCCAACGGGTGCCATTCGCGGCATGATCAATATGCTGCAAAGTCTGCGCAAGGACTTTCCGGCCGATTTTGCCGCCTGCATTTTTGACGCCCGCGGCCCCACCTTTCGTGATGCGCTCTACCCCGAGTACAAGGCGCATCGCTCGCCCATGCCGGACGACTTGCGAGCCCAGATCGAGCCGATTCACGAAGTGGTGCGCCTGATGGGCTGGCAGGTGCTGGCCGTGCCCGGGGTCGAGGCTGACGACGTGATCGGCACGCTGGCGGTAACCGCAGCCGCTCAGGACATCGAGGTGATTGTCAGCAGTGGTGACAAGGATCTGGCGCAACTGGTCAACAGCCACATCACCATCATCGACACCATGAATGGCAAGCGCCGCGATGTGGCCGGTGTCGAGGCCGAATTTGGTGTGCCGCCGCAGTTGATGGTGGACTATCAGACCCTGGTCGGCGATGTCATTGACAATGTTCCCGGTGTGCCCAAGGTCGGTCCCAAGACCGCTGCCAAGTGGCTGCAGCAATATGGCTCGCTCGCCGGGGTGGTGGCCCATGCCGATGCCATCACCGGCGCGGTTGGTGAGAACCTGAGGAAGTCGCTGGACTGGCTGCCGCTGGGGCGCCAGTTGCTGACGATCAAGACCGACTGTGACCTGACTGGCTGGGTGAACGACCTGCCGGCCCTGACAGCTCTGGCCAGCGGTAGCATGAACTTTGAGGCCTTGTTTGTCTTTTACGAAAAGTACGGCTTCAAAGCCCTGGCCCGAGCGATAGCCGCCCGAGCCCCCATGGATCGCGACGGCCTGCGGCCTCGCGATGACGAATCAGGGCAGTTTGCTCCGTCATTGCGAGCGCAGCGCGGCAATCCATTGTCTGAGCCAGGTCTTTTCGACGAGCCTGACCAAACTGCTTCCCAACCGCGGTCCAGTGTCACCGTGGTGGCCTACGAGACCCTCCTGACTTGGCAAGCCTTGGAGCGCTGGCTCGCCATCGTGGAGGCAGCCGACCTGGTGGCGGTAGATACCGAAACCACCTCGCTGGACGAAATGCGCGCCGAAATTGTTGGTATCAGCCTGAGCGTCAAGCCCGGCGAAGCCGCCTACATCCCCCTTGCACACAGCTATGCCGATGCGCCGACCCAGTTGCCGCGTGCCGAGGTTCTGGCGCGGCTCAAACCCTGGCTGCAGGATGCAAGCAAGAAAAAGCTGGGCCAGCACATCAAGTACGACAGGCACGTTTTTGCCAACCACGCTATCGAAGTGCAAGGCTATGCGCACGACACCATGCTGCAGAGCTATGTGCTGGAAGTGCACAAGCCGCACGGGCTGGCGAGTCTGGCCGAGCGCCATCTGGGTCGCAGCGGCATCAGCTTTGAAGATTTGTGCGGCAAGGGGGTGAATCAAATCTGTTTTGATCAGGTTGAGGTCAGCAGGGCGGCAGAGTACTCCTGCGAAGACTCCGACATGACGCTCGACTTGCATCTCGCGCTGTGGCCGCCGTTGCAGGCGGACACCAAATTGCGCTTTATCTACGAGCTTGAAATTGCCAGCAGCGAGGCGCTGTACCGCATCGAGCGCAATGGCGTGCTGATCGACGCGCCAACGCTGGCCACGCAAAGCCATGAGTTAGGTGTGCGCATTGTGCAGCTGGAGAAGGAGGCGCATGAACTGGCTGGCCAGCCCTTCAACCTGAGCAGTCCCAAGCAGATTGGCGAGATCTTTTTTACCAAGCTCGGATTGCCGGTGGTCAAAAAGACCGCTACGGGCGCACCCAGCACGGACGAAGAAGTGCTGGAAAAACTGGCGGAGGACTTTCCGCTACCGGCCAAAATTCTGGAGCATCGCGGGTTGGCCAAGCTCAAGGGCACCTACACCGACAAGTTGGCGCAACTCGCGCACCCCCGCACCGGCCGTGTCCACACCCATTACGCGCAGGCCGTGGCGGTGACCGGACGCCTGTCGAGCAACGACCCGAACCTGCAAAACATTCCGATCCGCACCGCCGAAGGGCGTCGCGTGCGCGAGGCTTTTGTGGCGCCGCCGGGATGCGTCATTGCCAGCGCCGACTACAGCCAGATCGAGCTGCGCATCATGGCACACATCAGCGGCGACTCGGCCTTGCTACTTGCGTTTCATGACGGCATGGACGTGCACCGCGCGACGGCGGCGGAGATCTTTGGCTGCAGCACGGCGCAAGTCACCAGCGAACAGCGCCGCTATGCCAAGGTCATCAATTTCGGGCTCATCTACGGCATGAGCGCCT
>SESE01000529.1_pt1 | contig 15977 bp, 13 predicted proteins | sample 3171371 | NCBI WGS metagenome assembly SESE01 (sample SAMN06051881, study PRJNA518727) | freshwater metagenome | biome: subpolar coniferous forest; feature: holomictic lake; material: water; isolation source: holomictic Lake 442, 13 m depth | place: Canada: near Kenora, Ontario | collected... | reverse complement strand
CACCTTCCACGTCCTACAATCTTGTTCGTGCGGTGCGGGTCCAGGCGCCGGCAAGGCCACCCCGACAGAAGCGTAGAAACCCGGCAAAGATCGCAGCCTGCATGATGAGGAAGTAGTCACACAACCGGAACAGCGCCAGCACCCGCCCGCGCGACCCGCGCAACATCCGCCCCACGGCCGCAAGGCCAAGGAACAGCCCCATCGCAGCCAGCACGGAGGCGGACAACATCATCTCCAGTCCTTCCGTCGTCCACACCCCGCCAACTGCAAGGCCGACCACCAGCAGGATCATGTGCGGCGTCAACCATCGCAGGACCTTGTGGGACCAGAACATCCACGCGAACAGGCCGTATCTCGGCAGGAGGCATCGGCGACAGAGCACAAGCGCCTGGAAGTCGCCGGCCCCGATCCTCACCCGCCGGACCCACTCATCCCCGACCTCAGGCGCAGCCTCCTCATACGCCACTGCCTCAGGCTCGTACACCATCCGGAATCCCTGCTCGCGCACCTTCATGCCGATCACAAAGTCATCGACGACCGCGTTGTCAGGAAAGTCCGATGGGAACAACGATGCCCTTATGGCGTAGATTGCGCCATTGGCACCGAGGCAGGAATCGACCGCGCTCTCCGCTGTCTTCAGCCTGGTCTCCCATTCCCAGTAGAACCCTTCATCAGCTTTCGCCTGCCCCACTGGCCCGGCCATGTCGCCACCCGGCTTCACAAATACGAGTCGGCCGCAGACGCCGCCAACCTCCGGGTGGTCGAAGTGCCCAAGAAGACGGTCAATGGCATCGGCGGCGAAATGAGTATTCGCATCGGTGAAGATGAGGAAATCCGAGTGCGATGCATCCTCATTCCTCTCTCTCGCCGCAGACGGCCCCCCTGAACGCTTCTCACCGCATCCAGCAATCCTCGCGAGATCCTTGAGTACCGCCGCCTTTCCGCGACGTTCTATGAACTCATGGACGTAAACAAACGGGTGGCTACTGGCAAATTCGCGAGCTATCGCGGCGGTGCCGTCCGTGCAGGCATCAAGGCCGAGATGGATATTGAAGCCGGACGTCGTCGCTGCAGACGCCCCGCCGGCTGCAACCAGGTTCTTCAGGCGCCCGCGTATAACATCCTCTTCGTTGTACGCGGCCAGGATTACGGATACCCGCCTCGCTTGAACCGGCATGCCGCTGCCAGGAGAGCCTGATGGTCTTCGGCGCGCAATACGCGCCAGCCCGCCGAGGATCAGCGGATACCCCACCCAGGCATAGGCCAGGAGAATCAGCAGAATGAGCAATATCGCGTTAGGAATCATTAGATCAGGCATTCGCCCCACGGTGTGGGGCTCCTACATGAAGCGGACGATTCGCTGGGTGGGTTCAGGCCGATCAGCGAAGTCCGCACTCACCACAGCAGCTTCACGACTTCACCCAGTGCTCTGCCGCCAGTCTCCCGGTCCGACCGCCCCTTTGTAGGAGCGCCACACCGTGGCGCGAACCCCACCACCTACTGCTACCTTTGCACCGTCTCGGCACTCTCGGTTTTGCATTCACGCCACGGTGTGGCGTTCCTACATGACTGAGGCAGAGCCATGGGTTTTGCATTCGCCCCACGGTGTGGGGCTCCTACATGAAGCGGACGATGCGCTGGGTGGGTTCAGGCCGATCAGCTAAGTCCGCATTCACCACATCTAGCTCACGACTTCACCCAGCGCTCTGCCGCCAGTCTCCCGGCTCGACCGCCCCTTTGTAGGAGCGCCACACCGTGGCGCGAACCCCACCACCTATTGCAACCTTCGGACCCTATCAATGTCCTCGGGTTCGCATTCGCCCCACGGTGTGGGGCTCCTACATGAAGCGGACGATGCGCTGGGTAAGTTCAGGCCGATCAGCTAAGTCCGCACTCACCACAGCAGCTGCACGACTTCACCCAGCGCTCTGCCGCCATTCTCCCGGTCCGACCTCCCCTTTGTAGGAGCGCCACACCGTGGCGCGAACCCCACCACCTACTGCAGCCTTCGGACTAGCGCCTGTCGCTCCACCGCTCATGATCGAGGAAGCTACGATCCAGTCTATGCTGGTATTGCGGATTGGCGCTGGACCACAGCCATTCCGAAGCGTTTCCGACCAGTGTCTTTCTCACCGGGTTGTTCTCAATGTATCGCACTATGTCCGTAACACTCTCGCCGGCCCGGATCTTGCGATCGTGAAATCCGCTTACCCACCCGATGGTCTCCGCCCGCTGGCGTGCCAGGTAGCGGGCACGTCGCCCGATGACCTCTACTGTCTTCCCTAGCGTCTTTTCCCCGGCCAAGGACAAAAGACAATGCCAGTGATCCGGCATAACAACGAAAGCGTGTAAGAGAACATCTCCAGCCTGTCTCGAGAACAGCAGAGCTTCGACCGCATCAGACCTTTGTGACGGCGTGAGGATTGCCGGTTTCTTCACGCATTTGGTGATCAGATAGAGTCCGAACTTCTCTGAGCATCGGCCCTTCCTAAGCGCGTCAGCGTGGAAGTGGTTTGTCTTCTCAGAAGCTTGCATGGGCTTCGCGCCACGGTGTGGCGCTCCTACATGACTACGGCAGAGCCATGGGTTTCGCATTCACCCCACCTCGCTCGCCTGCTTCACTTCACTGGCGGCCTGTGCCAGACTTCGGTACGTGGCATGCTTCTACAATCTGCCTGATCCTCCTGACCTTGGACAGCCAATCCTCATCGGCCACGCGCCCGGAGATGGCTCGCCGGTCGGAGCGCCTGACCTGCTTGTCAAGTCCAGCAAGCCACTCGTCGACTCCAACGCACGTTATGACATCATCCCCGTAGCCTGTGAGTTCCGGTATCCTGACTCCAACGATAGGCACCCCGGCCGCCAGGAGCTCCTTGGTCTTGATCGGATTCACACCTGGCATGCGGGGATTGGCAGGGTCATATGGAATCATCGATGCATCAAAGCCGCGGCAATAGGCCGGCAGATCCGCATGCTCTCTTCTGCCGATGAAGTGGACGTTGGCAAAACCGCATGCCGGCGCCGTGTCGCAATAGACATGGCCGATCAGGACAAAACTCCAGGAGGGCCGGCGCCTGGCAAGCTCGGCAACAAGGTGAAAATCAATCCATGGATAGATATTGCCGTAGAAACCTACGACTGGTTTAGGGAGCTGGGCCAGTTCTGGAGGAACACGGGTTGTTTCCTCCAAAGCCCTGGCAAACCTGGAGTATTCCACCCCATGCGTCATTCGAACAACACAGGTATCCGTATCATTCCTGCCATGCATATCACGCATGGTCTTTCGACACTTCTCAACCAGGTACTCAGTAGGGGTGAACACTACATCGACACGACCAAGCAGTTCCTTTTCCTTCTGATCAACCCACGCACCATCCACGCCGGGATAGTTGCGCCAGTCCTCATTGCAGTAGTAGACCACAACACTGTCAGCCGCTTCACGGCCTGCGGGGCGAGAATCCAGCTTCGGCAACAGGTCAACAACCGTTGGGTATGAACACCAGTATTCGAGAGGACCGGCACCCATTCGCCGCACTTCGCGTGCTGTCTGGAACCGGAATAGTAATCTGTTCAGCCACTTGGAAAATGAAGTCCTCGCCTGCGGCACAAGCAGGAGCGATATCACCCTGAGCCGATTCTCTTTCCACTCGCTTCCGCGGAGGAAGGCACCTAGCCTCCGGACGATCCTCGAAAGATCGCGGGAATGTCCAAAGGAAGGCTTCCGCATGCCGATTGAATTGATCCACAGCACCGGCATGGTCTTCGCCATCTCACGGGTTACATGCGTGATCGACGTCGGAACATCGTCCCAATCCTTGGAAAACACTACAATACGCGGAGTTGTCTTGTCAGACTTCATGCATCAGCCAGTCTCCGTCTCATCCATTCAAGCCTCCGCAACATATCTGCCCGAGGCTATGCCGGCTTCCCCAAGCCATGGTACAGCTCGGAGTACTTCTCGAACATGTTCACCAGGGAATACCCGGCCCTGGTCCGGACCGCCGCAGCCGCACCCATTCTACGCCGCAGTTCGACGTCGTCTGCAAGTCTTCCCAGGGCCCCGGCAAGCGCCACCTCATTGCCGCATGGAACAAGCAGGCCTGTCACCCCATTCTCAATCACTTCGCAATTGCCACCGACGGCAGTAGCCACGGCCGGCAAACCCGCGGCACCAGCCTCGAGAAGTGACAGGGAAGTACCCTCCGTGATCGATGACAGGCAGAAGATGTCCATTGCACTCATCCATGGTGTTACATCACCCTGCATACCGGGAAGCAGGACAGAATCCGCAATGCCGCATTCAGCAATTGCCCTCTCGATGTTCGGCCTCTCCGGTCCGTCGCCGACGAGGAGGAGCAGAGGAGACCCGGGGCCATAGGCCTTAGTGCCCATTGTTGACTCCCGTTGCTTCAGCAGTCGCGCGAACGCCCTGACCAGCAAGGGGTAGTTCTTCACCTCCGCGAAACGGCCCACACTCCCAACGACCAACGAATCTACGGGAATGCCCGGCCGGGCTCGCGCGGCGGCGGTCTGTTCCGCGGGACGACTCTGAAGCTCACTCATGGGAATACCGTTCCGGATGACGATCATCTTCCGCGGATCGACACAGCGACGCTCTGTCGCGCTCCTGACCATGTCCTCAGAAACACACACGACCTTCGCAGTACCCCAGGAAAGCGGCTTCTGAAGGCGGTGTATCAGCTTCGTCCCGAAATATGCCAGCCCGTGAACAGTCACAACAACCTTCACAGGGGATCCGATCGCGGCCAGAACGCTGTACATTTGCGCCATCAGGTTGTGCGCATGCAGGATCTGGATATTGTTCTCGCGCACGAACCGCCTGAGGACACCAACAACCCGCCAGTCCACCTTGAGCGGTAGACGGCGGCGGCGGCCGCACATCTTGGCATCTGCGCGAGCGGTCTCGAACAGTTCGCCTTCCCAGTCCGTACAGAACAGGAACATTCTGTGCCCCCTGCCGCCAAAACCATCCAGCAGAGAGAGAACAACCCGCTCCATGCCGCCCGTCTCAAGAGTCGGGATCACATGGCAGATCGCAGGCAACCTGCCACCCTGACCCATTGTCCCTGCGCTTTCCGTTCTCGCACTCATCACGACTGCCGAGAGGCACCTCCCACGACCGCTCTTGCCACCAGTGCTACAGCCTCCCTGCGAAACATCTGCGGCGGATACAGCATGCACGCCATGAGAATAAGACTGAACGATCTCAATCTATGGTCTTTTGCCTTTTCATCCTGTGCCGCGCTCATATAGCGATTACTGCGAGCCCGTCTCATGATCCAAAACCCCGGGCGTACGCCATCCGTCTCAAGCATCTGTTTTGACAACACGGCCAACTCGCCGCGGAACATCGCTTCGGAGTTTGCCAGCGATGACACACTGCCTTCCACAAGACGGTTAATCACGATCTTCTCGGGAATATAAACTGCTTTCGATCTGCGAATGATGCGAAGCCACAATTCCCAATCCTCCACACCGTGGAATTCCGGCCGTTCGTCGAACAGCCCGGCGACCGCGATGCAGGCTCTACGGCAGACAACGCTTGAGGCACTGAAAAGGTTCTTCAGGAGCATTTGCTCATAGCTCACGGCAACAACCGGCCTGCCGCCCCCCCCTGATTCCTTTGCAGAGGATCCCGTCATGGCCACACTCTCATCCGCCATCTGCGCCATCTGGATTTCCGTCTTGCCCGGAAGCCAAGTATCGTCCGCATCAAGGAATGCGACAAAGTCACCATTCGCATGCTTCAATCCCATATTCCGCGCGCTCGCGACGGTACCTTCATTCCGTTTGTGCAGGTACACAATGCGGTCCATGTACGGCTTCAACACCTCACGGGTATTGTCCGTGGACCCGTCATCCACAACTATGACCTCGAAGTTGCCGCAGGTCTGGTGAAAGACGGACTCCAGGGCGTCGGGCAGGAACCGCGCCGAGTTGTACGCCGGAATTATGACGGTTATGAGGGAAGACATTAGACCTTAGACCAGAGACCTTAGACCAGAGACCTTAGACCATGGGCTGTTCCGAGCCGTGTCCGAAGCACACCTTGCCTCGGCGCCATTCACAACAGCCCCGAAGCGGAAGACAGGCTGGAGTATCGCACAAAGAGGTGGTATCGGAGCAGGGGAGTGCATCGCAAAGCCACGGAAACACAACCGGCTTTTCATGCCTTTCTCTTTCTACTTTCTGCGTCCAGCCCATGTGTCTCCCTCACCACCCGATACATCTCAATCATCTGCTCAACCACCACTTCTTTTGAGAACACTCCAACCGCCTGATTCCTGGCCGCTACTGAAGCCTCAGCCCGCAAGGCAGTGTCCTCACAATACCTCAGCACAACTCCGGCCAACTCGCCGTCCCGGCTCATGTCGATGGTCTCTCCACCGGCCAATCCCTCGCCATGGCCCTGAGCGGGTGCCGTCGAGTCTCCCGCCCCCGTCTCCCGGCCCAACTTAGCCGACACCTGACACCTGTCCTCCCCGATCATCCACTGGAGCACCGGGTGCCTGTTCGCGATGACCGGAAGGCTGGATGCCATCGCCTCTAGGACAGCAATCGGCATCATCTCGAACAGCGACGCCAGCACAAACACATCCATTGCGTGGTAGATCTGCGGCATCAACTCCCTCGGTTGATCCACCAGTATTTTGATCCTGCCCGGCGCGAGTTGGTCAGCGAGGGCCACCAGCTCGGACGTTTCGGATGTGCGCGCACCTGCGATGAGGAGGTAGAATGTGGGACGTGGAATGTGGAACGTAGAAGGTGGAAGGTTGGAGGTGGAAGACGTGACAGAAAGGGATGTAGCGACTGTCGGCTGCTCGTCAGAGCGCACCATGCGGGAGAATTCCCTGATCAAGTAGTCAATGCGCTTGTGGGTCTTCTTTACCGCGGCAACTGTCCCGACGACGAACGCGTCCTTTGGTATACCCAATCGTTCCCGCGCTTCTGCCTTCTCAGCCACACTCGCCGGCCTAAACTTCTGGACATCCACGAAGTTGGGGATAGCGACCCAGAAAGGAGTCGCCACCGCACCGCCTACCCCGCCAGACATTCCACATTCCACATCCCACTTTCTACCTTCTACATTCCACACTCCACACTCCACACTCTTCCCGCCAGTCGCCTTCAGTGCTTCCTGAAGATGCCATGGCGCAAGATGCTGGACGCAGTCGAAGTTCAGGAGGAATTCCGGCGGTTCTTCAGTGCCATGGGCCAGAATCACCTTCGCCGGATGGCGGCCGGCCTTGTGAGCTTTGTGCAGCAGCCAGGCCAGCCATGGGTCCTGGAGATGCACGATGTCGAAGCGCCCGCGCCTCAGCTCCGGGATGAGACTCCACGCAAACGTGGTCTGCTCCGTCTGGTACTCCGAGCCGAATCCGTATCGCCAGCCACCGAGCCGCGACATCATCGCGACCAACACACGACCAAGCTGCCCCCCTCGTCGCAGGCACGGCACAATCCTTTCATGCGGCGCTGATCCAGTACCACCGCCCTTGAAGAGAACGACCTGCGCAGAACCACACGCCGTCTTGCCACCCGCGCAAACCGATTCCCGAAGGGCTGTCGCACCCTCAAGGGCGGCGGCAGTGTCGTCAGCCCAAGTCTCGATGCCTCGGGCTACGTGCCCCAAACCTGAGCTGGCAACAGCAACCTTCACGTCTGGTCTCCAGCTGATCAACACCACAACGGACAAACCAAGCACCAAATGCATCGCTCGGTCAGACCTCTCACGCGGGATGTCGCAAACACACGCGGCGGTCTCAGCAAGCCGCTACAACCGGGCTATATCCTCTTCTGGAAGAGCCAGGGAAGTCCGTTGCGCACTGCTACACAGACAAAGTTGATTCTGAAATGGGTCCTGTACTCGGCTGAGTTGCCGGATTCAAGAGCCTCGGGGAGATGATCTCCGCCAACATCCCGATCAAACGACTCACCCATAGAGCACAAGAACAAGCCTCCTGGTCTCAATCATGCCGAAAACCGCTTGAGCAAGGCAAGCGGGTCCCGGACATGCTCAAGTATCTCCGTGGCAATCACCAGATCAAACGAGGCCGCAGCCAAGTCCGGAATCGTCTCGGTGTCCTCGACTCCGAGACGCTGGCAAACCAGAGACCGTCTCTTGTAGCGCCACTCGGTGAAATCAAGCTTCCGATTGTCCAGATCAGCAATTGTCACAATTGCACCCATCTTGGCGAGAATCAACCCCATGTCACTGACGCCGCACCCATAGTCAAGAACACGGCTGTTCTTCACATCCGGGAGAAAGTATCGGATATCGCTCAAGAACGGGACCAGCCATTGCCCCCTGTGCATGGACAACATCAACTGTACGGAATAGTGAAACGCGAGCCGGTCATAAGCTGTACCCAACTTTCCGGGCGCCGTGTTGCCATCGAATCCAGCCATAAGAGTGTCACGAAGACGGCGCGAAAAGGGCCATCCATTGCGTGCCAGAAACAAAAAGCATTCCAAGGATCTGACATTCCAGAAGGCGCACAGCTCACGAAAGCGATCCCCATAAATACTGCCACCGGCGAGCCGTATCGATTGCAGCGCATCTGCCTCATTAGGCGTCAGTCCAAGCGTGGAGTCTGAGCGCAGTCGCCTGACAAACAAGACAAATGGCAGCCCCAGCAGTCTCCTGACCAGCCGTAATGCCACGTTATCCACAGTATCCACCTTCAATGGCCTCCTACCCCCAGCGAACGTTGGTAACTCTCAGACCCGCCCCACCCGTCGATCGATGAAAATACCCTATCTTCGGTCAAGCCCTCTACCTGCTTATCTTGCTACCTCAAGAAGGAAGAACTTATGGCACTTGTTAGCAAGAGGCCGGAATGAGCGCCTGATAATGAAACCTGCGGCCATGAGCGACCTGTCGATCTTCCGGTCGCTGGCGCCCCGAGTACCTATGGACCAGTAGTGTTCGGGGTGATCGGTAAAGTCAGGTGGATGCAACTGCGGCAAGTGAATGCTCCCACAGACGTTTCCAACAAGCGGCAGTTGGCCAAGGAACATCCAGTATCGCCCTACGTGCGGCAGTGAAAGAACGCAACGCCTTCGTGTTACTCTCCGGATCTCCTTCATGGCCGCCGCAAAACTGTCCAATGGCAGATGTTCAAGAACTTCGACACACACAACAGCATCGAATGCAGAATCACGGAACGGGACCGCCTCAACGCTGCCCAGCACATCCGGGCAGACCGACGGATCTATATCAAGTGTCGTGACGTTACATCCCGACTTGCGGAGCAACCAGGACAAAAGGCCATTTCCAGGTCCGATCTCAAGCACCCGAGATGGCCGGTCGTCCATCGCAAGGCGGTAGGCATAGTGGTAATCAACAAACCTACCCTCGTTCAAGTATCCCTGCGTGAAGTACGCTTCACGCCCGTTTGCCGGTATGCCTCGACTCATGCCACGCTCCTGCTGACTTCACATATTGTTTTGCGAATGCGAAGTGTCGACTCGATGTCAACACTCCACTTGGCACACGGCCACGCATTGGTGAGTCAAGGCCGAGCCGTTCACCACAACCATGTCCGAAGTAGAACCGGAGCGGTGTGCCGACACACAAGCCATTCGTCCTGTCATCATGCCCGTCGCACCTTCCAGTACTCACCCAGCATCTCATCAACCATTCTCTCCCGGCTGAAGAGCCGTCGTGCCCGGTCCTGACCGGCCGCCCCCATTCGCCGGCACAACTCCGGATCCTCTGACAACTGCTTGATCGCCTGTGCCAGGCGGCGGCTGTCGCCCGCGGGTACGATCAACCCGGTAACACCGTGCACATTGATGTCCAGGAATGGACCAAAGTCGGAGCTGATCACTGGCAGACCAGCGGCCATTGCTTCAACCAATGCACTCCCGAAACTCTCATGACTGACAGATGGCATGACAAAGACATCAGCTGCCATGTGCAGGATCCTGACATCTTCAACAGAACCGCGGAAGTCCACCCTGGCCGCCACACCGAGAGTGGTCGCGAGAGCCTTGAGCACCCCCTCTTCGTCACCCTCGCCTGCAATCGTGAGCATGATGTTTCGGTCTCCAAGCATCTTGATTGCATACAGGAGGTGTTCATAGCCTTTCATCCGGTGTAAGCGGCCGACCGCCAGGATGCGCAGTTGGTCCCCCGGCTTTCGATTATTCGACAGGCCCGCACCAGCGGCATACCGCTCGACATCGATCCCGTTCCACACCATGCGACATTTTTCTGCTGGCAGATGACATTCGCTCTGCCAACCAGCAAGCGAAGCGCTGCTCTTGCCGATCACTCGCCTGTATGTGTGGGCTGTAAAGCGGATCAGCAAGCGCAGAAACCACCATGGCTCGTGCACTGTTGAGGTACAGTATACTCCAACACAAGGGATTCCCGAGAGACGGCAGGCCAGTCCGGCCATCTCGTATCCATGGACATTCACATGCATGACATCCACAGGATGCCTTCTGAAGACGCGCCGGAGATGCTGCGTCTCGGCAAGATTACCGATCGCCAACCTGACCCACCCAGGCGCGGCCCACAACAGGAGCATCTTGAGGCCAGACCTGGGTCCCCCCCTTCGTGGCAAGGGGCCGCCGAGGGTTGCCTCCCGACCATCGGCTTGCGCGGAAGCAGAAGGCTCATCCTTCCCACAGCGACCCGTGACGGTGCCATCACGCCAATCAACACAGAGCACATCCTTCCCGTCAAGAGCAGCCCATAGCTGGCTACCACGGCTTCCGAACAGCACCACCTCATGGCCTCTGGCAAGAAGTGCTGAGGCAAAGGAAAGAAGGTACATCTCCGATCCGCCCCACCCCTGAATCGAGGTAAACAGGCCAATGCGGAGATATCCATGACCATCAGGTGGCTTCTCGTGCGGATGTCCGGGCTTGTCGCTCGCAGATGCAGCCGATTCGCTTTCTGGTTTACTGAGGGGTACGCGGCCCTTCGCGCCTGCCGCAACAGACGCTGCCCATGTTTGGCGCTCAACACCTTCGTTCACAACAATCGCCAAAATCTCCGCCAACACATCGTCAACCGTTATCGACAGCATGCACTCGTACCGGCCACGGGTACAGGCCCCGTGGCACCCGAAACATGCGTGGTCGGCGCTCCGCACCATCCGGTGTTTGAGCGGGTCACCCCAAGGCGCCCATCGCTCTCGATCGCCACCCCACATCACCACGACACTCGGTGTTCCCACGGCAATCGCAGCGTGCAGGCCGAAAGTGTCATTGCCGACGCAGGCATCGGACTGTTCGATCAACGCAACCGAATAGTATAGTTCCGTCCGCCCGACTTTGTTGCGCACCACCACGCCAGGAACACCCGCAAGCCCGGCCTCGATCTTGTCAGCCACCGAGTGATCCACCTCTGCGCCAAGGAGAACCACTGCCACCGGTCGCTCCCTGGCAAGACTGCGGATCAGTTCGATATAGTTTGCGGCACCCCAGTCCTTCTGCTTGAACCGCGCACCGGCACAGAGCGCTACGACGAACGCACCCGGAAGTCGTTGCCTGATCTCCTGGACCTCAGCAGTCGCACGGGCTCGCTCAGCCGCACTGACGTATGTTTCCGGCCAGATATCCCGCCTGGATGAAGCGCCTGCGATACCAGCCGCCTGAAGAAAATGCACGTTTCTATCCAGTTCATGAACACGATCTGAATCCGCGTAAGCGACTGACCGCACCGCCGCTGGTGTAGTCCCGGTGCCAACTTCCATCGCACGGTAGTCCATGATGAACCGCCGCCGCGAGACCACGCTCCTGGCCATGAAGTCACTGGCCTCGCCATCGGCGGCGGTTGGACACAGCACTGTTTCGTACCTGCGGGCAAATAGCTGCAGCGCCTGCATCATCAATTTCAGGCTCGCTCGCCAGCCGGTCGCCCCACCGACGCCAAAGGAGATCACACGATCCACGTGAGGGCATCTACACCAGACGGGATAAGCACGCTCAGCAGTTACCAGAACGATCTTCCTGCCTGGCAAACAGCGCCGGAGCGCCCTGGCACCACCAGTAAAGAGCAGCCCGTCACCAAGTGAACCCAAGTGTATGAGCAGGATCCACGGCTTTCGTCCGAATAGCGAAGCAGGCCAAGCGGCAATGTTGCCCAGGAGCCATGCACATCCAAGCCACTTCGGCCAGCGATACCGGTCAGCGATATTCATGTCACAAGTCACATTGACGTGCCGCTACTTCTCATGCGTCTTGGCAAGGGCGATATCGGTTTCGTCGTCAGCGCCACCGTCAACCACAGTATCTATCATTTCACTGAACAATTTCGCGTAGTGTTCGCCAGTGAAACTATCGATCGCGAATTTGCGACCGGCGTCGGCAAGTCGTTCTGCGCGGACTGGGTCACCCAGAATCGCGTCCATCTTCCGTGCCAGCTCCTCGACATCCTCTGACTCAAACAGCACACCGGTAACACCATCCTTGATGATGTCCGCCGTCCCTGCGACATCAGAGGCAATGATCGACTTTTGCATCGCCATTGCTTCCATCAGCACCCTGGCGATACCCTCATTCCGCGACGCCTGGACGTAAAGGCCACAGCCTGCCAAGTATTGCATTGCCTCTTCATGACTGCAGAAGGGGGCAAATTCGATGTTATTGGCGCCGGCGGCAAGCTCCATACATGCCGTGTCAGGATCGGCACCGACTATCAGCAGTTTCCGGTGCGGATGCTTGTCCGTAATGAGCTTGAAGGCCTTTATGAGCACATCGACGCCTTTCCGATGCCACGGACCACCGAGCGACAAGACATATCCGGAGACATCAGGCGATGGTATTATGGTTCCGACCCTCGCGAAATCCACGAACGCACTATGCGGCTTGGTGTCCTTTATGCCGTAGCCATCCAAGACCCTGGAACCGACCAGGTACAGGTGATCCGCACCCCTGAGGAGAAGCACGGCCATCGCTTCCCTAACCTTATTCGCAAGCCGTCGGAGTAGCGCCGATCCGGCAATGTGGTTGTCGTGGTAGTACTCTTTCAGCCCCAGAACAACCATAACCACAAGCTTCCGACCGGTCAGGAGTTTGAGGACATAGCCTGCGACCGTTATTGCTGAGATCCCATACACAACAATAACGTCATAGCTGCCGCCGGCACGCCGGATGCGAAGACCCTGATAAACATAGGCAGCCATCAGTCTGAGCTTGCCGATGACTCCGGGGAGCTGCCGTTTGTACACAGCACAATACTGGAAGACTCCAGCCGCAGCCTGGAACTCCCCTGCGCGCTTTACACTCTCCGGATTCTCCCGCCATGGCAGGGCCGCAAGCACGTACCCGGAAAGGTAACGCGACAGATGAAAGAACATGTTGTTCTTGGGCTCTGCCGACACGGGGCCTTCCGAGGAACACAGGTATAGCATCGTCTTCCTGGCTTTCATGTGAACACAAGTCTCTTAACAGTGCCGCGACGACCACACTGCGTGATCATTCTACATGCCGTATTCTGCGCGACATATAGAACGGAAGCATCGCACCGAACAAAACCAATACTTTGGCTCGTGCGCCCCAGCCGCTGGTCATCCTTGCTTTCCGGAGAAAGTATCTGACCGACCCTTTGCCAGCGCCGAATACGAAAGCATACAAAAGAGTGATTAGTTTCTCAACGGGCCAAGGCACACCACCGCACAAGATGCCTATCCGCGGCTGTGCGAGACAGATCTCATCCCTGACTCTGAGCGCATCGGCCACTTGCCCGAGATGCTGGGACACTACAGCCTCGCATGACGCGTCAAATAGGTTGGCAATCAACCCAACATCTCCCCTTGCATTCCTGGCCATGGCTATGGTGCTCTTCCAATTCATGACACCTTGCTCAGCGGCTGTCGTGGATGACCAACACCCCTTGCTGTGACGCCGGTAAACACCCATGCTGTCATTCAGGATTGTGCCTGGGTTCGTTTCCAGCAGATGAGCCCACAACACGCTGTCAACCAGTCCATCGCGACCAAGATGTTCTCGAATGGCATTCCTACGAAACACCACGCTCAGGGGCAATGCCAGGAAAGGAGCCATGAAGTTGGTCAAGTCAACATCAACACGGGCCTTTCCACCGAAGTACTTGTCAAAGCCATCACCGGAGACACGACCATCATCGTCAATAATCTTAAACCGGTGTCCACAGAACACATAGCTTTGGTTCGCCTCGAGAAATGTAATCTGTTTCTGGAGCTTCTGCGGATCCGTCCAATAATCGTCGCCATCTAACATTGCAATATACTGACCTCGACAGGCATTAAGAGTTTGCCACCCGTTCTCACTCATGCCGAGGTTCTTATCGCGCAGAAACGCACGTATCACCTCAGGATGCAGGGCTTGATAACGTTCGACAACGGCCCGGGTGCCATCAGTCGAACAGTCCTCACCAATGACCAACTCATAGTCAAAACACGTCTTTTGCATCAAAACGCTTTCGATGGCTTGCGCTATGTAGGCCTCATGGTTGTAGGTAACCATGCTTACGCTTATTTTGGGTGGCGGAGATCGTTTCATAACTAGTTGGGTCTGAACGTGCTCATTCATCGCTAACGCAATCCTCCTCAGCCGCGAACAGCCACCTGAATGCAGAACAACATTGTCGAACTAGCGGTCGCTGGCAACACTCGTCTGGGCATCAGGCACATCTCATCCACAATACACCGGCAGCTGAGCCACATGTACTTCGTCTACAAAATCAAACCCTTCACAAGACGCGCTGGATCTAGACCCAACCTCAAGAACGAGCGGTAGATTGTCGGGTACCCTTGGACCGCAGCGATCACAACTGGCACATCGGACTCACAAAGTACATGCGGCGGCAGAATGTCGTGACCGAGGAATCGCCCACCGATTTTGGATGGGGTATCGTCCACGAGAAATGCCACCCTCACATGCTTGAAGAATACCGACTTTTCGATCAGGTACTTTGCCTGCCAACCTGCACCCCATATTGCCACAATCGGGTATACCGACCTGCTCGCCAGAATCTGTTCTAGCCCCAGCGCGCCAAGGCTGACTTCGATTGGGCTTGGTGAGGTAGAATGCATATCGGTGAGTCGATGTCTGAGTAAGTCGTCAAAATAGACCACATTGAAGCCTGCGGCAGTCAAGAGTCCATACATGGCAACCATGGCCGTCGCTACATCCGTGGGAATGCTTTCCTTGGTGAAATCATAGCTAATCTGAATATTGCAGCCCATAAGAGCCCTGCGGCCCATAAGCTCGCAAAACGCCCGAGCTTCCTGCATAGAACTGTTCGGATCTGTGAAAATGTACTTAAGGGTGACGCTGCCAGCATTCGCAGCAACATATGCCTCGAGATTGCCGAGGACTTCCTGCAACCGAGCTCGGCCCCGAACCAAAGCAAAGGTTTGATCTGTACCAGCGTCAATACTGGTCACGATGACTGCGTTGCCGCCCCGCAGGGCATCGCAAACACGCGTGGAGTATATCACAGCATTAGTCAGCACCCGTTGATTCGCCTTCGGCAGAGCTGCTCCGAGCTTGTTGAATAGCTTTTCAAAACGCTTGTCCAGCAAGGGCTCGCCGCCCCCCCACACCACCTCGCCACAGTTCTCAAGGGCACGCTGGTTGATCAACTCGTCGACGAGTGCGCTGACATCGTACTGGGGCTCTAGTCCGCCACAGTAGATTTCACTACAATATGTGCACCTCAGGTTGCAGACTGAATGGTATTCGAGAGACAAGTAGCGTATATCCAGTTTCGATAGGGATCCCCATTCTCTAAACTCCATGAAAGGACAGCCGTCGCACTCTGTCGCATCGCCGCTGTTGATCCTGTTCCACAGGTCCTGCTTTGCCTCTAGAATGGTTGCGATACTGGCCTGACGATGGTCGGCCTGAGACACATCAATCAGGCTGACGTCACCCCGCATTGTTCCATTAACAAAGAAACGTTTGCAACAAGTCCGAATCTGGCTCGGCCCCAGAAACAACGAATGGTGCAAATC
>SESE01000528.1_pt1 | contig 15984 bp, 16 predicted proteins | sample 3171371 | NCBI WGS metagenome assembly SESE01 (sample SAMN06051881, study PRJNA518727) | freshwater metagenome | biome: subpolar coniferous forest; feature: holomictic lake; material: water; isolation source: holomictic Lake 442, 13 m depth | place: Canada: near Kenora, Ontario | collected... | reverse complement strand
TTGGCATTTGTGGAGAACATGGTGGAGATCCGCGCAGTATTCACTTCTTTAACTCTCTCGGCCTTGACTACGTTTCATGTTCACCATTTCGAGTGCCCATCGCACGACTTGAGTCAGGGCGTGCGTCAGTCATAGGCTGACACTGGCGGGCGATAAGGTTGCCCCCATGAGCGATATGTCGGCAAAGGTGCGCGAGGCACTCGATGCTGCAGTTATCGCAATTGGCGGTGCACCTCGAGAGGGCCAGATTGAAATGGCCGAGGCCGTTGCAAATGCTTTAACGGATCGACATCACTTAATGGTTCAAGCCGGCACAGGTACTGGAAAATCGTTGGCATACATTATCCCGCCGCTTGTGCATGGACGAAAAGTCTTGGTTGCAACTGCGACTTTGGCGCTACAACGTCAGTTGGTTGAGCGCGATTTACCTGCAGTTGTTCCCGCCCTTGAAAAAGTTTTGGGTCGAGAGATTACTTATGCAATTTATAAGGGCGTCGGTAACTACATCTGCCTTCAAAAGATGAATAGCGAAGAGCCCGACCCGGATGGCGAACTCATGTTAGGTGTCTCTTCACTAGAAAAAGATGCCAAGCGATTGCATGAATGGGCACGTAAATCTGGAGTCTCGGGGGATCGCGATGATGCCCCCGATGTCGATAGGAGAGTGTGGGCAGCTAACTCTGTCTCTGGCCGAGAGTGTGTAGGCGCCGATAAGTGCGCTTTTGGCTCACAGTGTTTTGCCGCTAACGCAAAGGCAAAGGCTCAAGGCGCCGATGTGGTCGTCACTAATCACACGTTGCTCGCTATTGAAATCGTTGATTCACATCCAATTTTGCCTGAGCGCGACGCTGTCGTCTTAGATGAGGCACACGAGTTTATGGATCGAGCGACGCAGGCAGTAACTGAGGAGTTAACCTCGGCTCGTGTTCTACGTGCTGCCGCAATGGCCCGTAAATTTATGCCAGGAAAACTTGCCGACGCCTTTCACAAATCGGCCAACGACTTTCATGAATCCATGGTTGATTACGGTGAGTCCATTCGCGGAGATTTCACTGCGCAGGGGCGCCTTGAGGAGATTCCACAATCTCTTGAATCGCCGATTCGAAAAATACGCGAGAGCGCCCAAGCGATTACACAATTTCTCTCTGCCGATGACGAAATTATCGATACCGATATTATGGCTGAGCGCGCCCGAGTAAAAGGTGCAGTCAGTGAAATATCTACAACGGCCGCTACATTATTAAAACTCGGCGATGGTTTTGTTTTGTGGTACGAACCAACTTTTTCAACGCTGCATCTGGCGCCATTATCAGTCTCGGATGTGCTGCGTGAAAATCTCTTGACCCAGACACCCGTGATCGCGACTTCGGCGACGTTAACCGTTGGTAACTCTTTTAATGCTCTGGCTAAAAGTATTGGCTTTCTCGTTGGCGAAGATTTAAACAGCGATGTTAAAGGCGGCGAAGTCGATCCAGCTAATGTTCAAATGCTCGATGTCGGCTCGCCCTTTGATTTTGCTAATCAAGGTGTTTTGTATATGCCAAAACATTTACCTGAACCTGGCCGAGATGGTCCTAGTATCGAAGTTCTCACTGAACTCGGCGAACTCATCGATGCCGCGGGTGGGCGAACGCTTGCACTATTTTCTTCATGGCGCGGGGTCGAGGCGGCCGATGCGCATCTTCGTAAAGTCTTAGCCGAACTGCCAATTAAAATCTTTACGCAAAAGCGTGGAGACTCAGTTGGTCCACTCGTTGAAAAATTTGCAAAAGATGAAACATCGATTTTGCTAGGCACAATGTCGCTCTGGCAGGGCGTTGATGTTCCGGGAAATAGTTGCATCCTGGTTGCTATCGATCGCATTCCATTTCCTAGGCCAGATGAACCAGTAATGTCGGCGCGCGCAGCCCAGGCCGATGCTGCAGGAGGCAGTGGCTTTATGCAGGTCTCATTGCCTCGCGCAGCACTTCTGCTTGCCCAAGGCACTGGCCGCTTGATTAGATCCGTTGAAGATCGAGGCGTGGTTGCGATTTTAGATTCGCGAATTGTTACTAAGCGATATGGCAGCGTGCTTTTAAACTCAATGCCGCCGCTCTGGAGAACTTCAGATAAGGAAGTCGTCCGTGAATCATTGCGACGTCTCAACAAAAGCGTGGAAGAATAGTCCGATGCCGCATATAGAGACCGATACATTGGCCCAGCACCGCGATTGGCGACGTGCTCAGCTCATTGAATCTGCCGCCGCTATTGCGATTGAATCTGGCGGAGCGGCAATAACCGTTGCTGCAGTTGCACAGCGCGCCGGGCTCTCGCGCACTTCGGTCTATGAATACTTTAGTAGCAGCTCGGATTTAGTAGCAGATCTGGTCATCGATGAACTCCAAAACTTTGCCTCAATTTTGCAAACTGCCGTTGGCGATTGCGCAGATCCATTTGAATGTATCGAATCGTGGGTATCTGCCGCCCTGCAATACATTGCCGATGGCCGACATTTACTGGCTAAAGCTTTGAATGCAACGTCCTTGCCACAAGATCGCGCCGCAGCAATCGGTGCATCCCACCGTGCTTTGTTGGCACCTCTAAATAAGGCGCTCACCGAAATTGGCGTTAAAGATATTGCACAGGCCCTTGCCTATATTCAGGCAACGACCGATGTTGCAACTAAGCGAATCGAAGCCGGCCATGATGCAGAAGCAGAGATTAAAACTGCTACTGCGTTCTGCACCAGTGGCCTGGCATCGCTTTAATTACTTAACTTTTAAAACCACTCGCAAGTTCAGTGGAGAGTAAAGCCCACTTTGTCCACGTGCGCCTGCAACAACAGTGCATGTTCCCGCTTTAGCAGTGAGAACATTTTTAGTCGTTGTGCAACTACCAGTACCCAAATATGTCACTGGTTCACCGAAATTAGTTTTAGTGGCAAGCATCGCCTTTCTATTAACTCCGATTTTGATAGCTGGAATTGTCTGCACGCCGAGGGTTAGCTCCAATGGGAAATGTGCTGTGTAACCAGCTAGGGACATTGATCCAGGCGAGGTGATTGCAATATCGCAGAAGCCAGAACCTTTAAGCGCGGTAATCGCCATGCCTTTTAATGCACACGCTGGTGCAAGAGAGTCATATGTCAGCGTTGCACCGGATTGTGCGGTGGCGGCAAGGGTCGCAAGTTGGCGGTAGGCAATCTTCATAGGAACTTGTGCGCTAAGTGCCTGGCCATTAATACTTGCAGAGATGACATCATTTGGTCGAGTTGCAACGGGGGTTGATGCTTTAAAAGTAAGTGCGATGAATTGATCTTGGCTCAAGTCTGTTGGCAAAGTATGGTCGAAACGTAAAAAGATTCCGCATTTAGAAACAGTGCAATCTACGGCCGTTGATCCTGCAGTAAAACTTGCCGTTGGCTTGAGAACAATGTCGGCAGTTGGCGCAAAAGAGGCGCCAGTTGAAGTAGATACCCATAGTTGAACCGCTGCGTTACACAGTGTTGGTCGAACTCCCACATCACCTTGCACGCACTCCATTACATAGAGACCGCCCGCAGTTGGAAAGTTAGACAGAGCAATATGAATAGAAGCTGGGGAGTCCAGATTAGTAAGTGGCCCACCAGCAAAAGTGGTTTGTGCGGCCTGGGCGCTGGTTGGCACCAGAACCGATGCTATAAGTGCTGCGATTATGACTAACTTCTTCATTATTCTCCTATTTATTTTATGGTTATTGGTATGAAAAGGTCGTAACTTCTATCGGCTGTACGCAAGTGATCGGCGCGGACAGTGATTGCACATTTGATCTTGCTGCAATCAAATTTTCCGATCATTTTTGAAATCTTTACTTTCTTTGTAAATCGCCCACCAGGAAGAAAATCTTCGGCCAAGCCAACTCCATAAGGAGGCGGGTTCGATGAGATCCAAAATGATGCCTCTCCAGTTCCGGCCTTATTTACGCCACCACCACAAGGCGTTGGGGCGCTACCCTTTTTTGGAACTACACAGAATCCAAGATAGATTCCAACCGTTTCATCGAAGTGGCTGCCGGTCACTGTAATTAATGCGCCAGATTTAACAGTTGTAATAGATGCAGTTAGTACTTCGCCATTTGTACTTTTAACTATCGTTGGAGCTGCAACTGCTGGAGTAATCATGAGAGCGGCAAGGGCTAATGAAATGATCGCAATGCCCGATTTCCTCATGGTGCCAACTCTAAGAGTTATGCGTAGAAGGCTTATCCGACAGAACACGACAACCTGTCAGCCAAATTTTTGACACAATGCCCCTGTGAGAAAAACAGCCGTACTAGTAGCCCTTCTTGTGGTGCTTACGGGATGTACTTCCTCTCAAGCAACTCACAGTTACACGATTTCGCAAAAAGATGTGACGTCGGTATCACTGACGAACGCGTCAACTTTTTCAGTCTCTCGCGTAGTTGTTCTTGCAAATGGTGTTGCCGAAATTATGAACTCATTGAATGCCACATCAATCCTTGTGGGTCGTGATATTTCAAGCAGCGAAGATGCACTTAAAAATATTCCGATAGTCACATCGGGTCATCAAGTTATTTCGGAAAAAGTAATTTCGCTCAAACCCGATCTAGTGATAATCGATGCATCAACTGGACCGAAAGCGGCGCTAGATCAAATTAAAAACGCTGGAATTAGAGTCATCCAAACTCCAGAGAGCTGGACGTTGAGTGATATCGCGAAAAAAGTTAGCGCAGTGGGCATGGCCATTGGTGCACCATCTCAAGCCCAGGATTTAATCGTTGAAATGGCGAAAGTGGCACAATCCCACCGCGTAGCCAATTCACCTCGAATTGCATTTCTTTACTTGCGGGGGACTAGCGCCATTTACTTAATTGGCGGTCCGGGCTCTGGGGCAGATTCGCTCATTCAATCAATTGGCGGCGTCGATGTCGGGGCAGCTAGCCTCAAACATCCCTTTAATACGCTGACCCCTGAGGCGTTAGCGGCAGCTAACCCCGATGTCATCCTGGTTATGACTAAAGGTTTGGAATCGGTGGGGGGAATATCTGGTTTGTTAAAACTACCCGGCGTTGCCCAAACTAATGCGGGTAAGAATTCGCGTGTCATTGATGTTGATGATTCGCTGTTACTGTCCTTTGGCCCGCGTACGCCATCGCTGCTTAATGCCCTCTCTGCTGGACTTACGAAGGTACTCGGATGAAAAAATTCGCATCGCTATTTAATGCGCTTCTACTTGTAGTTTTTGTATTATTAGCGCTCTCAGTTGGTGCTACTCACATCGATCACTTTTGGTCGGCCTTAATGCACCCAGGTGCGAACGAGATCTTGTGGCAAATCCGCATGCCGCGAGTATTAGCGGCTGTTTTAGTGGGTGCGGCTTTAGGCATTGCTGGGCTTATGGCACAAGGTGCATGCAATAACGCTTTGGCAGAGCCCGCAATTTTAGGAACATCTGCTGGAGCATCCCTCGGCGCTGTCGTTGCAATTCTCTTTGGAGTAGTTCAAGTTGGTTCACTCGGTGCAATCGCATGCGGTGCAATCGGGGCGCTCGGTGCAACGGCCTTAACTTTTAAATTGGCCTCTCTTCGCAGCAATCTCTCCTCTTTCGCACTCATCATTGTTGGCATTGCAGTCTCGGCCTCGTTAACTGCAATTGTCGGCCTGTCGGCAACCATGGTGACTCGGGCAGATGCTCGCTCAATTTCTTTCTGGAATTTTGGCTCCCTGTCATTGATTACAAATAGCAATTTAATTGGTCTCTGTGTCATCACGATTATTGGTGGTGCAATCGCTTGGAAAATTGCACCGTCCCTTGATCTGCTCTCACTCGGGGATGCCACCGCTTTTCACTTAGGTGTTGATATTCGCAAGGCCCGTATTACTGCCTTGATTGCACTGTCAATTTTAGCTGGCGGGGCAGTGAGTACTGTCGGAACAATCGCATTCCTAGGTTTAGCCGCACCACATATTGCTCGCTTTATTTATGGTCCGTCACACCGGTTCCTTATTATTCAAAGTGGGCTTATCGGCGCAACACTATTAGTGCTAGCCGATACTGCAGCGCGCACCATTGCCCAGCCAAACGAACTTCCAATTGGCTTAGTTACATCGCTCATTGGTGCGCCAATTTTAATTGCCCTGGTCGCAGTTAGAAATACAACATGGAGAACGCCATGATTACTATTAACGAAATCACCATTGCGCGCGATGGCCGCGAAATTATTTACGACTACTCTGAGCAAATTCCAGCTGGCTCAATAACGGTAATCGTTGGCCCAAATGGTTGTGGTAAATCGACGTTACTGGCGGCGATTGCCGGTGACATAGTGCCGAGCAAAGGAACAATAACCATTGATGAGACTCATCCGCCGCTAACATCGGCCCGTGAATTAGCAACTTTGCGCGCGATGGCGGTTCAAAATCAATTTTATACTTTGGGCTTTTCCGTTCGCCAAATTATTGAAATGGCAGGTCCGGCCGAAAAAGTAATGGAGCAACTGCATTTGTCGCAGATCGCCGATCGTCACGTGACAACTTTGTCGGGCGGTGAATCCCAACGCGTTGCCATTGCCCAAGCCATTGCTCAAAGCGCGCCGGTACTTTTATTAGATGAACCTTTTGCGGCGCAAGATGTAGATAGTCGCAAGCGAATTATTAATGTTATACGCGAGTTAGCAGATTCTGGAACTACCGTGGTTGTAGTAGCTCACTCAAGTGAGAGCGACTTATCGTGGGCCGATAAAATCATTAAGAATTTCGCGTAAAGCTGGCCAAGACTTTCCAAAGCTAGGATGCAGATTCAAACCATCTGCTGCATCAACGTCTACCCAACGAACTTCGTGGGACTCATCGTTTACTTCATGAGCAATGAGCTCTGCAGTGGCTCGCGCAATAACGGTGTCATAGCGCCAATTACCGTGGAGATCGCTAAAAGTATGTAAAGGTTCAATGAACTGCGGATCGACGCCTGTCTCTTCAATCGCCTCACGAATAGCCCCTTGAATTACGCTCTCATGACTATCGCGCGCACCTCCAGGAATTCCCCACGTATCTCCATTGTGAACCCAGGGCGCGCGATGTTGCAGCAGAATTTCATGGCCACGCAGTAAGAGGATTCCGGCGGCGCCATGTAGACCCCAATGTTTATTTCCACAGTCGCACTGGACCCAGCCATCACCATCTCGCGCAACCATGAACCAAGAGTGTCACAACTATCCACAGTTCGTGTTGTGAGGTAGGGAATAGGTCGGTGTGCGCACTTATCGTCGCGAACATGAAATTGATAAAAACCCTGAGTATTGGCCTGCTTGTGGCCTTCCCTACTACGGCTTTTGCCGATTGTGTTGAGACGGCATGTGTCGATGTCTTTACTAGTAACAACGAAATAATCATTGAAGCCCATAAGGGCAGCACGGTTACGACGGTGAAAAAGAGCGCTCATCCTAAGCCGACCCCTACCCCAACTTTGTGGTTTCCACCTAAGCCGACGCCGAAACCTTATGTAAAACGTACGTACAAGCCCAGAACAGCCAAAGCTAGCACTGCGGTAAAAACCGCGAATTTAAGCGATCGCCTCATCAAACTTCTTCCCACTGGCGGAGTTGCATTTCAACCTGAGTTTGAAGCGCTGCGCAATGTGCCAATAATTTTTTGGATCGATGTCCCGCAAGTTTTTCAAAGCCGCGTCAACATTATCGGAGAGATTGTCGATGTCGCCTTGCGTCCAGGTTTTATCTGGTCTTTTGGTGATGGCTATATGTGGGCAACAACTATTACTGGCGCGCCCTATCCCAAACAAACTATTACGCATACCTATTCAAAGCCCGGAACATATTCAGTCGTTGTAGTAACGACGTGGAACGGCAGTTTCACTCACAACGGCGCAGTCCGTGCAATAAGCGGCGAAATTGTGAAGACCTCGGCGGCAACCGTCACCGTTGTATCGGCCCCTACTCGATTCACGAAATGAGAAGACAATGACTACCGAAAAAGAAGGACTATCAATCGCCTCAACGGCCCAATCACGCGAGCTCGCTTTCATTTCACTCGTGCACAGCTTTGCAGTGATTGAGGATTCACCAGATATCAATGACTGCCAGCGAGATGGCGCAACGGCCGTTATTGATTTAGCTGGTGAGTACGAAAAACGGGGAGAGGCCTGCAACCCTGAAAACATTGCACGAGTTTTAGGGCGCTTGAGTGATATTCAAGTTCGCGACTTTGCTTTGGGGTCTCACAGCATCCAAAGCTTTTCAACATACTGGGGGATGTGGCGTTACTTATTGCAGATTGCCCCCGAGGGTTTCGTTGCTCCCGTTGCCTGTTTATTTGCAACTCTGGCCTATGAGCGGGGAGATATCCCACTGGCATATCAAGCCCTCGATCGGGCAACCATTGATCAACCTAACTACTCATTGACCACACTGCTTCGCCGAGTCTTTGGTTCGGGATGGCCAGCTGCCGCCTTCGCCGCGATGCGTACCGAGCTTCACCCAAAGGTCACTGCAGGGATTTTTGACTAAATATTTCCCTCTGTTAGAGTTCTCCCAGGTCATGAGTTCTAGTGCATAGCCCCGGCTTACTAGACGGCAACCCTCCACCACGGTGGGGTGCTCCGGGTGAAGACCAGATCGATAGCAACAACGCCATCGATAAGCGTGGATCACTCGAACCGTATTAGTACTGCCGGCGTCGGCATATATACATGAGTGGTCCCATAACTGGGAGGAACGAACTACATGTCATCATTTACTTTCGAAGAGGCAGCTTTTGAAACCCGTCAGATTCACGCCGGACAGGTTGCAGATCCAACTACTGGCGCTCGCGCATTACCGCTATATCAAACTACTGCCTATCAATTCCGTGACACTAAACATGCCGCGGATTTGTTTGGTCTGGCCGAGCTTGGAAATATCTATACCCGCATCATGAATCCGACGCAGGATGTTGTTGAAAAACGCATCGCATCCCTTGAAGGTGGCGTTGCAGCCCTTCTTCTAGCATCGGGATCGGCAGCTACAACTTTTGCAGTGCTAGCAGTTGCAACTGCAGGAGATCACATCGTCTCATCAAAGTATCTCTATGGTGGAACGTATAACTTGTTCCATTACACCTTGCCAACTTTTGGCGTCGAGGTTACTTTCGTTGATAATCCCAATGACCCTGAGGAATGGCGCAAAGCAGTACGACCAAACACCAAAGCATTTTTCGGTGAGACGATTTCAAATCCTAATAACGATATTTTAGATATTGCCGCCGTTGCCAAAGTTGCACACGAGAACCATGTTCCGTTAATTGTGGATAACACGGTTGCAACACCCTATGTGATTAGACCAATTGAGTTCGGTGCCGACGTTGTTGTTCACTCGGCAACTAAATTCTTATCTGGCCACGGAAACGCGGTAGTGGGTGCAATTGTCGATTCCGGCAACTTTGACTACGCGCTCTATCCAGAAAAATTCACAAGTTTTAATACTCCGGATCCTTCGTATCACGGTCTGGTTTATGCCCAAGCTCTCGGAGTTGGCAGCGCCTTTGGTGCAAACCTGGCCTACATCTTTAAAATTCGCTTGACCTTACTTCGCGATATTGGAGCCGCAGTTAGTCCATTTAACGCCTGGCTTCTAGCCCAAGGTCTTGAGACTCTTACACTTCGCATGAAGCAACATTTAGAAAACGCTAAGGCCGTTGCAACATGGTTGGCCGCACATCCACAAGTAGAGAAAGTGAACTACTCGTGGCTTCCAAATTCTCCATATAACGCACTTGCTACAAAGTATGCGCCTAAGGGCTCTGGCTCGGTCTTATCCTTTGAAATCAAGGGCGGAATTGAGGCCGGCCGAAAGTTTGTAGAGGCGTTGACTCTGCACTCACACGTTGCAAATATTGGCGATGTGCGATCACTTGTGATTCATCCAGCATCTACGACGCACTCACAGCTATCGGCCGAAGAGTTATTAAACGCGGGAGTAAATCCTGGTTTGATTCGCCTCTCGGTTGGTCTTGAAGACATCGAAGACATTAAGGCCGATCTGGCCGATGGATTTGCTGCAGCGCTTTGAGTCAAAACGGCGGTTTAGTTACCGGGGCATGGCTTGAAACCCATGCACCCGGTGATCGCCGTTTCATAAATATCGGTGATTTACTTCTTGAAAGCGGCGAGGTTTTAGAAAATATAACTATCGCCTATCAAAGTTGGGGCGAGTTAAACGCCAACAAAGATAATGCGATTTTAGTTAACCATGCGATGACAGGTTGGTCAGATGTGACTGGCTGGTGGCCATCGATGGTCGGCCCTGGAATGCCATTTGATACCGATAAATATTTTGTGGTCTGTCCTAATGTAATAGGTGGCTGTCAGGGGAGTACCGGGCCATCATCGATTGCCCCTGATGGAAAACGCTATGGCTCCCGCTTTCCATCTGTGACGATTAGAGACATGGTGGCAGCAGAAGTTGCCTTTAGTGACGCACTTGGAATTGCTAAGTATCGACTTGCAGTCGGACCTTCCCTTGGTGGAATGCGCGCATTGGAGTGGGCCGTTCAACTTCCCTCGAGAGTTGGCGCTATCTGCACAATCGGTTCGTCGGCCGTAGCAACAGGCGATCAGATAGGTACCTCATCAATTCAAATACGTGCAATCAAATCTGACCCTCACTTTCATGGAGGGGATTATTACGAGAAGGCCGCAGGACCTATTGAGGGCATGGGAATTGCGCGTCGCATCGCACACTTGACCTATCGAACTGAGGCTGAGATGGATGTGCGCTTTGGGCGTGAGCTCCAAGGCGATGAGACTGGCCGATTTGCCGTTGAGTCCTATTTAGATCACCAGGCAGACAAGCTTGCCGCTCGCTTTGATGCCAATACCTATATAACTCTGACTGAGGCGATGAATAGCCACGACATTGGGCGAGGACGCGGCGGAGTTGCCTCAGCGCTCTCAAGCATCACAATCCCGATTATTGCCGTCTCAATCGATACTGATCGCCTCTTTCCAGTTCGACTTCAGGCTGAAATTGCCGATTTGGCTCCGCACGCCCTTCCTTTAGTAACGATTTCATCGCCATTTGGACATGACGGCTTCCTTGTTGAGGTCGAATCTGTGGGAAATGTCATCAAAGAGGCGCTCGCGCTCTCTTAGAGGCCAAAATTAGGTGTTTTCGATGTGCATTTACCCCTGTGGATAAATTATAATATAGCCATCGCTTCAGCGAAGAGCTGATAAAACCAAAGGACGATTTGTGGCTGTATTTAGTGCGCTCAAAAATAAGGCAAAGACCAAAGCCGCTGCTAAAAAAAGCGTGCCTGTCAAGAAAGCCGTTGCTAAAAAAGCGCCCGCGAAGAAAGCCGTGGCTAAAAAAGCTGCACCAGTTAAGAAAGCCGCCATTAAAAAGAGCGCACCGGTAAAAAAAGCTGCACCAGTAAAGAAAATTGAATTGAAGAAAGATTTAACGGCAAAAGATGTTCAAGCAATTGTCGATGCAAAGCAAGCCGTACTTCGTAACAACGAGGTATTAGCCGAACTTGAAAACCGTGGCGTAACATCAATTAATCGAATTCCTAAGAAGATCGATAAGGATTTAGTTGACGAAGCCCGTGCATTAGCCGTTGAAGTCCCTGCGATTATTGAAAAACTGCGCAAGTCCGGCCTCGGTACTCCCGCCCGTATTTTGAAAAAGAGCGAGTATGCACTTATCGAGCCAAAACCAGTTATTGAAAAAGTTGAAAAAGTTGAAGTAAAGGCTGGCAAAGTAGCTGTTGTAAATATTGATGGCGAAGAAGTTGAACTCGAGGAAGTTGAACTCGAGGATGATGAGAAACTTATCGCTGAAGCCGTTGAAGTTGTTGATTCAGAGGTAGAAGATAAAACTCGCGTTGTAACCCTCTCTGATGAATCCAGTAAAGCAAAGGGTTCATTTACTTTAGCCGATTCAGAGGGCGAAGATGAAGAAGAAGATAAGAACGAACGCGAAAAACTAAAGAAGGATTTAAGAAACGTCAACATCGTTATTGAGTCAATTAATGCCGCAATGAGCAGCGTTAGCACCCCGACGCGTTATGGAATCAGTGAAGCTGAATCTAAGGCGCTCACGTACAAGCAGATTCAACAGCAGTTTGAGATGAAGACTTTCAACGAAAGGTCGGCTAAAACCGCTGCAGAGGCGGTTTCTATAGGCTCTCTGAAAAATCTGGAAGATTTATTGAATTTCTTCGTTGAAAAAATGAAGATCGTACAGAGAGAACTCAAGTACTTGCCTCCCGAGCAGACTGTTATGACTGCTGGTGCAACTGCTGACCCAGTTAAGGATTATTTAAAGCAGATTGGCCGCGTAGCGTTGCTCAACGCCGAGTTGGAAGTAGAGCTTGCTACACGTGTTGAAGTTGGCCTATTTGCCGAATCAAAGTTGAAGAATGAAAAGAAGATGGAAAAGAAGTTAAAGCGTGAGCTCGAGTGGCTCGTCGAAGATGGCAAGCGCGCCAAGAACCACTTGCTCGAAGCAAACCTTCGCCTTGTTGTATCTCTTGCTAAGCGCTACACCGGCCGCGGAATGTTGTTCTTGGACTTAATCCAAGAAGGTAACTTAGGTTTAATCCGTGCAGTTGAGAAGTTCGACTACACAAAGGGTTATAAGTTCTCAACATATGCCACGTGGTGGATTCGCCAAGCAATCACACGGGCAATGGCCGATCAGGCACGCACAATTCGTATTCCAGTTCACATGGTTGAAGTTATTAATAAGTTAGCCCGTGTTCAGCGCCAGATGCTTCAAGATCTTGGTCGCGAACCGACTCCAGAGGAGCTGGCAAAAGAGCTCGATATGACTCCTGAAAAAGTTGTTGAAGTTCAAAAGTATGGCCGTGAACCGATTTCACTTCACACACCACTTGGTGAAGAGGGCGATTCCGAGTTCGGAGATCTCATTGAAGACTCTGAAGCTGTTGTTCCAGCCGATGCAGTCTCATTTACTTTGCTACAAGAGCAGTTGCACTCAGTTCTAGACACTTTATCTGAGCGTGAAGCCGGCGTAGTTGCGATGCGATTTGGGTTAACTGATGGTCAGCCTAAGACTCTGGATGAAATCGGTAAGGTCTACGGCGTTACTCGCGAGCGTATTCGCCAAATCGAATCTAAGACAATGTCGAAGCTTCGTCACCCTTCCCGCAGCCAGGTTCTACGCGACTATTTGGATTAAGCCATGTCGAATGCGCGTATTTATATTAATCCAGTGAGTGGTTCAATTAAGTTAATTGGACCAGTGGATTTTGTTGACCACGAAGGAAATATCCTTGAAACTAAAGAGAACGTGAAGTTTTGCGGGTGCGGTTTATCCAAAGATAAGCCAAATTGTGATGGTTCACACAGAGATAAGTTGGAAAAGAAAACTAATTAGATAACAGGAGTTTCGACGAGACGTTCGCTCTCATCCTGAATCTTGGCAGCAACGCTCTTAAGTTTTTCAGCGTATTCCTTGCCATGGTGAGCGCAAAACATGAGTTCTCCACCGTTTAGAAGTACAGCCCGCACATAGGCCTGGGCTCCGCAGCGATCACAGCGGTCAAGGGCGTTAAGAGGTACTGATTCGAGCATTACTTGATCTGACATATCTCTCTCCGTTCTCGGTGGTAGTTCTTTATATGGAACATCAAAGCATGTTTGGTTATTCCCCGCAGGTTAATATGGAAGTAATTTGCTTAGAATCCTCCGAGATTTGCCGGATTATCAGGATCTCTCACCACTTTCGGCGCGCTTGCAGCCTAATAATCCCTCTGGGCGATAACCTTTCGCCCCGTGGCCGACAAAGATTCCTCACTTTCAAACACTGTGACGGATAGCTATACCGCAAAAGATTTAGCGGTCCTTGAGGGCCTAGATGCCGTTCGAAAACGCCCCGGAATGTATATCGGTTCTACCGATTCGCGCGGACTCATGCACTGCCTATGGGAGATTATTGATAACTCTGTCGATGAGTCGTTGGCTGGGCATTGCAAAAAAATTGAGATCAATCTTGAATCCGATGGCTCGGTAGAGGTCCATGACGATGGTCGCGGAATCCCAGTTGATAAAGAGCCAAAGACTGGCTTAACGGGAGTCGAAGTTGTTTTAACTAAATTACATGCGGGCGGAAAATTTGGCGGCGGTTCATACGCGGCTTCCGGTGGTCTACATGGCGTTGGTGCATCGGTTGTAAATGCACTGGCATCGCGCCTTGATGCCGAAGTTGATCGTGACGGCAAGATTTATTGGATGTCATTTCAACGTGGCACTGCAGGAATCTTTGATGGCGATGGACCTAAAGCACCTTTTGAACCTGCTTCAGGCCTGCGTGTTATCGGAAAGATTTCCAGCAAAGTAACTGGAACGCGAATTAAGTGGTGGTCAGATAAGCAGATCTTCTTAAAAGAGGCCGAGTTAGAGCTCTCCGAAATTTATGATCGCGCCCGCCAAACCTCTTATTTAGTTCCGGGCTTAACGCTCATTGTTAACGATAATCGCACCAAAGCTAAGACCTCGGAAACCTTCTTTCACAAAAGCGGTATCACCGAATACTGTAATTTTTTACAACCCGATGAACCGGTTGGCGATGTAATCCGTATCTACGGCACTGGCCACTACCAAGAGACCGTTCCAGTCTTGGATGACAAGGGCCACATGGTTTCAACTGAGGTTGAGCGCGATATGGAAGTTGATATTGCGATGAAGTGGGGCAATGGTTTTGAAACAACGCAGCGCTCTTTTGTAAATATTATTGCTACCCCTAAGGGCGGCACGCACGTTCTTGGCTTTGAACGCTCACTTGTGAAGGTAATCAACGAGGCGCTTCGATCAACTAAGACCCTAGCCAATAAAGAGGCCGATGTTATTAAAGATGACATTCTCGAAGGCATGACCGCAGTCGTGACCGTTCGTATGTCTGAGCCACAGTTTGAAGGTCAGACTAAAGAGGTTCTCGGAACGGCTGCGGCGACTCGAATCGTTTCAGCAGTTGTCGCAGATAAGATGAAAGAGTATTTCAACACCACCAAGCGAATTGATAAAGCTAACGGTCGCCTTGTGTTAGAAAAGATTGCGGCGGCTTCGCGCACGCGAATTAGCGCACGTGCTCACAAAGACTTACAAAGACGCAAGAACGCACTTGAGTCGTCATCCCTTCCTACTAAGCTCTCAGATTGTCGTTCAGAGGATGTAACACGTACTGAGCTCTTCATCGTAGAAGGTGATTCAGCACTTGGCACTACTAAAGCTGCGCGCAATAGTGAGTTCCAAGCGATCTTGCCTATCCGCGGAAAAATCCTTAATGTCCAGAAGGCATCACTGTCGCAGATGCTCGAAGATAAAGAGTGCGGATCAATCATTCAAGTAATTGGTGCCGGCTCTGGAAAATCCTTCGAACTCGATGAAGCCCGTTACGGCCGAATCATTTTGATGTCTGATGCAGACGTTGATGGCGCGCATATTCGTTGTTTATTGCTTACATTGATGTATCGCTACATGCGACCACTAATTGATTCAGGGAGAGTATTTGCCGCTATCCCACCACTTCACCGCATTGAAGTTATGGGCGGGGGAGGCAAGAAGGGCCAATATATTTACACATACAGCGATGATGAGATGAAGAAAATCACCGCTGACCTAAAGAAGAATGGCAAGAAGTGGAAAGAGCCGATTCAGCGCTACAAAGGCCTTGGCGAAATGGACGCAGATCAACTGCGCGAAACCACTATGGATCCAGATGCACGTACTTTGCGCCGTATTACCGTCTCTGATGCAACTGCGGCCGAGGCTATGTTTGAGCTATTAATGGGCAGTGATGTTGCCCCACGTAAAGAGTTCATCGCTAACGCTGAAATCGATCGCGACCACATCGACGCTTAAAAAGTTCGGCTAACACAAGCCCAACCCTTGCTTTAATCTCCTTTAACTCTATCCTCATCACATGCGCCGGAGAGCTCTCGTTATTGTGATGTGCCTGTTTTTTGCATCAGTAACCTCTTCAATGAGTGTC
>SESE01000526.1_pt1 | contig 16000 bp, 12 predicted proteins | sample 3171371 | NCBI WGS metagenome assembly SESE01 (sample SAMN06051881, study PRJNA518727) | freshwater metagenome | biome: subpolar coniferous forest; feature: holomictic lake; material: water; isolation source: holomictic Lake 442, 13 m depth | place: Canada: near Kenora, Ontario | collected... | reverse complement strand
GCAATCCCTCATGCTGCCCAGTTCCTACGGAGGGCAGTCGATAGGTGCGGTAACTATCAACGGTACACCAACAAGCATAACCACACAGATGATCAATGGGCGTACGATGAGCTTTATCAGCCTTGGATCCGGTACTTACACCGTGTCCGCAACCTACGATCAGAGCGGTCCTGCTCCCACCAGTACGCTCGGTACGCCGACCGTCACCAACACATCCACACCCACAAACATCCCTGGCACGCCGACCATCACCCATACATCCACACCCACAAACATCCCTGGCACGCCGACCGCTACCAGTACATCCGGCCCTCCCGGCAGTTTCCCGTCGATGGGCGTGCAAGACACATTCGATCAAGCCAGTAGCGCACTTGGCAGCAATTGGGGAGGCTCTACGGGAGGCTATGGTGTTGCCTCGAATCAACTTGACGTTGGCTCTGGCGACGCCGTCTTCTGGCAACCTGGCCCATTTGGCGCTGACCAGGAGGCATACGTCACATTCACGACGGTTGACCCGACCGGAGGTGAGCAAGATCTCCTGCTAAAGTCACAGAGCAATACAACCTGGAGCAATGGGGTACTAGAAGTCCTCTACGAGGCTGCGCCCCATCGGATACAAATCTGGACCTACCACCCGTCGCAGGGCTGGATGCAGTGGGGGGCCGATATTCCGGCATCCCTAAGTAATGGCGATCAGCTTGGGGTTCGCGCACGCTCAGATGGTAATGTTGAGGTGTATCAGAATGGGCAACTGCTGGCTACCCGTAGTGTGATAGGCTGGCCGTTCGCCGCAAGCGGCGGGTACATCGGGCTCTGGTTCGTCAACGCCAGCGTGGCGATGCTAGATAACTTTGGTGGTGGCACTACGGTCGCAGCTCCTGGGTCGCCTACCGCGTCGCCCACCGCGTCGCCCACTGCGACACTCACCGCGTCGCCGACCGCGACACTCACACCAGTACCCGGATCGCCGACCGCGACCTTCACCGCATTGCCGACCGCGACCTTCACCGCATTGCCGACCGCGACACCCACGCCAACCAGCACGGGGCCACTGGTCACCGGCTACCGCAGCCCAACCACCAACGCAGCCGTGACGAGCAGTGCGGGTGACAACAATGGTTACGAGACCAACCCCATCAACGCCTACACCGACGATGGCCTGTTTGCAGTGGACAACAATAGCGGCACCGGCACCAGTACCAGTTGTACCAGTACCGCCAAAGATCGACACCTCTTCTCCAACTACGGGTTTAGCTTGCCGAGCGGCGCAACGATCCAAGGTATCCAGGTACGCCTCGACGCAAAGGCCGACAGTACCGCGAGTACGCCACGAATCTGTGTACAACTCTCGTGGGATGGCGGCACAACCTGGACCGCAGCGCAAACTACGGCTAATCTGACCACGAGTGAGGCAAGCTACATCCTGGGTGGTTCAAGCAACACGTGGGGTCGTACCTGGAGTAACACTAACTTCACGAATACGAACTTCCGCGTACGCTTGATCGACATCTCCAGTTCAACCTCACGCGACTTCTCGCTCGACTGGGTGGCAGTGCAAGTCACCTATCAGTAATCGTTAGACAAGGTTTCAGGTGCTAGGTTTCAGGTTTACCGTTCGTAGTGCAGGCTTCCAGTCTACCGACGCGCATCGGGCGGGCTGGAAGCCCGCACTACGAATGACGCACACTGTGAAGTTGATCTGAACCTCGCTCCATTATGGTAGCTCCACCGATGTTAGATCGTGGAGATATGGGAGTACGAGCCTATGCGCCGCACCGCCGTCCTTTTCTGCCTGCTGCTGATCTGCTACGCCTACACCTTGCCGCGCTGGGCCGATTGGAACCAGAACTCGCGGCTGGATCTGGTGCTGGCGCTGGTGGACGACGGCACGGTCAGCATTGATCGTTATGTCGCCAACACCGGCGACTACGCCCTCTACCGGGGACGCACCTACAGCGATAAGCCGCCAGGTCTCTCGCTGCTGGCGCTGCCCGCCTACATGGCCCTGAGCCCGATCCTCAATCTGCCGCCGGTGGCCGAACGTCTTTCCCGCCTCGGGCGTGTTGGATCGCTGGAGAGTAGCCTGCGTGCCGAAGGGAGTGGGCTGCGCGAGGATAAGCTGCGCGTGGCGCTGGTTCAGTATCTGCTTACCTTGCTGGCGGTGGCTACGCCTGCGGCGGCGCTGGGAGTCCTCTTCTACCGGCTCTTGCTGCGCCTGGGCGCGGGCGAACCGCTGGCGGCGCTGGGAACTTTGGCCTATGGCCTGGGGACAACCGCCGTGCCCTACGCCGGTAACTTCTACAGCCATCAGCTCTGTGCGGCCCTGCTGTTCGGTGCATTTGCCCTCGCGTGGCCGGGAGACTCTGTCCGACGGTTTGGTGATGCGCGTGGCCTGCTCTGCGGGCTGCTGCTGGGCTGGGCCGTGATCAGCGAGTACCCCGTGGCCCTCGCGGCAACTGTGATTGGCGTCTACGCCCTGGTTCGGCGCGGGTCACGCTGGATTATGCCCCTCGCAGTCGGCGCTGCCTTGCCTGGATTATTGCTTGTTACTTACGATATGAGAGCCTTCGGGACGATCTTTCCGGTTGGCTATGCCTACTCGGCGCTCTGGCAGGATCAGCATCACACCGGCTTTATGAGTATCACCTACCCGCACCCTGCGGCGCTGTGGGGACTCACATTCGGCCTGTTCCGTGGGCTGTTTGTGCGCGCTCCCTGGCTGCTTCTGGCGCTCCCTGGATTCCTCGCCTGGTGGCGCACGGGTCGCCTGCGGGCCGAGTGGTGGGCGCTGATGCTGGTGGTTCTGTTCACCCTGCTCTTCTACGGCTCCTCAATGATGTGGTGGGGCGGATTTGCCGCCGGGCCGCGCTATATCGTGCCGATGATTCCCTTCCTGGCCATCCCCGCTGGATACTGGGTCGCCACGCACTGGCAGCGCTCGGCCCACCGCTCGTTGTCGGTGATCCTGATTGTCCTGTCAGTCGGTATGGTGTGGCTGGAGACATGCGCAGGCCAGAGTTTCCCACCGGACACGATCACAAATCCGTGGATCGGCTACGTGCTGCCTGCCTGGGTCACTGGCGATAATGCCCGCAATCTGGGCATGGCCCTCGGATTGCGCGGCCCGGCCAGCCTGGTGCCTTTGATGGTGATCGTGATCAGTGCGGGTATGTTTTTGCTCTGGACAAGGCGCTCTCTTGCGCCCGCCACAGCCCCCGCCGTCGCCGGAGAATAGATCCTTATGCACATTCTCCTGCTCACCCAGGTGCTGCCCTACCCGCCTGACAGCGGGCCGAAGGTGAAGACTTACCACCTGCTGAGGCACCTCGCGGCCCACCACGAGGTTACGCTGGTCTCTCTGGTGCGCTCACCAGCCGAGGTTGCCCGCGCCCAGGAGTTGCGTGATCTCTGCGCCGAGGTTCATACGGTGCCGCTGCGCCGCTCGCGCCTGCGCGATGCCTACTACCTGGCCCGCAGCCTCCTGCGCGGTGAATCTTTTATTATCAGCCGCGACCACAGCGCAGCCCTGCACGCGCTTCTGGCCAAGATTACCGCCCAGCGCAGCTTCGATATTATCCATGCCGACCAGCTTAATATGGCTCAGTTCGCCGTGGGTCTGCCCGCTGGTGCGCGCATCCTCGATGAACACAATGCGGTCTGGACGATTGTGCGGCGTATGGCCGACCAGAGCCATAATCTGTTTCGGCGGATCTTCCTCGACATCGAGGCCCGTCGGCTGCGCCGCTACGAGGCCGAGATTTGCGCCCGCTTTGATGGTATCTTGGCCGTGAGTGTACCCGACCACTACGCTCTTGAACTGGCCGCCGTTGAAGCAGGTGTGTCCCTGCCACCCGTCGCGATCATCCCTATCGCTGTGGATGCCCGCACCGAGCCGCCAGTGCGACGCGAGTCTGTGCCGAAGACAATCCTCAGTATTGCGACGATGTTTTGGCCCCCGAATGTGGACGGCGTCCTCTGGTTCGCCCGCGAGGTCTACCCCCTGGTGCGGCTGGCCGTACCCGATGTGCGCTTTGCCATTGTCGGTGCCCGCCCACCCCCGAGCGTCACCCGTCTGACCGAAGACGACCCGAGCATTGAGGTGACGGGCTATGTGGATGACCCCCAACCCTACCTTGAGCGTAGCGCGGCCCTGATCGTGCCCGTGCGCGCCGGTGGCGGCATGCGTGTAAAAATCCTGGAAGCCCTGGCCCGTGGTGTGCCGGTCGTCTCTACAACGATTGGCTACGAGGGGATTGATCTCACCCCCGGCAACGAGTTGCTGGTGGGCGATACCCCCGCCGCGTTCGCCGCCGCCCTGATCTCCCTACTCAACGACCCCGCCCTTGGCTGTCGTCTGGCCGCCGCCGGTCGCCGGGTGGCCGAGAATGTCTACGATTGGCGCGTGGTCAACCCGCAGGTAGACGCACTTTACAGACGCGCCCTCCAAAATGTTCATATTCATAACAACGGATGACAGGGGTCAGGGGTCAGGGGTCAGGGGTCAGGGGTCAGGGGTCAGGGGTCAGGTTTACAATTTGGGTACTCATAGGATGTTCTGATGCGCTGCACCTGAAACCTGAAACCTGAAACCTGAAACCTGAAACCTTGTCATATGTGGAGGGAATTTTATGCGTATCCTGATGATCACCCCTTACCCTCCGTCGCCCATTCGGGTGCGCGCCCTGCACCTGCTTCGCGGGCTGGCCCACAACGGCCACACGCTGCATCTGCTCTGTCCGGTGCATAATCAGGCCGAGGCCCGCGATCTGGAGTCCTTGCGGCCAATCTGCGCCGAGATCATCGGGGTACCTGCGGGACGAAGCAGCGCAATCGCCAGTTGTCTGCGCGCTCTGCCCACCCCCCTGCCGCTCCAGGCAGCTTACGAGCTTCAAGCAGCGCTGGTTGCTGCCGCACGTGCCGCTATCATCGGCGGGGATTTCGATGTCGTCCACGTCGAGCATCTGCGTGCCGCCCAGGTGGCCCTGGCCGCTACAGTCGGTCTGCCCGCTGCTCCGCCGCTGCTCCTTGATGCGGTGGACTGTATCAGTCTGCTCTTCGAGCGCACCTTGCGCGGCAGCCCGGCCCTCACCTCGCGCCTCGTCGCTCTGCTCGATGTGGCCCGCACCCGGCGCTACGAGGCGATGTACGCGGCTCGCTTCGCAGGAGTCGTCGTCACCTCGCCCGAGGATGCATGGGCGATTGAGACGTTGCGTGCCCAATATGGCGCACCGACGAGATCTGCGCCTCAGGTTGTGGCCAATGGCGTCGATCAAGAGTACTTCGCACCTCGCGATTGTCCCCGCGATCCGGCGACGGTCATCTTCAGCGGCAAGATGAGCTACCACGCGAATCACGCCGCCGCCCTCTTTTTACTCGCCGAGATTATGCCCCGTGTCTGGCACGAGCGGCCCGAGGTGAATGTGATCATCGCCGGGGCGCAGCCCGCCCCGCAGATCCGAGCCTTCGCCCGCGACCCGCGTGTCGTTGTGACGGGCTACGTCCCCGATCTGCGACCCTTCCTCGCTCGCGCTACTCTCGCCGTTGCCCCTATGCGCTACGGCGTGGGCATCCAAAATAAAGTCCTTGAAGCGATGGCCATGGGCACGCCCGTGATCACCTCGCGCCAGACAACTCAGGCGCTGGCGGCACGCCCAGGCCGCGACCTACTCGTCGCTGAGGGGGCCGCCGATTTCGCCCACCAGATAGGTGCGATGCTGGCGAACCCGCACTACTGCCGCAACCTCAGCGACCACGCATGCCAGTATGTCGCCCAACACCATAGCTGGGCGGCAAGTGTTGCGACCCTCGAAAACTGCTACGCTAACGCGATCCAACCTAAATGGATATTTAGCGGATGGTAGATACAGATTTAGGCGTATGTTATGACATTCCCCAATACTACAGTAATACAGTACGACCTACCTCAAGAGGGAGTTTAGGGTATGGCTGTTCAATCACTGTCAATTGTGATCCCCTGCTACAACGAGTTGGAGGGCATCCCCTCTATGCTCAAGCGGTTCGCCACAGTACTCCCGGAACTGCGGCAGCATACTGAGGTTGAGTTGGTGCTGGTGGATGACGGCAGCAACGACGGGAGTGCCGAGTTGCTTGAGACGACCTTCGCCAACCTGGGTGGCGTGACGGTGCTGCGACACACACGGAATCGTGGCCTGGGCGCGGCGCTGCGCACCGGCTTCGCCCGCGCGAAGGGGGACATAATCGTCACCTGTGACAGCGATGGCACCTACCCCTTCGAGGAAATTCCGGCCCTCATTGAGCGTCTCGTTCCTGGCGTTGATATTGTCACTGCATCGCCCTACCACCCCGCCGGCGGGATCGAGAACGTACCGGCCTATCGTGTTGCCATCAGTAAGGGTGCATCGCTCTGCTACCGGATCCTCGTTGGCCCGCACACTCACACTTACACGGCACTCTTCCGGGCCTACCGCCGTGAGGTGATTGACCAGGTTGTTACTCGCGCCGACGGATTCCTGATGGTCACGGAACTGCTCATCGAGTCGATCTTGGCCGGGTTCCGCGTCGTTGAATACCCAACTATCCTGCGCGTACGCCGCTACGGCCAGTCGAAGGCGAAGGTATTGCGGATCACCCGCACGCACCTGCGCTATATGGCCAGCCTGATCGGTCGGCGCATGCAACGCCGGTACAGCACGGCTCTCACTCGGGGAGTACACTGATGCCCCGTGTACTCACCATGCTCGGCACTCGCCCGGAGATTATCAAGCTCTCGCCACTCATTCCGCTCCTGCGCGAACGTTTCGATCATCTACTCGTCCATTCGGGCCAACACTATAGTTACGAGATGGACGCCTGCTTCTTTGCGGAGTTGGATCTGCCCAACCCCAACGCGGTTCTCAATGTCGGTTCGGCCAGTCACGGTGAGCAGTTGGCGCGCATGCTCGCCCGCCTTGAACCCATCCTGCTGGACTGGCACCCCGACGCCGTGGTCGTCCAGGGCGATACGAACACCACCCTGGCCGGCGGACTGGCCGCCGCCAAGCTAAATATTCCGGTCGTCCATGTTGAGGCTGGCTGTCGCTCGTTCAACCGGGCCATGCCCGAGGAGCTGAACCGAGTCGTTGTCGATCACCTATCGAGCCTGCTCTGCGCGCCGGATATCCGCTCGGTGGATTACCTGCGGGCCGAGGGTATTCCCGATTCGCAGATCGCAATGGTCGGTTCGACCGCGATTGATGCCTGCACACGCAACCGCCAGTTTATGGGTCAATCTAACATTTTGGCCGATCTTAAACTGACGCCCGGCGACTACCTCGTCCTCACACTCCACCGGGCCGAGAACACGGTGCCCGAGCTGCTGCCCGGCATCCTGGCCGCGCTCCATGCGCTGGCAGCCGATCACACGATTATCTTTCCAGTTCACCCGCGTACCGCTGCGGCGATCACCGCGCAGGGGCTGCAGGTGTCAAGCCGCATCCGTACGTGCGCCCCGCTCGGCTATATCGACATGCTCCGGCTCCTGAGCGCAGCCCGCGCCGCTCTGACCGACTCGGGCGGACTCCAGGAAGAGGCCGCAGTCCTCGGCATACCCACCCTCATCTTACGCAACGAGACCGAGTGGCAGAAACTGGTAGATGCTGGGATTCACACTTTAGCGGGCAATCACCCCGAGAGCATCCGCATGGCTGCCAGGGTCGCCCTTAGCAACGAGGGACTGAACATCGCTCGCTCGCGCTCGCTGCGCCTGGCCGACGGCGCAAGTGAACGGATCTGTACGCTGATTGCCGATCTCCTGGCCAAGCATAGCCAGTTCGCCAGCGTTGCGTGACCAAGCGAGGCGTACGGGGGGCCTTGGCCAATTCATCTCTGATCACACGAGAGGAAGTGCTATGCAAAAGATCGATGAGATCGCCGCCTTGCCTTCCACCGTGACCATAGCGCCCAGAGGGAAGATTCGCATGAGCATGAGCACAATCGTCCTTATCCTTCTCGCCACCGCCCTTGGCATAGGTGGGCAATTTATGCTCAAGTATGGCATGGGCCAGATGGGTCCGCTGAGTCTGAGCACAGGCAGCATCTTCCAGATCATCTGGCAGATTGCTACTGCGCCCTATGTGATCGGCGGCCTGCTGATCTATGGTGTTGGCACGTTCTTCTGGCTGATCACCCTTTCGCGGATCGAACTGAGCGTGGCCTACCCGTTCGTCAGCCTAAACCAAGTGCTGATCCTACTGATCGCGTGGCTCGTCCTGCGCGAGCAGATCAGTCCGATGCGCGCCGCTGGCGTGATCATCATCTGCATCGGTATGCTGCTCGTCGCCCGATCTTGATACGAAGGCAAAGTTTAGACTCGGGCAAGACATACTGATGCCCTGCACCTGAAACCTAGTACCTAAATCCTTGTCCAACGCCCCCAACATGTGGCGCGCACCTTCGTGCGCCTCAGAAGAGAACACCCGATGGAACATCTAAATCGCTACATGAACCAGGTTGTCTCTACATTACAAATCCTCCCGCAGCAACCTCTCGACGCCATCGCCAAGACACTCTGGGAGATCTACCGGCGCGACGGGACCATCTTCGTCTGCGGGAATGGCGGCAGCGCGGCCACTGCCTCGCATTTCGCCTGCGATCTTGCGAAGTGGACGATCCACCCGCGCGCACGTCGCGTGCGCGCACTGGCCCTTACCGATAACATCCCGATTATGACCGCATGGTCGAACGACCAGAGCTACGCCAGCGTCTTCGTCGAGCAGATGATCAGCCACTACCGCCCCGGCGACATGATCGTCGCCATCTCGGGCAGTGGTAACTCACCCAATATCCTTGAGGCGGTAGACTGGGCTAACCAAGTTGGGGCGATCACCGTAGGTATCACGGGCTTCGACGGTGGTCGGCTCTACCAGATCGCCCAGGTGCCGATGCGGGTTGAGAACTACTGTATGCCACAGGTCGAGGACGCCCACAGCATGATCTGTCACGCCCTCGCGGTGAACCTCGGCCAGCAGATCGAGGAGTCCCTCAGCGAGCTAACCGTTGAGGCATCTGCGCCACAGCTTGTATTGCTGGAGCGGATGGTGGGAGGACACGACTGATGATCCCGATCTCCCGCCCGCTAATTGGACTGGAAGAAGAAGCGGCCGTGCTGGCTGTGCTGCGCTCGGGCATGATCGCCCAGGGGCCACAGGTCGAGCGCTTCGAGGCGGCCTTCGCCGCCCTCTGCGGAGTGCCTTACGCCGTAGCCGTCAGTTCGGGCACCACTGCCCTGCATCTGGCCTTGCTCGCCCACGGCATTGGCCCTGGCGATGAGGTAATCACGACACCATTCACCTTCATCGCTACCGCTAACAGCATACTCATGGCCGGGGCTAGGCCGGTCTTTGTCGATATTGACCCCGCCAGCTTTAACATTGACCCAGATCTGATTGCAGCGGCGATCACACCGCGCACGAAGGCAATCATTCCAGTACATCTGTACGGCCAGATTGCGGCGATGGACGAGATCATGGAGATCGCCGATCACCACGGGTTAGTGGTTATTGAGGACGCCGCCCAAGCCATCGGTGCCCGCTTCCACGGTCGCCCGGCGGGCAGCGTGGGCACCGGCTGCTTCTCACTCTACGCCACCAAGAATATCACCAGCGGCGAGGGCGGCATGATCACCACGGCTGACCCTGTGGTAGCCGATCATCTGCGCCTGCTGCGCAGCCACGGTAGCCGCATGCGCTACTATCACGAACTGCTGGGCTATAACTTCCGTATGACCGATCTCCAGGCTGCGATTGGCCTAGTTCAATTGGGCAAACTGGCCGCCTTTACTGAGCGGCGTCTGTATCATGCCGCCTTCTTTGATCGCCATATCAGCCATCCGGAGGTGACGAAGCCGCAGGTACAGCCCGGGCTGCGCCACGTGTTCCATCAGTACACCCTACGCATCCACGCCGACCGTACTGAGGCCGCCCGCCAACTCGCTGTTGCAGGTGTCGGCACGGCCATCTTCTACCCGCTGCCCATCCCGCATCAGCCATACTACCGCGAGATCGGCTACACCGACCACCTGCCCGTTGCTGATCAGATGAGCACCGAGGTGCTGGCCCTACCGGTGTACCCCGGCCTGAGCGACGCAGACCTGAGCCAGATCGTTGACGCTGTCAATGGACTGCGCCTTGGCTGAAGGGGAGAATTTCAGGCACGAAAGGAACCCCCAGATGATCGACATTGTTGGCGGTGGAATCCTTGGCCTCACCCTAGCCCACGAGTTGCTCAAGCGCGGCGAGTACGTGCGAGTCTGGGAGCGTGCAGATAGCCTCGGTGGCCTGATGGGTCGCACCCGGCTGCCCGAGCTAGGCGATGTAAGCTACGACCGCTACTACCACACGATCCTCAGCAGCGACCGCACCATCATGGGCTTGCTCGACGAAGTTGGCCTGCGATCCAGGTTGCACACGATAGCCACAAAGATGGGCTTCTACCACAACGGGCGATCCTACCCGATGTCGACACCCCTAGAGTTCTTGCGCTTCCCGCCACTTGGCATGATCGACCGTCTGCGTCTGGCCTATACCATCCTGGCTTGCCGCCAGATCAAAGACTGGCGCGCCCTTGAGCAGATCCCGGTCGAGAAATGGCTCGCTGGGCTAAGCGGCCCGCGCACACTGCAGCATATCTGGGCTCCCCTGCTGCGTGCCAAGTTCGACGGCGATGTCAGTCAGGTGCCCGCTACCTATATTTGGTCGCGCCTGGTACGCACCACCGACACCCGCACCAAGGGTGGTAGCCAAGAGCGGATGTGCTATCTGCCTGGTGGCTACCAGGAACTGATCGATGCGCTCGCCGCCACAATACGCGCCCGCGACGGTGTGATCACAACCGGCGCAACCGTGGATCAGCTTCTGATCACTGGCGATCAGGTGGTTGGGCTCGTCGTAGATGGTCAGCAGATCGAGAGCAACCACGTGATCCTGACGACCCAGACGCCGATCTCGCGCCGACTGCTCCCGCCCGAAGCCCGCACCGTCTCTGCGCGCTGGAGCCAACTGGAGGGGTTTCTAGGCATTGTCTGTATGCTGCTGGTGCTGCGCCGCTCGCTCACTCCCTACTACACCCTCAACATCACTGATGAGCGCATCCCCTTCACCGGCGTCATCGAAACGACAAATCTGATCGACCCGGCCCATGTGGGCGGCTACCATCTGGTCTATCTACCAAAATATGTAGCCCCCGGCAGCCCCTACGCCACCATGTCCGACGACGCGCTGTGCGCCGCCTTCCTACGCTACCTACGCCAGATGTTCCCCGATCTGCGCGACGATGAGATCGCCGCTGTGCGAATCAGTCGCGAGCGCTATGTCGAGCCGCTGCACCCAGTTGGGGCTACCGACATGATCCCAGAACTCACCAGCGAGGTCGCTGGACTCTATCTCGCCAACACCGGCCAGATCTACCCGCAGTTGACTAATGGTGAATCTGTCTGTGCCTTCGCCTGTCAAGTGGCCGACGAGATCTCGCGCCTGGTCGGTGTCTCGCGTAGCCCGGCGGCGCTTGTTGCGGCCTAAGGTCACTACGCTTCAACCTATCGTGTATCGGTCTTGCCCCCTCACCCCCAGCCCCTCTCCCACCAGGGGAGAGGGGAGATTCTGCACCAGAAAGCTGTCCGGCTCCCCTCCCCCCGCGTGGGGGAGGGGCTGGGGGTGAGGGCTGACCGGCGGCAATTGGGAGATACGTCACGCAGTGGCGTATCTGCGCTACTGCATTTTCAGAATAAGCAGGTACCCCTATGCGCAGCCACATTATTGATACCGTCGCCACATCACCAGCCCACGCAGAGACACGCGCGCGCAACTCATGGACGGCGGTACTTACCAGTATCGCCCTAGGCGATGCCGTAAGCGTGGCGGCCAGCTTTGCCCTTGCGTACACCCTACGCTTCTGGCTTGGTTGGGAGATCTTCCGCGAAGGGTATGTTCACCCTGAGTTCTATGCCATCCTCACCGGGGTACTCGTCTGCTGCTGGGTTGGCATCTTTGCGCTCTATGGCCTCTACAACCCGCATAACCTATTTGGCGGTACCCAGGAATATATACGTATTTTCAACAGTAGCACGCTCAATGTGCTGCTTGTGGTGATGATCACATTCCTGTTGCCCAACTTTGTGATTGCACGGGCCTGGCTGCTCATGGCTTGGATCTTTACGCTGCTCATCACCACCCTCTGGCGCTTCAGCGCACGTCGCCTCGTCTACGCCATGCGTCGGGCTGGCTATCTCACTGAGCGGGTGATCGTACTCGGCGCAAACGCTGAGGGTATCGCGGTGGCCCAGCAGTTGTGCGCTACACCTAGCTCCGGCATCAAGATCATCGGCTTTGTTGATGATGACCTCAGCCCTGGCAGCGAGGTGATGCCCGGTACCCCTGTCCTCGGTTCAGTATCCTCCTTCCAGACAATCATCCAGCAGCATGCTGCAGACGTGGTGATCATCGCCGACACCGCCCTCGTGCGCGACCGCCTCTCCACAATCTATGGCGCGATGGAGACTCTGCACCAGATTGACGTGCGCCTGAGTCCCGGCCTCTTCGAACTGCTTACCATCGGTGTCCAGGTGCGTGAGCAGGGCTTTGTGCCGTTGCTCGCCCTGAACAAGACTCGCATCACTGGGCCGCATGCCTTCGGCAAGGCGCTGATTGACCGCATCGGTTCCCTGGTTGGCCTGATCATCCTCAGCCCGTTCTTTCTGATAATCGCCCTGTTGATCTGGCGCGAAGATCGTGGGCCGGTGATCTACCGGCGGCGAGTGATGGGATCGGGGAGCTGTAGTTTTGATGCCTTCAAATTCCGCACGATGCGACTCGATGGCGACACATTACTCAGCCCCGAGCAGCGCCAGGAGCTATGCGAAAGCGGCAAGCTGAAGGCCGACCCACGGATTACGCCGATCGGTGCCTTCCTCCGTCATGCAAGTATTGATGAACTGCCGCAACTCATGAATGTCGTCCTTGGTCAGATGAGTCTTGTCGGCCCACGCATGCTCACAAGGGAAGAACTGACCCACTTCGGTCGCTGGCAACACAGCCTGCTCAGCGTGCGCCCCGGCCTCACCGGACTCTGGCAGATCAGCGGTCGTAGCAACCTCGGCTACGAAGATCGGGTTCGTCTCGACATCCAGTACATCCGCAACCACTCAATCTGGCTCGACCTGTATATCATCTACCGCACCATCCCGACGGTGATCGCCGGGCGCGGAGCGTACTAGCAATTGCAGATTGCAGATTGCGACCAACCTACGATCTGCAATCTATGATTCCACAGGGGGAACCGTATGAGCGCCACACTTCGTGCCGCCGTGATCGGCGTCGGCAGTATGGGCCGCAACCACGCCCGCGTCTACGCCAGTATGGAGGGGGTTGAGCTAGTGGCGGTGAGTGACGCCAACCAGACGATTGCCGAGCAGACCGCCTATATGTACCGCTGTCGCGCCTACACCGATTGCCGGGCGATGCTGGCTCACGAGAATCTCGATCTGGTGTCGGTGGTTGTTCCCACACGTGACCACTACCGAGTAGCCGCCGAGGTGATCGATCATGGCGTCGCCCTACTGATCGAGAAGCCCATCGCCGCTACCGTCGTCGAGGGCCGTGATCTCATTGATCGCGCCCATCGGTGTGGTGTGTCTCTCACCGTCGGCCATATTGAGCGATTCAACCCAGCGATCATCGCTCTGAAGGCGTGCCTCGACGGTCAGGAGCTGGGCAGCGTCTTCCAAATCGCCGTCCGCCGCGTCGGCCCCTTCCCGGCACGCATCGTGGATGTCGGTGTCGTGATCGATCTAGCCACCCACGATATGGACATTCTGAACTATCTGATTGGCTCGCCGATCAACCGCATGCATGTCGAGCTAAGCCGTCACGTCCACCCCCACCACGAAGATGTCCTCTCGGCACTGCTCCACTTCGAGAGCGGAGTGATTGGCACCCTCGACATCAATTGGCTCACCCCCACCAAAATCCGTGAGTTGAGCGTGATCGGCGAGCGCGGCATGTTTGTCGCCAACTACCTCACCCAGGATCTCACCTTCTACGAAAACGATCTGTGCCGCGACAAGGCATGGCACGAACTGGCGGTACTGGGGGTGAGCGAAGGGCGCATGATCCGCCAGAAGATCCAGCGTCGTGAGCCTCTGGTCGAGGAGTTGCGTTCATTTAGTGATTCCGTGCGCTACCAGTATGAGCCGCACGTGCGGGGGGAGGACGCGCTCCAGGCTCTGGTTATGGCCAATCGCCTGGTGGAACTGGGGACATACCCACAAGAGTTGCCGGTGCTTCTTGAGCGTGAGGTGAATATGCCGTGCCTACTCAATAATCCGGGATAGCTTCGCACATCCCACAGAGTCATGGGCGAAGCGGACACTCATAGCCGGGCTGATCACACCCGTACATGCGGCCCTGGGCCAGCCGGGTAGCGGTGTACGCACAAAGCTCTCGGGGCAGTTCAGCGCGTAGCGGGCGGCGACCACGCTGCGCGTGTGGCCGTACAACAAGGCGCTCATCGTGGGCGCTCTGTTGTATCTCACGCGGCGAAGCCGCCCCGCACCCCCACCGGGAGGTGACGTTGCATCAGCTTTGGCCCACAATAGGCGCTACGCTAGCAATCCTATGAGAGTTGTCGCATGGAGTCGAGGCTTTAGCCGGAGTGCGCCGCCTAAAGGCTCGACTCCGCTTCACAACCTATGGAGGATTGTCACTCGCCGTGCAGGCTCCAGAGTTTCAGCGAGGCGTCGAAGCTGCCGCTGGCCAGAGAGAGGCCGTCGGAGCTGTAGGCGAGCGAGGTGACACCCTCGCCGTGGGCGGGGACGCTGTGCAGCAGGGCACCGTCGTGTACCCGCCAGATCCGCACTGATCGGCTGTAGTCGCCGCTGGCCAAGTACTCGCCGTCAGGGCTGAAGGCCACATTGAACACCGCGCCGCCGTTGGCCTGGAGCGTGTAGAGCGGTATCCCGTCGGCCACACGCCAGAGGCGGATGGAGCCATCGGTGCCCGCGCTGGCCAGGATACGCCCGTCGGGGCTAAAGGCCACGCTAAAGATCGCATCGCTGTGCCCATGAAGCGTATTCAGGAGGACGCCGTCGGCGACCCGCCAGATCCGCACCTGGCGGTCGTGGCTACCAGTGGCGATCATCCGCCCGGATGGGCTAAAGCTCACGCTGTTCACCGCGCCGCGATGGTCGGCCAGACGGCGGATGGGACGCCCTTCCCCGATCCGCCAAATGCAAACGCTATGATCCCAACTGCCGCTGGCGATGGTGGCGCTATCGGGGCTGAAGCTGACGCTGAACACCGAGCCGCTGTGGCCATCCACTCCCCGCAGCGGATCCATGGCGACGGCGTCGCTCATCCGCCAGATCTGAACGACCTGGTTACGCCCGGCAGCGGCGAGCCAGCGCCCGTCGGGGCTGAAGCTGATGCCGTTGACCTCGCCGAGGTCGGCCTGAAGCGTGTGGAGCAGGTAGCCATCATCGGCACGCCAGATACGCGCCACGCCGTCCCAAGACCCCGTCGCGATGAGTGTGCTGTCGGGGCTATAGGCCACGCTGTTCACCCAGCTTTTGACGGCCAGGGTGCGACGCAGCGTTGGGCGCGGGGTCGCGGGGAGTATGGCCGGGTCGGTCGCAACCCGACGCGCGGCGGCGGCGTGCTGGCGCAGCAGGAAGCGCCGATAGTGGGCGTCGAGGATCTGACGGCTGCAGCGCATGGCGATGCGTACGGGCTGGCGCAAGATGGCATCGGACAGGGCGGCGTAGTCTGGCGCCTCGGCAATCTCAGCGGCGAGGCTCACCTTGAGGCGGATCGCATCAATCGCGATCAGGCCAGCGCTGAAGAGGCGCGCGAGATCGGCGCGCAGCAGGATGGCGTTGACGCTCTCGACCGGGCCATTCGAGTCAATCAGCACGACCTGGAGAGCCTCAGCGACGGCACAGCCGGTGATGGCACACTGCCCGCCGTAGGCGTTGAGCAGGGTATTGCGCAGG
>SESE01000520.1_pt1 | contig 16135 bp, 13 predicted proteins | sample 3171371 | NCBI WGS metagenome assembly SESE01 (sample SAMN06051881, study PRJNA518727) | freshwater metagenome | biome: subpolar coniferous forest; feature: holomictic lake; material: water; isolation source: holomictic Lake 442, 13 m depth | place: Canada: near Kenora, Ontario | collected... | reverse complement strand
CGGCATGGCATTGGTCCCCTTCGGTTTCACTCACCGCGCCCGTGGCCTTGAACGTCTTGGCGATCTGGTCGTCCAGTTCCACGCGATCCGTCACCACCACGAACGTCCAGTTGCCCGGCAGTTTCCGCAGCACCTTCTGGGCGAAGAAGACCATGGAGAAGGATTTGCCGCTCCCTTGCGTCTGCCAGAACACGCCACCGCGACCGTGCCCCGACTGCCGGGCAGCCAGCATGGAGACGATGGCGTTGTTCACCCCAAGGAACTGGTGATTCTGCCCGATGATCTTCACCAGCCCGGCCTTGTGTTCCGAGAACAGCGTGAAGTTCTCCACCAGGTCGAGCAGGCGCGCCCGGTCGCACGTACCGCGCAGCATCTTCTCCAGCGACACCCGCCGCGGCTCGTCCTCGCGCTCAATGCGTTTCCACTCAAAGAACCGCCCCCAGTCCGCCGTCAGCGAGCCGACGCGGCTGTCCGTGCCATTGGAGGCGATGAGCAGCGCGTTGTACCAGAAGAGCGCCGGGATCTGCTGCTTGTAGTGCGTCAGGTTCTCGTCAAACGCCGCCCGGGCCGGCACGCCCGGCTTCTTCAACTCGATGACCACCAGCGGCAGGCCATTGACGAAACCGACCAGATCCGGCCGGCAGGTGTAGAGCGCGCCGGTCACGCTGAACTGGCTTATCAGCAAGAAATCATTTGCATCGGGGCATTCCCAATCAATCGCCTTCACACGAACTGTGGTTTGCCCTGTGCCCCGATGCAAACCCTCACCCTGTTTCCCTCTCCCAGCGGGAGAGGGATCAAACGAACTCCCTTCTCCCTTTGGGAGAAGGGTCGGGGATGAGGGTGGGGCTTCAGGCGCGGCAATCGATACGGCGACGCCTTCCTTCAAAAGCCGATAGACTTCCCGATTGGCCGCCGGAAGCTCCATGGCGGACCGGTCACGGGTCAATTCATCCACGGCCGCAGCAATAGCCTCGGGCGGCAGCGCGGGATTGAGCCGCTCCAGCGCCGAACGCAAACGCGACACCAGCACCACCTCGCCCTTGGTCTCGCGGCCAAACATACCGGTCTCGTCAACCCATACTCCCAGCGCCTCTCCCTCTGGGAGAGGCGGGGGTGAGGGTGCGCAGCATGGGAGAGGGCCGGGGTGAGGGTTGCCGAAGGCAATAGTCCAGCCAAGCTCCGCAAACAACCCGAGGGCGGGCTGCTCGACAAGTTGGTCTTCGGTATAGGCGTGGGGTCTCATTTGAGAATGTAGCGCCCGGTCTTGAGTGTGCCAATGCGTTTGACCAATCCAGCCTGAAGCAACGGGCGCAACAGGTCCATGGATCCCTGTTTGGAGACCTTGAGTGCTTCGCGGATAGCCGCCGGCGTCATGCCGCCGCCCTTGGCAAGCAATTTCAGCAACTGTTCCTGACGCGGACGCAGCACCAATGGTTCACTCGATGATGAAAGCGCCAGTTGTCCCATGCGTTCCCAGACCCGCTCCAAGGTCTGCTGCAACCCCTCGGCGCAATACTCCAGCCACGAGGTCAGATCGCCGCCGGCACGATGTACCGCATCCAGCGCCGCATAGTAACGGGGACGGTCTTCCCAGTAAAATTCATCCACCGCAAAGATGTGGTGCGAATCGAAGCCGCGCCGGTACAATTCCCACAGGGCCAGCGCCCGGCCGGTCCGGCCATTGCCATCGGCAAACGGATGGATGGCTTCAAAGCGATGATGCAGAATGGCCGAACTCAGCACCGGCGAAATATCTAATGCATCCTTGTTCCACCACGCCAACAACTCGAACATCAGCCCTGAAACATCTTCCGGCGCTGGCGGCACATACGGCCCCACGCGCACGCGCATGGTGCGGTAGCGTCCGGCTTCGCCCTGATCCATGACATTGCCGGCAATAATGGCGTGCAGCCGAAAGAGATCTTCGTGGGTAAGACGCTTCTTGGTGGTCTGCTTCTCTACATGCCGCAACGCCGCAAAATAGTTCAACACCTCCTGTCGCGCCCGTGTGGGTGCTGTCACGGTCGCGCCCTCCTCCAGCGCCCGAACCTCTGCCAGCGTCAGCGGATTTCCTTCAATGGCCGTGGAACTATGCGTGTTACGTTCCCGCGTGTCCTTCTGCAACGCCGGAATCCAAGGCACCTGTACCGTGGCGTTCTGAATCCGCTCCCGCAGCGCGGCAATGCGCTCCACGCGCGTCAGCAGCGCTCCCGTAATGGTGTATATGGGTTGAAAGCTCATGCAAATTACTATGCCAATCCGTTCGCCGTGAGTCAAGCGTGGGTCAAGTATCCCGTAAACGTTCCCTTTCTCCGTTCCCCTTCTCCCTTTGGGAGAAGGGTGGCCGACAGGCCGGGATGCGGGTTCGGCGCAGCCGAATGAGTCAAGCATGGGTCAAGTATGGGTCAAGTCGCCTTGCCGATAATTGCCGATAACGTGACCCTCACCCCGCCTCTCTCCCAGCTCCTCTCCCTCTGGGAGAGGCGGGGGTGAGGGTGCGGCTGCGCCAAACTCCAACCCAAATCAACAAGCAGCCGCATGGCGGGTTGCTCGACAAGCTGGTCTTCGGTGTAAGCGTGGGGCATTAGAGCAAATCCATCTGATTGCGGTAAGGTGCGTAGAAAACGCCGATAATCACCCATGGATTGGGTGAAAAACCGTGGAATTGCTGCATCGTTCCCAAGAAGAAATGCAGATCGGTCTTCAGGAACTGATCCATATACTTCTGCCGAACCTTCTGCACGGCGACAGACTCATCGTTTCCGTGCCGCTTCATACAGCGCCAGAAAAGCTGACCGGCCTCCCAGTCCAGTACCTGCAACGTGCTCCTACGACCGTCGGCATCCTCGAAACGATAGGAAAATGTGTAAGGCAGTTTCGGCATCAGTTTAAACGTCTGCCGCCAGGCATCCTCTTCGAACAGTTCCCCCTGCGCGGCCTGGCTGCGCATGACGTCCACCTTGGCCTCATCCCAGTCGCGTTCGCACTCCTCGACGACAAATTCGACGATTTTCGCCGGTTTAAAAACAGCGAGCGAAAGAGCGTTGTCTTTTGCCCCGTCAAGAAGTGGCTGGAGCCGGTGGTAAACTGTGCAGGTTTCCAGCACGAGTTTGCGGCGTTCCCGCCATTGATCATCTGTATCGATATGGCCCACTACCGGCATGGCCTTGGGATCCAGCGGACGGTGCGATTCTGGACGGCAATCGGAAGTGTTTCGAACCAGATCCAGTTCAATCCAGTCGAACTTGCTGTACTGCTCCGCCTCTTCCAACCTTCGGAAAGGAACCGGATAGAGCCGCACCCAGGAGCCGTCTTCGCGGATACCCGCCGTGCAGACGGTTTCGCCGTACTTTTTTGAGAGCGTCGGATAGGTCTTAACGGTAATCAGAATCCGCTCTTTGGCCATGCGCGTTCCTTTATGCCGGTTAAAGGTGATTCACCGCCCGCATCAAACGAGCCGATCTTTCCAGCGCCACGGCCACACGAGCGCGGTGGCACTGTTGCGGTAACCGCTCGTAGCAGGTTAGCGCCACGCGCTCGTCCGCGGCAATCCAGTCCAGAATTTTTTCCAGCGCCTCCGTTCGAAAGGGTAGCGTGTCGCGTTCATACGCGGCAAAGAGCGCGTCATAATCCGCCTGGGTCGTCAGGGATTGCCGTTCCGATGCGTCAATTCCCAGTTCCGGCAGGTGTTCGTAACGGATGCCCACGCCCACGCAGGCCTTGCCCAACGTTCCCTTGGAGAAACCATACTTGCGGCTCAGCGGATTGCGCCGCACATCGCAAAGCAGCGTCACCCCGGCGCACAACAGTTCGTTCAGATAGTTTTCCAGGCTGCGCCCTTCGTAGCCGATGGTCAACAGCCCCGCCGCCTGTTTTGCCGGACGGGCGGCAGCGATGCGCGTCCGGTCCTCGGCCGTCAAAGGAAGGCGGTCCAGCAGTTCGCTGCGCGTGGCGTAATACGGAAAACGGCGGTATTGATCCAGGATCAGGGCCTGGCCGTGCAGGTTGGCATGCCGGCGGCAGAACGACACGGTCCGCAGCGGTTCCATCGCCCGGGCACGCGCGGCCTTGCGTCCGGCAACGGTCAGCGTCCAGTGCTGATCGTCCTCTTCCAGCAAGCCTTTACCGATCAGCTTACGCTTGTCGGCATAGGAGGTGAACGAAAAGCCACCGAAGCGGTACGGCACGAACTCATAGGACGGTTGCTCCTCGCACTCCCGCGTGTAGAGGAAGAGCAGCTTCTGGAAATCCATATGCCCTGCCGGCTGCCCCAGCGCATCGAGCAGAGCCAAAAGCAACTGTTGACGTTTGAAAAGCATGGCCCACAGTATCCTATTCTGCCCGATAGAGCAATAAATGCGTTATAGGCAAGCACTCCGCGACCATGTACAAATAATCACCGTACCGATCAACGAGTTACAACTCCAGGCCTTCAGCCGCTCAAATAGCCCCGCACTGCCCTCATACGAAACGATTGCCGTTACATTGCCGTTAAATTGCCGATAACGATCCGTCATCCCGCAAGCGACACACCGCACCCGCGCCCGATGCCGCAGCTCCGCCTCGACCACTGGCGGCAACGGCGTATTCTCCACCACCGCCCGCGCCGCCTCAATCTCCATCAACCCGCGCGCAATGGCAGGCGTCAGCGTGTATCGCGGTTGCCAGATGGATGTTGTTGAACTCATTTGTGATCCTGATTATCGCGCAACGCTGCGCGACCCTCACCCCGCCCCTCTCCCAATGGGAGAGGGTGGCCCGCAGGGCCGGGTGAGGGTGGGACTTCCGGCGATGCAATACTGACTCGAATACCATCCTTGATCAGAGTGTATACTTCCCGGTTCGCAGCCGGAAGTCCCATAGCAGAACGGTCGCGTGTCAGCTCATCTATGGCCGCTGCAATGGCCTCGGGCGGCAGCGTAGGGTTCAACCGTACCAACGCCGCGCGCAGCCGCGACACCAGCACCACCTCGCCCTTCGTCTCGCGTCCCAACGTGCCGGCCGCGCCGAAGGTTTCATCCAACGCCGACACCGTAGTCCAGCCAAGCTCCGCGAACAGCCCGACGGCGGGCTGCTCGACAAGCTGGTCTTCTGTGTAGGCTTGGGGCATGGCAACTTCAGTCTATGCCGTAACGCTTTTCTCGTTGGTGAAATGCCTTCTCGCCGCCTTCTAGCGCGAGCAGCAGTTCGCGGTGCGCCAAATTCTCAATGGTCGTGCTTACAACGCTTGTAACCTTGGTATCATCCATCGACATGCAATGAACGAGTTCAGCGTCGCCGTTAATGACAAGGTTTGCGTTGTGCGTGGCGAATATTACTTGCCGATGCAGTTTCCGGGTCTTGATGAGGTCAACCAAGTATTTCGCGATGAGCGAACTGTCCAAATGCGCCTCTGGCTCGTCGATGACGATTGGCATGTTTCCCAACAACAAAAGCACGACAATGACCGCTGTGCATCGCTGCCCGAACGACGAATTCTCAACGGGTTTGTCGTCGTAGAGGACGAAAATCTGCCCCAGCTTCCGAACATCTAGCAACCGAAGCTCCGCTTCCAGCATCAAAGTCTCGAAGTTCACCTCCTGAGCGAAAAACTCCCTGATTGTTTTGGCATACACACCGTCCTCATCCGACACTTGCTTTAGTGCGGATTCACGGTCAGTAAGCCCAGCGAAGTCGAGTTTTCCCAACTTGCTCTCGACGTAGTCCGGTCGTGGCGCTCTGCCCTCAACTTGGCCGATAGCACTAGCCACATATTGAATCATGGCATCCTTGAACGCCTTCTCATCAAACTGGTATCGCAATTCGATGGGTTTCACCTCAACGCCCTGGCCTTTTAATGCCAAGTTGACCGGAGCGAGGAGTTCCTCCACTGCCTTGTCGTATTGCCGAGCCTTTTCGCGCTGTGCAGTGAATTGGGTTAATTCGGTTTTCAACGCGCCAACCTTTGCTTTCAGCAAAGCGATTTCGTCGTCCAACTGCGCTATCCTTTCGGTCGCCTTTCCAACGTCATATAGGTTCTCCTCTGAAAGTCCGCGGGCCTTCAGGAACTTATTGAGTTCATGGCGAAGGCCTTTAACTTTTTCTAAAAGCTCCTGCTCTCGCGTGGCAGCCGCTTGGAGGGATTGCTGCGATGACGCATCTGCAATGCATTTTTCGATGGTCTCAACGACGGAACGGACCTGTTGCTCGTAGGCGTTGAGATTTGCCAACTGACTTAAGTTGTAGGCGGGATACTCGGCGAGCGATGTCCTCAAGTCTTGAATCAACTTCTTCAGTCTGCCCTTGCCGGTCTTGAGGCCCTGCAATTCCTTGTTCAACACCCCGAGTTCGTCGTTGATACGTTTGTAATCGGTATTCTGGAATGAATCGACTATTCCCTTCTGCGTCGCCAACTCCTTCTCAGAGTCGGTTAGCTTCTCCGACAGTTCGTGATGACTCTTGATCCGGTCGAGTTGCTTTTGAGTTGCGGCAATCGCCGCATCAATGGCTGCCTCCTTCTCTTGCAACAGATTCTTGGTGTCCAGCTTTCGCAGCCTGGCAAAAATCGCAGCGGTTAGGCGCTTGTGGTCAGAAGCGAACTGCTCAATCTCGTTCTGCTGTAGGAACTCCACGACGCTCTTCTCTGAAACGCCCTCGATGGTAACGCCCGCTGCGACGGAAGTTCCTGCGGGCAAAAACTTGTTTTGGCGGAAGAACTCAGTGCTGCCCGCGTCGAGTTTTTCGTGGATGAGATTCAACAGCGTGCTCTTGCCTGTGCCTCGCCCCCCAATGATACAGGTAAGAAAAGGGCTGAATACGATTTCACGTGTCCCTTGAAAGCAAAAGACATCTGAGCGGTCTCCACGACTGAGTAATGCATTGGCTGGAAAACTGATCGTCGCCTTCTTGATTTGGAGAAACGGCTCAATCGGCGGCACGTCGGCAACGTAAACCCGAGACGCATACTCAAAAACGGCCTGTCGCAGTCCTTCAAACGTGGGGTCTGCCTTTATCCAGGTGAAACATTTGGCGAGCCGGTCCTTGTCTGTGGAATCTGCATATCGGTGAGCATCGCTGCAATCTAGCAACCGGTCGTTCACCCCGCCATTGGTGAGCGACTTCTTAGCATTGGCCCATTCGACAGCATTTCCAGACGAGATGAATACAAGGTCGGCACTATTGATGATGGTCTTCTTATCAGCAATGGACTGGTCGTTCCATTTGATGTTTGCCCACTCGGTTTTTCCGACGGCCGTGAGAACTTGTCCCTCAAAATACGGTGAGTTAAGAATCCCACTTACCGCATCCAAACTCACGCAGAGATTGTTGAACCCCTCTCGCAGCGGCGTGCCATAATTAGCCCGTTCGGATTCGGGAACGCTCTCGATTATTGCTTTGCCCAAGTCTTCGAGGCTCTGGCGCGTCGGGATGCCTGACCATTTTCCCGCCTTCCTCAACACATCCATCTCGGGTGTCAGAACATATTTGGGGCAAAGCGCGCTGAGAAACTGACTCTCAATTGTGTCGGCACTAATCGCGTCTGAAAAAATAACGTGGTAGTTGACGCGACTCAGCCCGGTCAGACTTCCGCCGAACTTGTCGAGGCGGAGTTCGATTACCGGAAGCAACAAGTCGATGTTTGGCAATTTCCCCGCAGCTTTCGCAGCCAATACCTTCTTGTATCCGTCTAGAAAGATGTAGTCATTGATTCCAAGCACCTTGAACTCAGGCGGGAGCTTGCTTAGTGCGTCGATAAATTTGTCCCATACCTCGGGTCCAGTGCCGCCGTATTCATGGACTAGTGAGTCCGGTGTGTGGACGTGCAAGTCCCACTTCCGCCAAACTGAGCCTCTTGGGTCGTTCATAGATTTGTTTCTTTGCCGTTTAATAGGGCGAGTTCCACCTGCCCCGACAGCAGGCGCGGCAGCAGCAGGTCGCGCGTCCGGTGGAGGTTGCGAATGGCTTTTCTTAGGGTCGCCTGCTCGACGAGCATCGGCTGGATCAGCGAGGCGAAACGCTGCGCCAGCACAGGGTCAGTAACGATGACTTCCTTGGCGTTGAGCGGTATCCAATGTCGTTTGTATTCTTGAGTTTGGACCAAACTGTTCACCACATAGAACACGTAGGCAGTCGGCAACTCACGTGCTGCTGCAAACGGGACGACATTCGGTCCAACGGAAAATGGCTCAATGAGAAGCTGCATCTTGCAAGTGTGGTCGCCGAAAATTGCCATCGGCATCGTGGGAGACGCGAGGTGGTCGGGCTCGTTGTCGTGGAATCCGAGCAACTCGTTTGTTGATTGGTCGAGCACTTGAATTGCGCCTTCTGGGTTCACGTCCTCGTCTCGATACACCTTGCCAGCAGAACTTCTGGAAAGAATGGCCTTCGCTAGCTTCACCTCCCACCCCTCCGGTATCTCCCCCAGCGGCGACGCCACGCGCTTGACCTTCTCATGTCCGGGGAAGCCGAAGTGGACGAACCACTCGCGGTAGAGGGCGCGGGCCATGGACTCCAGAATCCGGATGCGCCGCTGGCTGTTCTCGATCAGGTCGTCGTAGGCGGAGAGGATGGCGGCGATGCGGCGCTGCACCGGGAGCGGGGGAACGCTGACTTTCACCTGCTTCAACACCGTCTGGGTAACTAGCGGCTGCGCTGCTCCTCCGGCGTATCGGCTGAGCTTGGTGTTGTGCAAAAGGTAGAACAGAAACTTCGTGTCGATCTCATCACTTGCCGGGAACGCGACGAGCGTATTATCCGAAGCCCAGAACTTTTCGGGACAGTAAACCACCGAGCCGCAGTAAGCGCCCACGCGCCCGATGATGACTCCGTTCTCATAGCGGAACTCGTCACAGCCACCGATGATTCCGTTCGATCCGTAAACCGGATAGCAGCCTTCACCGCCCGGCTTTATTGCCTTGCCGTTTCCAAAGCGAATAACGTCGCCAAGCTGCATTGCTCGTGAGGTGGCGGCCATCATCACGCCTCCAGAATCTCCGCTACATTGCCGGCGGGAGTTCATTCGAGGCGGTGCGTCATGGGCAACCGAACCAGTCACTTCCTGCCGCCCTTCTTCTTCCGCTTGGGTGGCGGCGGGAGTTGCTGGATGGCTTTGTCGAAATCGCTGCCAGTTGTCAAGGAATCCTTGACAACTGAATCGTGCGCCGAACCTTGCAAGTGAACGGTCAAGGAATCCTTGTCAGTTGGACTGTAACGGGGCATGGGACAATCATTCCTCCCCTGACAACGCATCCGGTTTTTTCAGGGATTTCTTCTCTTCGGAAACCAGGCGACGTTCCACTTTCTTGACATCCTCGGCGGCAGGGAGCGTTTCCGGGCGGATGCCGCGTTCGAGCAGGGTGTTGCGGACGGCTTGGTTGTTGGTGATGTGCTCGCTGGAAATGGCGGATTCGCTGGTCATACCGTGCTGGCGGGCGTTGAAGATGGTGATTTCGGTGGCGAAGTCTTTGGCTTTGAGAATGATGGTGGGCGCGAAATCGGCGAGCGGGCGGGAGTCCGGCACTTTCCATTGGGCTTTCATGGCCTGTGTGCTCTTGCCGAAAAGTGCTTGATCGCCTTTGCTGCGAATCAGGGCAAAATCCTCGTTCCCGCCGGTTTGCTCGTAGATGACCACGGAAAGTTCCTTCTCGGTGGCACTGAGTTTCCGGCGCGCCACCACACGCTCAGCTTCCAGCAGGCGCTGCTCAATCAACTCCGCCCGACGGGTCTGAATGGCAAAGTAGGTCTGCGCAAAGGCGATTTCCGGCTTCTTGGGGTCGCCGTTCTGGGCGATGAGGTAACAGGCGTAGCGGGTGAGCATGATGTCATCCACCTCGCGTTGGCTGCCCGATCCGAGATCGACCATTTTCCCGACGTCAGGAAAATGGTCGGGGATTTTCCGACCAGACACCTCGCAAGCCGTCTTGGCCTTGGCGACGACATTCAGAAAGTTTTCCCACTTGGAGTATCCCAGCAGGAATTGGATGTCGCGCGCCAGCCAATACTCAACGCCGCTTTCGGTCTGTTGCGCATGGGCTTCAAAGTTGGATGTCAGCGTTTGAACAAGTTCGGTTTTCATGTTTCCAGAATCTCCGCGACATTGCCGGCGATGGTGGTTTCCAGTTCTCGTGCGGCGGCGTTAAGGGTTTCAAGTTCCTCGTTCAGCGTTTCGAGTTGTTCCTTGAAGTCCTCGTCGCTCACGGCTTCGCCAGCGGCCACGCCCACATATCGCCCGGGGTTGAGGCTCCACCCTTGCGCTTGGATTTCTTGCAATGTCGCTGCTTTGCAAAGTCCTAGCACGTCCCGATACCGGGCGATACCCTCATCCCCGCCCCTTCTCCCACTGGGAGAAGGGTGGCCGGCAGGCCGGGTTGAGGGTTGGGTGGCGAACACTTCCAGTATCTTGGCCTTCGCTTCTTCGCCACCCAATGTGTAGTCGAGGGCTTCGCCGCGATAGAGGCGGACGAGGTTCGCGATGAAGCCGATCTGGGCGGGCGTCCATTCGCGGTGCACGCGGTCTACCTGCCGGTAGATGTGGCGGGCATCTATGAACAACACGGTGTCGCGCAGTTGCTTCGGACGGCTCGGAGAGCCGTCCCTACCTTTGTCAAAGAACCAGAGGGTGCAGGGGAGCGTGACGGTATAGAACATGTTGGGGCCGACGGCGACCATCACGTCCACGGAGCGGCTTTCGATGAGCTGGCGGCGGAGTTCCTGCTCGGAGGAGCGGGCGTCGGAGGCGGAGTTGGCCATCACGAAGCCGGCGCGCCCCTTCTCGTTGAGCGCGGAGTGGAAGAGCTGAATCCAGAGGTAGTTGGCGTTGTCGGTGCGCGGCAGGCCGAAGGGGAAGCGGCGGCCGGGCCCCACGGAGTCCTTCAACCGCTCCTTGTCCACGGCGTTGACGTTGAAAGGCGGGTTGGCGAGCACGAAGTCAAAGCGGCCGGTGGCGTCGTGCGGGTCGTCGTAGTAGCTGTTGATGTTGCCGCCGTGGCGGATCTCCCCCTCCAGCCCATGCACGGCCAGGTTCAGGCGGCAGAGGCGCCCGGTTTCGTCGGTCTTCTCGACGCCGTGGATGCTCAATTCCCGGGCTGGGTCGCCCGTGTATTGAGCACCCTCATCCCCGGCCCTTCTCCCACTGGGAGAAGGGTGGCCGTCAGGCCGGGTTGAGGGTGTTCGTCCACATTTATGTTCTGAAACAAATCGAGCCGATTGGACGAACATACCACCCGAACCACATGCCGGGTCCAGGATGCGCCCGAAGGCGTCATAGTCCATGGTGGCCGGTATCTCGGAGACCTTCTTGAGCAGCTCCTTGAGCAGGGTACTGGTGAAAAGGTTGTAGGTCTTGGGCAGGACGCCAGCCAGTTGCGGGTTCTGCTTCTCGATGTCGCGCATGGCGGCATTGACCTTGGCGCCGATGTTCGCAGCCTCGGGGAGGTTCAGCAGGTAGTCGAAGCGTGCCTCGGCAGGCAGGTAGAGGATACCCTCGGCATGGTAGGCGGCAGGATCATCCACACGCGATCCGCGCCGGGAGGATGCCCCGGTCTTCTCCAGCCTGGCCAGTTGCGCGGCAAACCGCACCTCCGCAAAGCGCAGGAAGATGAGTCCAAGGACCGGCGCCGAGTATTCCTGGGCCTTGAGCCCGGAGTTGGCGCGGAACTGGTCAGCCGCATCCCAGAGTCGTTTTTCGAGTGTTCCGGTCAGCGCGTCTTTTTCCGTAGCCGCAATCCATTGCATAGGCGGATAATCGGGCTTTCATCGCCCGGTGTCAACATTCCACCCGCAGCCGTGTTGCGACCGGGAAGGCATGCCACTGGACCTGTCGCAGATCGCCAGCCAGACGCACGCACCCCGTCCGCATAGCATCCCGACCCGCCGCCTATATCTGACGCTCCGCCGCCCCCGAACCACTGGCGGGTGGTGAACTTGACGTTCGTGCCCGCGTCTGCCATGATCGCCCCGCATGACACTTTTGCACCAGAACGGGTTGAGTATGTTTTCGGATTATGGCGAAGAGCGGCGGAAGATGGAAACATCGAAAGGGCGAAGCGGCATGCAACGGACGCAGACATGGCGATGGCTGCCGGCGGCGTTGCTGCTGGCGACCGGTGTGACGGCGGGGCGGGCTGACGACCTCAGAATCTCGTCTTTGGATGCGCGCAGCAATCTGGTTTTCCGCACGGCGGACACGAGTTGCGCGGATCACCACTACCGGGTTGAATGCGCTACGTCGCTGATGTCGGCAGCGTGGGCGGCTGTAAGAACGGTGGGCGGCGTCGACGCCGGCACATGCGTCACCAACGGCGCGCCGATGGATACGACCTGCGCCTTCTACCGCGTGGTGGCAACATCGAATTCGAACGTTTTCGTGGATGGCGATTACATGGTCGTCGACATTTCCGGCGGCATGGATGCCACGAGTTACGCTGTAAGCTACTTTGCCTCGACATCGGCAGTACCCGGCGGGATCGACAGCGATGACTACAAGACGACGAAGATCTTAATGCGCCGGATCCCGGCTGGCACGTTCACCATGGCGAGTCCGGCCAACGAACCGGGGCGCTATCTCGTCGAAACGCAACACCAGGTGACTCTAACCTCGAACTTCTACCTCGACGTTTTCGAGGTGACGCAGCGGCAGTGGGAGCTGGTGATGGGGAACAATCCGAGCTACTTCACCAACGCGACGTGCTACCAGACCCGCCCAGTGGAACAGGTGAGCTACTACGAGATACGGGAGAATCCCCTTCCTGTGATCAATTCATACACCAAGGGTAGCGCTATAAGTCCGAACTGGCCGGCGACGAATGCGGTGCACGCCAACTCGTTCATGGGCAAACTGCGGGCCAAAACGGGGCTGACGGGCTTCGACCTGCCGACGGAGTCGCAGTTGGAGTACGCCTGCCGCGCGGGGACGACGACGGCGTTGAACTCGGGGTGCAACCTGACGAACACATACCAGGATGCGCGGATGGCCGCGGTGGGGCGGTACTGGCATAATGGTGGTTCGGGGCGCAGCGCGGGTTGCGCGCCAAGCGCGGGAACGGCGACGGTTGGGTCGTACATGGCCAACGCCTGGGGTCTGTATGACACGCACGGCAACGTCTATGAGTGGTGCCTGGACTGGTACGGCACATATCCTGGCATGGTTTCCGATCCAAAAGGTGCGGCGTCGGGGGGGAAGGGCCGCGGCGCTCGTGGCGGCAGTTGGTACTCCTACACGGGCTACTGCCGCTCCGCGTACCGCTTCTACTTCGGCCCGAGCTTCGAGTGCGGAGTCCTCCCGGACTACGGGTGCTACGACCTCGGTTTCCGAGTTGCTCTCGCGCCCTCAGGTCAGTGAAGTGAGCAAAATCCAGGCAAGGCACCCGACCCGCCGCCATGCCTTCACACCCGACCTGCACGGAACCGCCTCCAAGGACAAGCCGTATCAGGTGCGGGGTATGGGCCGATTCTATCGCCCTCTCGTCCCCGCCCCCGCCCCCCGCATGCCGTACCCGCTACCGCCCATGCGCCTGTCGCTTGCCTGCCAGCCGCTGGCCTTGCGACAGCCGGAAAGGCATGCCGCCGCACCTGTCGCAGTTCGTCAGCCGGCAGCACGGTGGGCACGCCGCGGGCGACCGGCATGGCGGGGCACGCACAGCCACGGCGACCGACCAGACACTCGGACCGACCACCCGCGCGATTCTGGGGACCGACCCGGCGCGCGTGCCTTCCTCGTAACAACCTGGCGGAACCCATCGCCAGCCTGACCGGCCGCCGCCGACGCCGACGCGGGGCAACCTGCCGACCGCGTAGCCGCCGATTCTTGGCGACCGATTGCAGCCTATGCCAGCCAAGCTCCGGGGGCTGGAAACTGCCAGCACTGGTAATAGTCGCACGCTGGCTGGCACCAGAAACCGACAGCGCGCGGGGAGGCAGTCTGTTGTTTTGTTGTTTTCTGTTGTACTTGCTGGCCGCCTTTGGGGTGTAAACGACGCGCCACAAGGGAAACCAAGCGCCAAGGGGAGTACCGCCGTCTGCCGCCGGACGCAACCCCGCTGTACTGCGCCAGCCCCGAGTACAGCGGGGGCTGCGCACCCGCTGAAACAGCAGGATCAGACGTAATCAGCTGGTAAAATGTTGGTCAAATAGCCACTAGACGCACATTCCTTTCGCATCCCGCTCGCAACTCTTTGATCGGCAACCGATTGCGACGAAAAACGATTTCACGATTGTGGCTACAACCTTACCTTCAGCAAATCCAGGATGTGTTGTTGATCGGGTTCAGGCGTTGTGATCTGAAGAAATTCTGCTCCGGCAAGCGAGACTTTTTCACGACGGATGGCCATCAGTCGCTGGACGACGTTTTCAAAGGTCCACTGGCGATTCTTGCCTTCGCCGTCGGCATCAAACAGCGGGCGCAGGCGTTGCTTCATGTGCCATTGCAGATAGTAGGCCAGCATGCAGAGAAACACATGCGCCCGAATGCGGTCGTCGTTTTTGTGAAAAACGGGGCGTAGTTCCAATTGCACGGTCTTGATATTGCGAAAGGCCGTCTCGACCAATTGCAATTTTTTGTAGGATGCGACCACGTTCGCGGCATTCATGGCTTCCGCTTTCACGTCCGAGCAGATCACATAGCAACCGTCCAGCAACATCTCGGCAGCGATGCGTTCCTGATCGAACTTCCATTGTAATCGACCATCCTGGACATTCCACGTCACGAACTTCCCCATCTTGTACTGCTGTAAGATTCGCCCTACGCGAGAGCCAATTTTTTCGGCAGTACTGACGCGTTGGGCATGCGCAATTTTTTCCAACCCCGATTGGGTAAGATCGAGCAATCGTTGGCGGGTGGTGGTTTCGCGTTGCGCACTGTGCGGGTTGCGACACAGCGCATACCGGCGACGCGGATCTTGCGGGTCGATCACCTCGGCAATCTTCGTTTCGTCAAAGAGTTCCGGCGTAATCACCTTGCGATCCAACAAATCCACAATCTGACGATGCGTCAGTGCCGAGATCAGATTCAACCCCTCCAGACCTTGCACCTTTTCCGCGCTGGCCTGTGTAACCATGCCGCGGTCCCCGACAAAGACGATTTCCTTCACGCCATAGGCTTCTCGAATATGGGCGATCTTTTCCGGCACCGTGCTGGCATCCTGCGTGTTGCCGGGAAAAACTTCGACACCCACCGGGCACCCATCCTCGTTGCACACCAGTGCCACGACCATCTGTTCGTGGCCGCGCTTGCCGTCGCGATTATAGCCAAACAGCACCAATTCGCTCGTGTCGTACGATCCCTCAAAATAACTGCTGGTGATGTCATACAACACCAGGCGACCTTCCTTCAGATGTCGTTGTGCCAATGTCTTTTCAATCTGCGCCTGCCGTGCCAACAGCCGGTCCATGGACGCATAGCAATGCACATCCACATCGACAGGTCCCATGACCCCACAAAGTTCCCATAACGCCGTGTTCTTCCACTGGTTGCTGAGTGCCAGTTTGCTGCCAGCAAAAACCAACCGCCCCACGATCATCGCCAGCGCATCGAGCACCCAAGGATCGCGACGTGAATAGATCGCCCGATCCAACCCCAATTCGCGGGCGATGGCCAATGCTGCCGCACTGGCACCATACTCTTTGGACCCGCTGATACGCAATGCATCGGGAGAATCCTTGGGAATGACCTCACCGCGAAAGGCCGCCTGGACCAACTTCAGTTGTTCAAAACTCATCCCTGTCAATCTTCCATGCGTGGTGTGTTTCACGCGTCCATCTTCTCGATAGGATGAGCGGATCAAACCGTAGACATGCCGACGATGTTTCTGTATTTCAAGATGCAACGGACGGGGTGCATTCATAATGGCCACATAATATTTACTTCGTTCACGCCTGTCAACAAAATATTTATGAATGTATGGCTACACGAAACGCAAAAACGGCGTTATTCGTTGATCGGCAAGTAGTTGCGAGAAAAAGTGAAAGGGAAAGTGCGTTTTGCGCCATCATGAGAACGGCGGCCCTGCCCGTTGATACAGGTCTGCGGAGCGAAAATTCTTCGCGCTGGATCGCGGGCGGGCAGCGGCTGGGGCGCGAGGGATTGAGTTTGTCCGCCGGCACGACCGGTTTGCCCGAAAACGATTGAGTGTCGCCGCTTGTGTGCCCTCTAATGCGG
>SESE01000517.1_pt1 | contig 16286 bp, 17 predicted proteins | sample 3171371 | NCBI WGS metagenome assembly SESE01 (sample SAMN06051881, study PRJNA518727) | freshwater metagenome | biome: subpolar coniferous forest; feature: holomictic lake; material: water; isolation source: holomictic Lake 442, 13 m depth | place: Canada: near Kenora, Ontario | collected... | reverse complement strand
CCGTACGATTCAAGAAGAGCTAGAAAGCGCCCTGGCAAAAATCACGCAGACTAGAGTTGAAACTGTTGTTGCTGGTCGCACCGATGCAGGAGTTCACGCAAGCGGACAAGTGATTCACGTTGATGTGCCTGATTCAATCGATCTCAAAGAACTTCGATTTAAGTTAAATCGCATGCTGGATGAAGATATTCGAATCCTGCGCGTTACGGTTATGAGCGAAGCTTTTCATGCTCGATTTAGCCCAACTCAACGCAGTTATACCTACAAGATTTTAGATGCCAATCAAGTCGTGTCACCATTACATCGCTTTGATGTGGCGCCGTGGTATCGCACTTTAGATCTTGACATATTAAACGCTGCAAGTACTTTACTTATAGGAAACCACGACTTTGCTGCATTTTGTAAGTTCCGTGAGGGCGCAACAACAGTGCGCAACTTGGTGCGCTTTAACTGGATCCGCGATGAAGAAGGATATTTAGTTGCCGATATCGCAGCCGATGCCTTCTGTTATTCAATGGTGCGCAACTTAGTTGGTGCTGTCGTATGTGTTGCTGAAGGCCGCAATAGCTTGGACTGGATTGTGTCAATGTTGGCCAACAAAGAGCGCGTACCCGATTCACTTGTCTTTGAAGCCCGCGGATTAACCCTTCGCCACGTTGATTATCTAGGAAGTAATTAATGGGACATATTGATGTCAGCGCCATTGATTACTCGCTCTCTGACGGTCGCGTTCTACTTAACGATGTCAGTTTTCGCGTTGGTGATGGTGCAAAAGTTGCTTTGATCGGGGCGAATGGTTCAGGTAAAACAACGCTCTTTCGTATGATTAGCGGAGATATACAACCAGATTCGGGACAGGTTTCAATTACTGGTGGCCTTGGAGTCATGCGTCAGTTCATCGGCTCGGTACGAGATAACACCACTGTGTATCAAATGCTTTTATCGGTTGCACCAAAGCGAATTCGTGATGCTGCCGCACTTGTGGAAAGCGCCGAAGCGCATATGAATGAAAAAGACTCTGAGAAATCACAGATGGCATATGCCCAAGCGATTATTGGGTGGGGAGATGCTGGTGGCTACGAGTACGAAGTCATGTGGGATGTCTGTTGTACTGCAGCTCTTGGTAAATCATTTGATGATGTTGCAAAGCGCGAAGTCAATACATTATCTGGGGGAGAGCAAAAGAAATTAGTTTTAACTGCATTATTGGAAGGTCCAGATGAGGTACTGCTACTTGATGAGCCCGATAACTACTTAGATGTTCCATCAAAGCGTTGGTTAGAAGAAGTGATCACCGCTACTAAAAAGACCGTCCTCTTTATCAGTCACGATCGCGAATTATTAGAAAATACTGCCAATAAGATTGTCACTCTTGAGCAAGGCTCGACTGGAAATACAACGTGGGTTCATGGGGGGAAGTTTTCAACGTGGCATGAGGCGCGCAAGGCACGCAACGCTCGCTTTGCTGAGATTTTGTTGCGCTGGGAACAAGAACACCAACGACTTAAAGAGTTAGTTCGCACGTTACAAGTACAGGCTGCGATTAGCCCGGATATGGCAAATAAGTATCACGCTATGCAGACTCGGTTAAAGAAGTTCCAAGAAGTCGGCGCTCCCGAAGCTCCACCGATTGAACAAGATGTACAAGTTGGTTTGCGTGGTGGTCGTACTGGTCTGCGCGCCTTAACCTTTGAAAACTTAGCACTTGAAAATCTCACAGAACCATTTAACTTTGAAGTTTTCTTTGGCGATCGCATTGCAGTTCTCGGCAAGAATGGCAGCGGTAAGTCGCACTTTCTTCGATTAATTTCGGGGGATGAGAGTGTTAAACACTCTGGCGTATTTAAAGTTGGTGCCCGAGTTGAGATTGGCTACTTTGCTCAGACGCACGCGCACCCCGAATTCGAAAATCAAAGCCTGCTGGAAATCTTGTGGTAGACGTATTCGCTGCAGCTAGGTCCAGCAAAAAGCGTGTTGCGCAGGTATGAGATAGATCAACAAGCAGAGCAAAAGTTCTCTTCATTATCTGGCGGACAACAGGCGCGTTTTCAAGTTCTCTTGCTCGAACTCTCTGGCTCAACGTTGCTCTTGCTGGATGAACCAACCGATAACTTAGATTTAGCGAGTGCTCAAAGTCTTGAAGCCGCCCTCGATAGATATGAGGGAACGGTCATTACCGTGACTCATGATCGTTGGTTCACCAGAGGCTTTAGTCGATTCCTAGTTTTTGGCAGCGACGGACGTGTATTCGAGAGCCCTGAGCCTGTTTTTGAGCATTAATTACTCGATTTTGACCCATGCCCCAAGCACGGGTACCCTTACTCTTCTGCGCTCCAAAGGGCGCTTTAAGAAAAACTCGAAATAGAAGGTAGGCAAGAGCGTGCGTACATATAGTCCAAAAGCCGGTGATGCAGTCCGTCAGTGGCACGTGATCGATGCGCAAGATGTGGTCTTGGGCCGTCTTGCAACGCATGCTGCCGCTCTACTTCGTGGAAAGCACAAGACAACATTTGCACCACACATGGACATGGGCGATTTCGTCATTGTTATTAACGCAGAGAAGATCGCGTTGTCAGGTAACAAGACAAAGCAAAAGTGGGCGCACCATCACTCAGGTTTTCCAGGCGGTTTAACGTCAACTGTTTACGGCGAACTTCTTGAGAAGTTCCCAACGCGTGCTGTAGAAAAAGCGATCAAGGGAATGATTCCTAAGAATCGTTTAGGTCGCGACATTGCTTCTAAGCTCAAGGTTTATGCGGGTCCAAACCACCCACATGCAGCACAAGCACCAACACCATATGTATTCGATCAAGTTTCACAAATCGTGAAGTAAGGGATAAAAATGTCAGAGAACACAACTTTTGAAGATCTCGACGAGAACGAAGTTCCTACTTCATACTCATCAGCAACTCCAGCTGCAGCAACTAATCGCCCAGCTATCAAGGCTCCAGGTGGCGGAACAGGTCGTCGTAAAGAGGCTGTTGCACGCGTTCGCTTAGTTCCAGGTACTGGCAAATGGGTTGTTAACGGTAAGACTCTAGAGAATTACTTCCCAAACAAGGTTCATCAACAATCAGTCTCAGAGCCATTTCGCACGGTAGGTGCTGAAAACCAATACGATGTTTTTGCTCGCATCAATGGTGGCGGAGTATCTGGTCAAGCTGGTGCACTTCGTTTAGGTGTTGCACGTTCATTAAATCAAATTGATGAAGAAGCTAACCGTCCAGCACTTAAAAAGGCTGGATTCTTATCACGTGATGCACGTGTGATTGAGCGCAAGAAGTACGGCCTAAAGAAGGCACGTAAGCGTTCTCAATACAGCAAGCGCTAATTCACTTTTACACGAGGGAGTTCCAATGGCACTCTTTGGTACCGATGGAATTCGCGGCTTAGCCAATAGCGAACTCACAGCAGAAATCGCATTAGATGTCTCTGTTGCCGCTGCCCACATCTTGGTTGAGAGCTCATCAAATAATGATCATCAGCCAACGGCAATCGTTGGTCAGGATTCACGCGCATCAGGTGAGTTTCTAGAAGCTGCCGTTGTCGCAGGTTTAACTAGTGCTGGAATCAATGTCTATCGTGTTGGAGTTTTACCTACTCCTGCGATTGCACATTTAGTTGCAGAGTCCAAGTGCGATCTTGGCGTCATGATTAGCGCTTCACATAATCCAATGCCAGATAATGGAATCAAATTATTTGCTCGTGGTGGCGGAAAGTTAGATGATGCAATCGAGGCCCGTATTGAAGCTCGGATGGGTGAGGATTGGAAACGTCCAACTGGTCGAGGTGTAGGCCGTGCTATCAATGATGAGACTGCCACTGAACGGTATTTAAAGCATGTACTTGCATCGGTTGAAACTCCACTTAAAGGTTTAAAAATTGTTGTTGACTGTGCCAACGGTGCTTCATCTTTTGTTGCACCAGAGGCTTATCGCCGTGCGGGTGCAGAGGTCATTGCAATCTTTAATCAACCCGATGGCTGGAATATCAATGATAATTGTGGCTCTACGCATTTGCACCAGCTACGTTCAGCTGTACTTACAGAGGGCGCTGATGTTGGAATCGCACATGATGGTGATGCCGATAGATGCTTAGCAATTGATGCCGCTGGCAATGAAATCGATGGTGATCATATTTTAACAATTTTGGCACGTGGATTTAAAGCTCGCGGAAAACTAAATAAGAACACAGTCGTTGGAACGGTGATGAGCAACCTTGGTTTTATGCATGCGATGAAAGAATCCGGAATCGATGTAGTAACAACTGCAGTTGGCGATCGATATGTGTTAGAAAACATGATTGCTAATGATTATTCAATTGGTGGAGAACAATCTGGCCATGTCATTTTGCGTGACTTAGCCAACACAGGCGATGGTGTGTTAACTGCTCTGCAGCTATTGCAAGAAGTAGTTCGTACCGGGAAAACTCTGCAAGAACTAGCGGCCACAATGGTGCGCTTTCCACAGGTACTCATTAATGTTAAAGATGTTAATAAGGCTAAGTTAAATGAATCTGCAGCGATTGCCGCTGCCGTTAAATCTGCCGAAGAGCGTTTAGGGGACAGCGGCCGTGTTTTATTGCGCGCATCTGGCACCGAGGCACTCGTTAGAGTGATGGTGGAAGCCGCCAGTGATAACCTTGCCGAAGAAGTTGCCCGATCACTTGCAGATGTAGTTAAAGCCGAACTGGGGTAAGCATTTATGTGCGGAATTGTGGGATACACCGGGCCGCAATCTGCAGTCACACCTCTCATAGAAGGTCTTCGCCGTCTTGAATATCGTGGCTATGACTCGGCAGGTATTGCCCTCGGAACTCCCGGCACGTTATTTATTGAAAAGAAGGCGGGCAAGCTCGCTAATTTAGAGAACGCTTTAGATTCTTCGCTTCCCATCGTTCACTCTGGAATCGGTCACACTCGCTGGGCTACTCACGGTGGACCTACTGATCGCAACGCTCATCCGCACGTAGATAACGATGGCAAGTTAGCTGTTATCCACAATGGAATTATTGAAAACTACACCGAGTTGCGAGCAAATCTTGAATCGCGCGGGCACAAATTTTCTTCACAAACCGATACTGAATCTGTCGCGCACTTATTGAGTGATCTTCGTAAGGAACATAAGGGAGATCTCTCTGCGGCAATGCGTGAGGGTGTTAAAGCCTTACGTGGCTCGTTTACTTTAGTTGCAATACATGCCGATGCTCCCGATATTGTTGTTGGAGTTCGGCGCAATTCCCCGTTAGTCGTTGGCCTTGGTGTGAACGAAAACTTTATGGCATCAGATGTTGCAGCCTTTATTGACTACACCAAGCGTGCTATTGAGTTAGGCCAAGATGAAGTAGTCACAATGACTCCTACCTCAGTTCATATTACGGATTTAGAAGGAAAAGAAATCAAACCAAAAGAGTATGAGATTTCATGGGATGCATCTGCTGCACAAAAGGGCGGCTTTACTCACTTCATGCTCAAAGAGATTTACGAGCAGCCAAAGGCAGTTGCAGATACGTTGATTGGCCGCTTAAGCGATAACAAGCAGATTCTGCTTGATGAGTTACATATGAGCCCGCAAGAGATTCGCGAGATCAAGAAGATTGTTGTAATTGCATGCGGGACCGCTTATCACGCGGGCATGGTCGCTAAACATGCAATCGAAAAGTGGGCCAAGATTCCAGTTGAAGTAGAGATTGCAAGTGAATACCGTTACCGCGATCCGATTATTGATGTAGGGACCCTAGTCATTGCAATCTCGCAATCGGGTGAGACCATGGATACGTTGATGGCAGTGCGGCATGCAAAGGCTGCAGGTGCCCGAGTTTTAGCAATCTGCAATACAAATAGCTCAACCATCCCACGTGAATCCGATGCGGTTTTGTACACACATGCTGGTCCAGAAATCGCCGTGGCATCCACCAAGGCACTTCTTACTCAAATGATTGCGGTTTACTTAATTGGTCTGCACTTGGCTCAAGTCAATGGATCGTTATCAGATTCTGAAGTTGAAGGCTTATATGGTGAACTATTAGAACTTCCAGGAAAGATTGAACAGATTCTAGAAACTGTTGAACCTTTACGTGCACTCACACGGAGTTTTGCCAGTAACAACATCGTTCTATTTTTAGGTAGGAATATTGGATACCCCGTTGCACTTGAAGGTGCGCTGAAATTAAAAGAGCTTGCTTATATTCATGCCGAAGGCTTTGCAGGAGGCGAGCTCAAGCACGGCCCAATCGCCCTTATTGATCAAGGAACTCCCGTTATAGCGATCTTGCCCGCAGGTCATGAGCACGCCCTTGATGAAAAGATGCTGAGCAATATTCAAGAGGTAAAGGCACGTGGGGCTCGGGTAATTGTGATCGCCGAAGAAGGTGCAGTAGTTGAAGGTGCTGAACACATCATTCGGATACCAGTAGTACCAGCGCTTTTTCAACCAGTGCTTGCAACGGTTCCGCTTCAGGTCTTTGCATATGAAATGGCGGTCGCACGTGGCAATGATGTAGATCAACCTAGAAACTTAGCTAAATCAGTTACGGTGGAATAAATGCGTCGAGCTCAAATGTTTCGTGCACTTCGGTGGTCCTCAGTGCTCTTTGTTGGTTATCTCATAGTTACCCAGCAAGTAATGAGTTATGGTCCATTAGTTAATTTTGATAATAATATAAATCAGACGCATAGACCTCGCTTTGATGGTTTTTCAGGTTTTGTACTTCGCAGGCTTGATGACCTAGGGCTTCGTTGGGTTACTGCAACAGTTTTACTGCTCGCAGCTGCATTCATCGCTTATAAATTCAAGACTTGGCGTCCATTAAATTTGGCGCTCCTTTCACTACTCGCCCTCAATGCCGTGGTTGGAGTATTCAAACTCTTTTTAGGTCGTACCAAGCCTCGCGATGGCTTCGATTTACTACATGCTGGTGGCATGTCTTATCCAAGTGGTCATGCATCTAACGCGGTTTTATCGTGGGGTATTTTGGCATATTTGATTTATAGGTATGCACGCGTTGATAGATTTCAAGGACGTTTAGCAAGTGCAGGGGTAGTACTAATCTCTTTAACGATTTGCTTAGTCTCTTTGATTCGTCATACGCACTGGTTTACCGATCTGTTAGGTGGGCTATTTATTGGTTCATCACTTTTGGTTGCCGTCATTGCGGTCGATCGCTACGTTCCTTCAAAGAGCCAACTGCACTAGGCTTAAACTATGATTGATGGGATCGGAATCGATGTGGTTGATATCGAGCGCTTTAAATCCTCCATCGAACGTACTCCTGGCCTGTTGACCAAACTCTTTACTGAGGCTGAACAAACAAAGCCAATCAACTCCTTAGCCGCACGCTTTGCCGCTAAAGAGGCGCTCTATAAGGCGCTCAACGCAGGTAGAGGTTTGCACTGGCATGATGCCGAAGTTATTAACTTAGAAAGCGGTAAGCCGGCATTTCTTTTTCGTGGAGAAATCGCTGATTTAGTAGATGGTGCAACTGTGCATCTCTCGCTTTCTCATGATGCAGGTATCGCCTCCGCCATGGTGATTGTGGAGCGCAGCTAATGGAACATCGCGCTGAAGCACGAGTTGACGTATCGGCAATCGCAGCAAATATTGCCTTATTGAAATCTCAATCTGCTGTGGAACTTTTAGCAGTAGTTAAAGCTGATGCGTATGGTCATGGCTTAATCGAAGTAGGACTTGCCGCCGAACGTGCAGGCGCAGATTGGTTAGGTGTTGCATTACTAGAAGAAGCAATCTTACTTCGTACACGCGGGGTTCGGATTCCAATTCTGGCTTGGCTAGTTTCACCCGGATCAGATTTTAAATCTGCTGTAACCCACGATATTGATGTAGCCATCTCCTCGATAATGGCTTTCAATGAGATTTCATCATTAAAAGTAAAGCCACGAGTTCATATAGAAGTTGACACCGGCATGACACGAGGTGGTTTTCTAGATGAGTGGCAAGAGTTTTTAACTTTAGACTTATCTCAGATAGAAATTGCTGGAGTTTTTTCACACTTTGCTCGAGCTGATGAGCCAAGCGAGAAACAAAATATAGATCAGTTGAATCGATATAAAGAGATAGTTGCAGACTTAGCTGCAGTTGGTATTAATCCACCGATTAAACACTTATCAAACTCAGCGGCAACGTTAATGAATCACGGTGCAGCTTTTGATTTAGTACGTACCGGTATTGCACTATATGGATTAAGTCCTGATGTGAACACGCTTGGCTCAAGCAAAGATTTAGGTTTAAAGCCTGCCATGCAGTTGCGCGCAAAGCTTCACTTAGTGAAATCAGTACCAGCTAATTCACCAGTTGGTTACGGAGCAACAGCTTTTACACAATCAGCTACCAAACTAGGTGTAGTGGCGATGGGCTATGCCGATGGAATTCCCCGCAGTGCCCAAGGCGCTGGGGTTGCTTTTGAGGGTGAAAAAGCCGCGATAATCGGCCGCGTCTCGATGGATCAGTTTGTCGTTGACTTAGGTCCAGACTCATCGGCTCAATCAGGTGATTGGGTAGTTGTTTTCGGAGATGGCACTCATGGTGAATACACGGCCGATGATTGGGCGCGCGCATCTGGCTCAATTAACTATGAAATCACCACACGGATTGGGCCGCGGGTGCCTAGAATCTACGCACCTCATGTCTACTAATACTGCAGCGCTGCGCGTCGATGGAGTAACAGTCTCCTTTGGCGGTCTTCGGGCTCTCAATGATGTCTACTGTGAAATTGGGCAAAATGAAGTTGTAGGTTTGATCGGCCCTAATGGTGCGGGTAAGACAACTTTATTTAACGCACTCTGCGGAATCGTTAGGCCAGATGAGGGAAAGTTCTACTTGAATGGAAAAGAGCGCGGATTTCCCCGCACAGATAACTTAGTTGACCTGGGTATTGCACGAACCTTACAAGGAGTTGGTCTCTTTGGTGATTTAACTGTTCTTGAAAATGTCATGATTGGTGCGCAACAATTAGCACGAACCGGACTAATCTCTGCAGCCTTTGCCCGCAACGGCAAAGATGAGAATCGAATTCGAGAACGCGCGCGCATTGCGCTAGAACGTGTCTACGCTGGCGGACTTGCAGATCGTCGCGCAGACACACTTTCTTATCCAGATACCAAGCGTGTGGCACTTGCCCGAGCACTTGTTTGTGAACCTTCAATTTTGATGCTGGATGAACCTGCAGGTGGGTTAGGTCCGCAAGATATTGATTGGATGAATCTTTTAATTCGTAATCTAAGTGCTCACATGTCAGTACTTCTAGTGGAGCATCACATGGATGTTGTTATGAGCGTGTGTAGCAAGTTATATGTGCTCAATTTCGGTGAAGTAATTTCAAGTGGCGATGCCGAAACTGTCCGGCGCGATCCTGCTGTTATAGCCGCTTATCTGGGAACGAGTGCGTAGATGACACTGACAGTAACGGAGCTAACAATTCACCATGGGGCAATCTGCGCCATTAGTGATGTCTCTTTTACTGTGCCTAAGGGCCAATTGACGGCGGTAATTGGGGCCAATGGTGCAGGCAAGACAACTCTATTGCGCACACTCTCTGGCCTGAATAAATCTACTCACGGAACTGCAACGTGGAATGAGCACAATCTTCTGCATTCAAAGCCAGAGACAATTGTCAGGCATGGAGTTTCACACGTATCTGAAGGTAAGGCAGTAATTCCGGAGTTGAGTGTTGTGGAAAATCTTGAACTTGGCGCAATTTGGCGCAAGAATAAAAAAGAAGCTACCGAGAGTAAAGCGGCAGTAACAGATATTTTTCCGCGCCTAGGTGAGAGACTCAATCAACGGGCAGATACTTTGTCGGGTGGTGAGCGTCAGATGTTAGCAATTGGTCGTGCGCTGATGTCCAAACCTCAGTTGTTGTTACTTGATGAACCTTCATTAGGACTTGCTCCACTTGTAATTGAACAGATTTTTCAAACAATCAGAGATTTGACTACCTCGATGGGTTTAACTGTTGTACTTGTCGAACAAAACGCTATGGGAGCCCTGAAGATTGCAGATCAGGGAGTAGTTTTAAATTTAGGTAAAGTCGCAGTTGCTGGAACTGCCCAATCACTCATAGCCGATCCGCAAGTGCGCGCGGCTTACTTGGGGTACTGATTATGTTTCAGCTAATTAATACGTTACTTATAGGAATTACTGCCGGATCAATCTATTCACTCATGGCGATATCAATCGTGCTGGTATGGCGTAGCACCCGTGTTATTAACTTTGCTCAAGCTGGAATGGCGCTCCTATCTACATATTTTGGGTATGAAGCGATGGTGCATTTCAATTCATTTTGGATTGCACTACCAGTTGCTATGGTTGGTGGAGCCGGTGTGGCTGCTCTCATTGAGTTAGTATTTATGCGTTTGTTAGTTAAAAGAAGTTCGACCGGCCCAATAGCTGCAGTTGCTCCAATAATTGCAACATTAGGTTTACTTGGACTCATCAAAGGAATCATTAGCAGCATCTGGGGAGGTGCTGATGTACGTTTGGTAGGCCCAGTCACCAACGTTGGTTACAGCATCGGAGATAAGACTTTAGCGTTTTCCCCACTTAAACTGCTTACTTTATGCACGGTTGTGGTGCTTATGCTTTTGCTGACCCTGCTATTTCAAAAAAGTAATATTGGTTTGTCACTTCGGGCATCAGCGTACTCACCTGAGATCGCACGACTCTCTGGAGTCAAAGTAGATTTTGTTCGCACACTTGGCTGGTCGCTTGCCGGGGCAGCTGGGGCAGTGGCCGGAATTTTCCAAACTGTAAATGGCAACGGGGCTTTTTCTCCAGAGTCAATTGAGTTTGCACTTCTTTTAATCTCTGGTTTTATTGCTGCAGTAATTGGCGGACTCGAGAGTTTAGTAGGAGCCGTAGTAGGCGGCCTTGTACTTGGACTAGTTATCTCCTTCGTACTTATGTATATCAGCAGCTCGCTATTTTTTATCGCACCATTTGTTATTCTGCTGATTATTTTATTTGTTCGGCCGCAAGGAATTATGGGAGTAAAGGCGGCGCGACGTGCATAAGTTTAAGAGTTCACATCACTTAGCTTTCTTTATCATTTTTGGCTTTATCCTCTTTCTTGCAGGAAATCGAGTTGATGAGCTGCGTGTGTATCAAGGTGCATCTATCGCCGTGTATGTAGTTGCAATCTCATCGATTATTTTACTTACTGGTTATTCCGGCCAAGTATCTTTAGGCCATGGTGCCTTACTTGCTATTGGGGCATACAGCGCAGCGGTTGCTCGAAATAATTTTCATGCCCCCGTTGTACTAACATTTGTTATTGCAGTTCTCGCTGCAGCACTTGGAGGAGCTTTATTGGGCGCTGCCGCGGCGCGGCTTTCAGGACCATATTTAGCGGGGACAACTCTTGCTTTAGCAATTGGCTTGCCATCACTTGCAAATCAATTTCCAATCTTTGGTGGAGAGCAAGGAGTATTTTTTGATGTAGGTTTTCCACCACCATCGTTGGGCGAAGGCTTTACTCAATACAAATGGTTCTTTTGGATTGCTGGCTTAGCTGCGCTTATATCCATCTGGCTCGTGGCTAATATTTTACGATCCAGATATGGACGTAATTGGCGGGCTGGGCGTAGCAATGAGACCGCAGCAGCCCTGGCGGGGATCAGCGTTTCCCGGTCGAAGATCTTGGCCTTTACCATCAGTGCTGGCGTGGCTGGACTGGCGGGAGCGCTCCTTTCGATGACAATTGGGACAGTTTCACCCAGTGCCTTCCCACTCGCCCTCTCATTTTCCCTATTAACGGGGGCGGTTCTCTCTGGCGTAAGTACCCTCTCAGGCGTCATGATTGGCGCAGTAACTTTGGTGGCGATCCCTGAAATCGCCGATGCCGTGGCAACGCGCATTGGTGTGTCGGAGAGGTTCACTACAAATTTGCCGGGCTTGATGGTTAGTACGTTGTTGATTCTGACTGTTCTATTTGTTCCAAATGGACCAGTTGAGCAACATCGCACACGTCAAGCACGAAAAGCGGCAAAGGAAAAGAATTAAAGCTCTACACAACCCTCGATGGAAGGAAACACATGAAAGCAATGAATCGCCGGAAACTGTTTACAGTTTGCGCGACTATCGCAGTTGCCAGCCTTGCAATCACTGCAATTCCGGCACAAGCAGCAGAAGTTGGAGTGAGCTCTTCTGAGATCAAACTCGGAATGACGCTTCCAATGACAGGAACTGCTTCTCCAGGCTACAACAAGATTCCTGCAGCGGTGAAGGCGTATTTTGATTACGTCAACGCTAATGGCGGTATCAATGGTCGTAAATTGACTCTAGTAGTCAAAGATGATCAGTACGTTCCAACATTGGCAGTTGCAAAGACTAATGAACTTATCTTGAAAGATAAGGTCATGGCACTTTTGGCTCCACTTGGAACCGCCAACAACAAGGCCGTTGCTGCAGTTGTTAATCCAGGCGCTCGAGGAATTCCAACGCTGTTTGTTAATACCGGATACAGCGGATTTTCCGATAAGAAGAAGTACCCAACTACCTTCTCAATTCTTCCTTCCTACATTATGGAAGCCAAGATCATGGCCGAGTACATTAAAGATAACTTTGCCGGTAAGAAGTTAGGTCTGATTTATCAGGACGATGACTTTGGTGATGACGCACTTGCCGGTTTCAAGCAGGCCGGAATTAACTTTGATGTCAAAGTTGCATATGCATCTGGATCACAGAGTGGAACAACTGCTGCCGGCTGGATGCAAAAACTGCAAGCTGGTGGTGCTGAAGTTGTGATTCTCTTCGGAGTATCAAGTGCAACTGCTGCAGCCTTAGGAACAGCAGCTGTTATGAAATTTGCACCACAGTGGATTCTTGGATCCGTTGGTGGAGATGCAACCACTATTAAGGCCGCAGGCGTTCCAGCAGGAGTGCTCTATAACGCAGTCGGAGCATCATTTGCTCCAGCAACTACTGACACAACTGATGAATACGTCAAGTTGTTCCAGGACATCTATTTGAAAGCAAATCCAGACCAGATCTTTGATAACAACGTCATGGTGGGAATGAACACTGCTTTCGTAACTGCTCAAGCACTTAAGGCTGCTGGTTCAAATCCAACTCGCAAATCACTTATTGCCGCGATTGAAAAATCAGGCAAGAATTTTGCTAGCGCAGCACTTGTTCCATTGAACTACTCAACCACTAGCCACGTTGGATACAACGGTTACTGGTTCGGTAAGTACTCACCAACGGGAGATCTCAAGCCTGCAGGTGGCGTATACACCGTGTATACAACTGATTCAGGAAATGGCGCAGTTGTTAAGTCAACATATAAGCGTCCAGCAATGCCAGCGAAAGGATTACCTAACTAATGAGAAAACAACGTTTACTTGCTCTACTAAGTGCAACATCACTTGCAGTAGGCATCATTGTTTCGATTCCAGTTGTAGCTAACGCTGCACCTGCTTGCGATGGCAAATCTCCAGTTCAGTCATGTGCCGGTGTAACTTCTGATGGTGCACCATATGCCATGATGGTTCCAGCTAATTTCAATGGAACTGTTGCACTGTATTCACATGGATACCGCTACAACGTTGATATTCCAGCTGGAATCCCAATTGTTGGTGGCTACACAATTACAAACACTCCTGAGCCAGTTCCTGGTGGCAACATGACCGTTGCAGGTTATCTCTTTAGCCAAGGCGTGGCCATTATAGGTTCAGGTTTTGCTCGTCAAGGGTGGAATTTAGATTCAGCTCTTGCTACAAATGTTGAACTCATCGATACATTCAAGAAGAAGTTCCCTACAACTCAGAAAGTTGTTGCATGGGGATCATCTCTTGGCGGTGCAATTACGCAGGCACTTGCCGAAACACATCCAGAGTTAGTCTCTGCCGTTGCACCTATGTGTATGGCAGATATTTCAGTTAATGCTGAACTTACAATGGCTGGCGATTTCTTGTGGGGCGTAAAGACCCTCTTTGATCCAACGATCAAGGGTGGAAACTACTCAGCAGGAGCTGCCGGTAATGGTGAAGCGATAACAGATATCGTGAAAGTTCTTACCGTTATGGGCCAGTTGCAGGCTGGAGTTTCAAGTGGTGCTTGGCCAACGACATCAAGTGCAACAGGTAAGGCGCTTGCAGCAGGTGGAGTTCCATCACGCAGCGCTCTATTGCTACTTGGCTTGATGGCAGGTCTACCAACACAGTCTGCTCACTTTGATTCGCTCAGTGGTCCAGCAGGAGCGCTCAAGCTGACTTTCCCATTAGCGGTGAGCCCAGCATTAGCAATCCTAGAAAATGGAACTAACGCTGCAATTCTTGCAATTCTTGCTACGCAAGATGTTGAGCTACAGGCTGGCGGAGCAATCTTTGATAACACGAAGACTGATTATTCAGCACGGGTTGAGAATGAGAAAGTTATTTATAACGCGGCTCTTTCCGGTAACACCGTAATCAATGCGCTTCTTGGCGCATTATCTGCTGCAAATCCAGGCGCTCCACGCGCAGTAGGAAATGCCGCAGCTATTGCCAAGATGAATAAATTGCAGCACAACACTGGAAAAATCAACGTTCCAACAATCTTGATGGTTGGCGTTGCAGATCCAATTACTCCTGCAGGTGCATCACAGCTCGTTGTTGACAAGTATGCAGCGCAATATGCTGCAGAAAAACTTGCAGCATTCAAGGCCGCAAAAGTTAATGGCTTTGTTCCGGTTCGCAGCAAACTATTAATGTTGTGGAATCAGACATCAGGTAAGGGTTACACGACCTTTGATCCAACTACAGGTTCTCCACTAACTTCGACACCTGCAGCTCAAGGAACAAATCACTGTAACTTCACAACTTCTCAGTTGCTTATGGTTGCCAAGACTTTGGTATCTACTGGGCAAACTGGTCAGTTACCAACTGGCGGCGCACTACTAACCGCCGTCCGTAAGGCTGGGTCACTTGCAATCGATCCACTCTTCCGTGCGCCACTGCTCAAGTACTACAACGAGCAGAACTAAATAGAGGGATATACAAAGGAGGGCCTGGGAAACCAGGTCCTCCTTTGCTTTACTCTTTACTTCTTATGATTACCGTTGCTAGCCCTGAAGCTATGTTTGCACTGGGAATCGCTATAGCCAGGCAGGTGAAGCCAGGCGATCTCATCCTTATTAATGGGCCTTTAGGTGCGGGCAAAACTGTTTTGGCTCAAGGAATCGGTAGCGGTCTTGGCTTTGATGACATCACCTCACCCACATTTGTTATCTCCAGAGTACATAGCGGTGTTGTTCCGATGATTCACGTCGATGCATACCGCCTACTAGATACGAGTAACCCCAGCTTGTATTTAGATGATTTAGATCTGGATACAGCTCATTCAGTAACGGTTGTTGAATGGGGTGGGGCGGAATCGGCAAGGCTCAATGAGGATCGCTTAGAGATCTCTATCGACCGTAGTGAAGAAGTGAGAAAAGTGGAGATTGCTTGTATTGGAAAGCGTTGGGATGGTTTTGTTTTATGACTATCTCACTTGCAATAGATACATCTACTTCACGCACATGTGTGGCGGTCATAGAAAACGGAAAAATACTTTGGAGTGGTCACAAAGATGGCGCTACTGCACATGGTCCAGCGCTACCCGCACTAGTTGCTGAAGCAGTCGTAGGTCGAACCATTGATGAAGTGGTTGTGGGTATGGGACCCGGCCCATTTACGGGTTTGCGAATCGGAATCGCTTTTGCGCGCAGCTTTGCTTTAGCTCGAAATATTCACGTGCGCGGAGTTTGTTCGCTAGATGCAATTGCAGCTCAGGTTACGTCAAAGGATTTCATTATTACTGTTGACGCCCGCCGCAAAGAGGTTTATTGGGCACGTTACGTGGATGGTGTTCGCGTGGGTAATCCAGCCGTGAGTTTTCCAAGTGATGTTCTAGGTAACGAAATACATAACAATCTTTTTCCGGATCTGATTGCTTTAGTTGCTTTAGTTGAAGAGTTTGCCGAACCAATTTACTTGCGACATCCAGATGCAGTGGCGACGGCAGATAGATGACAACTTTTCGAGAGGCCTCTGCCCTAGATCTTCCCGTTCTAGTTTCTATGGAAAAAACCTTATTTGCCGACTCTCCATGGTCGATGGGCCAGTTTAAAGAAGAGTTCAAGGGCGTACCTCGTACACATTTCTTTCTAGTAGCAGTAGATGATGCCAATGAAATTATCGGTTATGCCGGCGTTATGGTCCCAGCCCCTGGTATTGAAGCCGATGTATTAACTGTGGGGGTACTGACGGCGCATCGTAAAACCGGCATAGGAAAGGCCTTTATGGCGCAGTT
>SESE01000514.1_pt1 | contig 16318 bp, 2 predicted proteins | sample 3171371 | NCBI WGS metagenome assembly SESE01 (sample SAMN06051881, study PRJNA518727) | freshwater metagenome | biome: subpolar coniferous forest; feature: holomictic lake; material: water; isolation source: holomictic Lake 442, 13 m depth | place: Canada: near Kenora, Ontario | collected... | reverse complement strand
ACTGCTCACGCGTGATCAAGTCGCCGCCTGGACCAGTTCGCACCAAGCACCCATCGCGCACGGTCCAACCTGCGGGGAACGAATCTTTCTTGAAGCCGCGAAAATATTTCGCGGGGTCGCCGCCATCAAAGAGCGTGATCCAACCATCGCCAGAGGCTGTTGCCGTTTGCGCCACGGCTGACGCAGTTGAAGACGCGACTGGCGCGCTTGTCGACGAAGATTGAGCATTCGCTGTGGTCGCGGAAGTGGCCGCAGTTTCCGGCGAAGATTGCGCCGCATTGCCAGCGCAACCGCTCAACATCATCCCCAGAGCGCAGAGCAGCATTGATAATTTATTTTGTATGGAGACATTCTTCATCGCCTCATAGTGACCTGCCCCACCGCATCCCGCAATAGGTTTTTACAACGGATCCGAAAAAACTCTCACTTCTTTTGTGACCGCGGTAAGAGATCTGAACAGCAACCACACAACGCTGGCGCCAATCGCGGCCAAGAATGAAAACATGGGCCACGTGGGTAGCACGCTCCATTGTCCACTGGCCACTTTGGCGCTGCTGACCACGATGAATAAAAAAAGCGCCATGACAATCAATTGCAGCACCCGCATCGCGCCAAACACGGGCTCAAGGGTTCGCAGGCGCGCCGCTGAATCCAGCTTCAACCAGAGCGCTTTGCGCGGCATGTTCACAAACTCCGGGTGTTGCAGCGTCATCCAACGAATCAGTGGCGCCAATAATGAAAGTCCCGTGTTCATCACGCTGGCGAACACTGGCAGAAGAAACCACGCCACCACGCTCTTGTGCACAAATGAATCCGGCCGCCCCGCAAAGTCAAAGTGCATTGGAAATTTCTCCGGCAGCGCGGGCCATTCTTGAACCGCCGCAATCCAAATCACCAACAGCACAACCCAGCACGCCGCCGCGATCATGTTTGAAATGCTGCCAAATTTCATGATTGTTCAAGCGTAGCCACTGCGGATTCGCGCCCACTGCACGGCCGAAATCTGAATGGATTAATTCTTGGCGGTTTCCCCATTGCCCACAGCGCCACTTGAATTCACCTTGGACTCTTGCTCTTCAAGAGCGATCAAGTACATGGCAATGTCCTCGCTATCAAGCTGACCGTCTAGATTCAAATCCGCAATCATGTTCTTGGCGGCGAACGCGCTCATCAACGCCACCAAATCGGATTCATCCACGACGCCATTCAAATCAACATCGCCTTGGTTGCGTTGGCACACATCTTTGACGCCGTTGCGATCCTCATCAAGATCAAGACGCAATGCGACCGAATCCACCAAACTTGGATTGCTCATCATTCGTTCGGCAACTGCGTCAAACAAATGGTCGCACTTGATTTGCGCAAGACTTCGCGTATCAACTTCATCGGCCGCGTCGGCGGACGAATCACCCGCGTTCATATCTGTGCTTGATGTGTCAAGACCCGCATTTGTAGTGGAGTCTTCATTGCCACTGGCAACTGATTGATTCACATTTGAATTGTCACCAGCATCGCCATTCAATCCAGTGTGAGTTGTTGAGCCATCACTTGGCGTGTTGCCGTCATCCCCTGTGAATGAGGCGCGGCGGTAGCCACTGTCACTTTCGCTTGGATTGGTCAACCCCTGCGAAGTTTCTGCCGCAACCGTATACCCGTACACAATTCCTGCCACGGCGCTGGTGTCCTTATAGGTCACGGCCGTGTTGCCAATGGTTGTCGCAATAACTGTGGTTGGCTTATCGCTGCGCATGAGTCTGTACTTGGTTGCGCCAGGCAACTTGGTCCATTTCACTTCAATCCACTGCGCGGATGTTCCATCACTGGCGCTCACGTCCATAACTTTGCTCAACGCACGGGAACCAGCGACCGCGGCGCTTGCGGCGCTAAGTCCTGCAGGCGTTTTGGCCTTCACGGTGTAGGTGTACACAGTGTTCAAGACGCCCGTGATGTCATCAAAAGATGTTGAAGATGCGCCAGCGTTGACACCGATTGGAGTGGCAAGACCGCTGCGGCTGATTTCATAACCAGTTGCTCCGGTGACTGCGCTCCAAGAAAGTGCAACCTTGGTGCTGAATGTTCCATTCGATGCGACAAGATTCTTCGGCGCTTCGGCGTTTCTGTAGCCAGTGTTGGCCACGCTCAACGGACTTTTGCTTGCCGCGTTCACAGCCTTCACTTGATATTTATAAACCACTCCAATTTGGGCCGAGGCGTCTTCATATGAATTCGTGATTGATGTTCCCAATGGCGAAGTTGAGGCATCGCGGAAGACTTCATAACTGGTCGCGCCACTTGCGGGAATCCAAGAAATATTCACCTTCATGGTTGACGTTCCATCGCTGCTCAGGACATTGGTTGGAGCGACAACAACAGGAGCTTTGAAACCAGTTTTCTGCGCGCTTGCCGCGCTGCGCACCGTGCCCGCCATGGCTTTCACGGTGTAGCTATACACAGTCGATGTGACCGCGGACATGTCGCTGAATGTGGTAGACGCATTGCCAACAAGCGTGGCCAACGGTGTCGCCACTCCATTGCGATAGAGTTCGTATCCAGTTGCGCCAATGGACGGCGCCCAACTCAACGCAACCTTGTCCGTGAATAATCCTTCGCTTGCAACAAATCCCGCTGGAATAGGCACGCCTGTGTAGCCGCTATTCACGGCGCTAGCCACGCTTGAGCAGACGGTGGAAACTGCTTCAACGGAGTAGTTGTAGATTGTTCCAAGAACCGCGCTGCTATCCACAAACGTGTTGCCCTCAGGAACATCAAAGACAACTGGACTTGCCGTTCCAATGCGGCGCAGCACTCTATAACTTTGAGCGCCATCAACGGAATTCCATGTCAACACAACGCCCTCGGTTGAGGTTCCATCTCCCGCTACGAAATTCAAAGGAGTCGCAAGCAATCGATAGCCCGAACTCTCCACGCTTGCAACGCTTGCGCCCGCTGCCACAGTGGCCTTGACCGTGTACGTGTACACAGTCGCGACCAAAGCGCTGGTGTCATAGAACGTTGTCGAAGCATTTCCAACAATCGTTCGCAACACTCCTGCAGTTCCGCTTCGATAGACCGCGTATCCAGTTGCGCCAGGAGTCGCCTTCCAAGTGACTTGAATTTTGTCCGTGAATGTTCCCGCAGATGCCACAACACTTAGCGGCGCAACAACATTGCGCCAACCGGAGTTGGCAACGCTCAGGGCGCTCAGACCAGTTGGACGAATTGCCCTGACCGCGTATGGATATACCGTTCCAATTGCGGCAGTCGTGTCGTCATAAGCGAGTGGACTAGCGCCCACAGTTGCAATCTTTACTCCAGCGCGCAGAATTTCATAACCCGTGGCTTGATACGCCGCAATCCAAGTGATGGAGATTTTGTCGGTGAACGTTCCATCGCTCGCAGCGACTTCCGTTGGAATTTCAAGAGCACCGCGATATCCAACATCGCCCACGCTGGCCGCGCTTGAACCCGCGACGGTGACTGACTTCACCGTGTATGTGTAACGAATTCCAGGCAACGCACTTGCGTCTTGATAGATGGTTTGGATTCCGATTGACGAACCAATCTTGTTTCCATCGCGCAACACGTCGTAGCCAGTCACGCCGGCAACGGCGCTCCAACTGATCGTCACTTGAGTAGTTGATGTTCCATCGCTTGCGCTGACGCCAAGTGGCGCAACAGGCGCGCGCCAACCGACCGCTGGCGTGCTGAGATCACTTACGCCCAAAGCGCAAACGGCTTTCACGGTGTATGAGAAGTTGACGCCAATAGTGGCGGTCATGTCGTCATAGGAAGTCGTGGTGGACGTCCCAATTGGATTGGAAGAACCGTTGCGCAAGATTTGGTAACTGGTCGCGCCGATCGATGCATTCCAAGAAAGACGAATGCGATCTGTTAGACCGACTGCGCACACAACGCTTGTTGGCGCAGAAAGTTTGCGGAAGCCCGAGGCGCTTGCACTGAGCGCGCTTTGAGCGGCGCCTGAATTAGCCTTGACGGCATAGGCGTACAACGTGCCAGGCACTGCGGTCGTGTCGTTGTAGTTGGTAAGGGAACCAATGGTCGAACCAATCTTGGTGGCGCCGCCGTCGCGGAACACATCAAAGCTGGTCGCGCCAGCGACTGCGTTCCAAGTCATGGCGACATGTTCAGTGGATGTGCCTTGACTTGCCACCACGCCGGTTGGCGATGTAATTCCATAGGTGAACGCGCCCGTTAGAGTCACAGTTCCACCCGCGGTGGTCACGGAAACGTCTTTGGCGCCCGCCGTGCCCGCTGGAGTTTTTGCGGTAATAGATGTGGCGCTGACAACCACAACATTGGTCGCCGCAACGCCGCCAACCGTCACGCTGGTTGCGCCCGTCAAATTGGTTCCCGTAATGGTGATCGCAGTTCCGCCTAGCGCTGGTCCAGATGTTGGACTGACACTGGCAATGGTTGGCGCAGCTGCCACGTAGGTGAATGCGCTTGGAGCCGTGGCAGTTCCGCCTGAAGTTGTCACGGCAACATCTTGTGCGCCAACTGTTCCACTTGGGGTCATGGCAGTGATGGTTGTCGCGTTGACAACAACCACGCTGGTCGCCGACTTGCCGCCAACAGTGACGCTATTTGCGCCAGTCAAATTGGTTCCGACAATGGTGATCTTTGTGGCGCCAAGTGCTGAACCAGATGTTGGACTCACGCTTGCAATAGTTGGGGCAGCGGCCAGATACGTGAATGCGCCCACGGCTGTTGCCGTACCTCCTGAAGTTGTCACGGCTACGGCTTTAAGGCCCAATGTTCCCGCTGGTGTCACCGCAGTAAGCGATGTGTCGCTGGCAACAACTACGCCTGTCGCCGCAACGCCGCCAACTTTCACAGTTGTTGCGCCAACAATAAAGTGAGTTCCCTCTATTGTGATCGCCGTGCCACCGCTGGTCACGCCTGAAGTTGGACTCACGCTTGCAATCGTTGGAACTGGAACAACATAGGTGAACGCATTTGCCTTGGTCGCCGTTCCACCCGCGGTTGTTACAGCAACGGCTTTCGCCCCAGCTGTTCCGGATGGCGTCACCGCAGTAACTGAAGTGGCGCTCACAACAACAAAGCTGGTCGCGGCCACGCCGCCCACCGTCACGCTGCTCGCGCCCGTCAAATTTGTTCCAGTGATGGTGATCGTCGTGCCGCCGCTGATCGCACCTGAAGTTGGTGAAACACTTGCGATGGTTGGCGCAAACACAACATAGGTGAACGCATTCGTCTTAGTCGCAGTTCCGCCTTCGGTGGTAACGGCAACGCTTTGCGCGCCGGCCGCGCCCGCAGGCGTGACCGCAGTAATAGAAGTGGCGCTTACAACAACAACGCTTGTCGCCGCAGAGCCACCAACGGTTACGCTCGTTGCGCCCGTCAAATTTGTTCCCGTGATTGTGATCGCGGTACCGCCGCTTATCGAACCAGAAATTGGACTCACGCTTGTAATGGTTGGCGCTGGCACATTGATGTAGTTGAATAAAACCCTCTCTGTTGTCGCGCCACCTAAAGTTGACACAATAATGGGCTTCAAACCTTCAGTTGCCGCGGGTGTCAACGCCGTAATAGTTGTCGCATTCACAACAACCACACTTGTTGCTGGCGTTCCACCCACCGTCACACTGATTGCGCCAGTCAAATTGGTTCCTGTAATGGTGATCGCCGTGCCACCGGCCAATACGCCAGTACTTGGAGTGACCGATGCAATGGTGGGAGCTTGCACATAAGTAAATGCGCCCGCTAAAGTCGCTATTCCGCCCGGTGTGGTCACAACGACAGGTTTGACGCCCGCCGTGCCCGTTGGAGTTTTGGCAGTGATGGACGTGGCGCTCACAACCACAATGTTTGTTGCAGCAACCCCACCCACAGTCACGCTGCTCGCGCCCGTTAAATTTGTTCCCGTAATCGTGATCGCCGTACCGCCATTTGTCGAACCAGTATTTGGACTCACGCTCACAATAGTTGGCACATCCAAATAGGTGAATGCATTCGTACCAGTCGCATTACCTGATGGCGTGATCACCACAACATCTTTCGCACCCGCGGTTCCCGCTGGAGTGACCGCAGTAATGGAAGTTGCGCTGACAACAACCACGCTTGTGGCCGCAACGCCGCCAATTTTCACGCTGGTCGCACCCGTCAAGTTAGTTCCCGTAATGGTGATCGCAGTTCCACCACTCAACACGCCAGAATTCGGCTTCACCGATGCGATGGTTGGCAATGTCGCGTTTGTATATGTGAACGCACCCACCTTGGTTGCCGTTCCACCCGCGGTTGTCACCGAAAGATTTTTGGCTCCCGCAGAACCAGCCGGAGTCACCGCGGCAATCTGCGTTCCAGCTCCGTTGATCACAATGCTTGTTACTGCAACACCATCAATGGTCACGCTACTTGCGGCGCTTAAATTTGTTCCACTGATTGTGATGTCAGTTCCGCCGGCAAGCACGCCAGTATTTGGATTCACCGAAGTGATGGTTGGCGCGGGCAATTCAAATGTGAATGCGTTTAAAGCCGTGGCAATTCCGGCTGGAGTTGTCACCACGACAGACTTGGCTCCTGAAGTTCGTGCAGGAGTCACCGCTGTGATGGAAGTGTCCGAAACCACAACAACATTGGTGGCTGCAACGCCTCCAAAGGTCACGCTGGTCGCACCTGTCAAATGTGCTCCAGAGATCGTGACAGTCGTTCCGCCAAGAGTCGTTCCAGACGTTGGACTCAACGATGCAATCGTTGGAGCAGGAATTTCATATGTGAACGCTTTGACGGCCGTTGCGCTTCCCAATGGAGTTGTAACCAACACATCTTGTTGACCGAGTGTTCCAGCTGGCGTCACTGCCGTAATGGAAGTTGCGCTTGCAACAACCACGCTTGTCGCCGCAACGCCGCCCACTTTCACGCTGGTTGCACCCGTCAAATTTGTTCCCGTAATGGTGATCGCCGTGCCGCCACTTGATGGTCCCGAAGTTGGACTCACACTTGCAATCGAAGGCAAGGACACATTTGTATAAGTGAACGCCGCTGGAGCCGTTGCAATTCCGCCCGCGGTGGTTACGGCAACGCTTTGCGCGCCCGCTGATCCCGCCGGTGTCACCGCAGTAATCGATGTGTCACTGACAACAACCACGCTGGTTGCGGCGTTTGCGCCAATTTTCACCACAGTCGCGCCCGTGAAATTTGTTCCCGTAATGGTGATCGCCGTGCCACCCGCCAACACACCCGAGTTTGGATTCACCAATGTGATGGTTGGCAATGGCGTCACATATGTGAACGCATTCGGCTTGCTCGCGCTTCCACCTTCCGTGGTCACGGCAACAATTTGCGGACCAACCGCACCCTCTGGCGTGACCGCGCTAATGGAAGTCGCGCTCACAACCGTAAAGCTTGTCACGCCAACCGATCCAATAGTCACAATGGTCGCACCCGTTAAATTTGTTCCCGTGATGGTGATCAACGTGCCACCAAGAGTTGAACCCGAGCTTGGGCTAACGCTTGAAATTGTCGGCGCTGGCGCAATGTATGTAAACGCGCCTCCCGCGGTAAACGTTCCACCCACCGTGGTCAGCGACACAGATTTGACGCCGGCCGTTCCCGCGGGCGTGACCGCGGTGACATGGGTCGCATCAACAACCACAACGCTGGTGGCGGCGACACCGCCAACCTTCACACTGCTTGCGCCCGTTAAATTTGTTCCCGTAATGGTGAACAAGGTTCCACCACTGGTCGGTCCCGCGTCTGGATTGACGGAAGTAATAGTTGGCGCTGGCGTTCCATAATTAAACGAAGTTGTGGCTGTTCCGCCCGCCGTTGTCACAGCAATAGTCTTCACTCCATCTGTTGATGGCGGCGTCACCGCCGTAATTTGTGTCGCGGTAACCACCACGTTCAGCGCGGCGGCGCCACCAATAGTGACACTTGCGCCAATCAAATTTGTTCCGCCAATGGTAATGGGCGTTCCGCCAGCGGTTGGTCCAAAGGATGGGCTGACAAAGGTAATTGTTGGCACTTGAACCGCGGTGTATGTGAATGTCACCGCCTGAGTGCTAGGACCTTCTGGCGAGTTCACCACAATCGGTTGATCACCAACGACTCCGCTGGGAGTGTTGACCCGGATCAATGATGAATACACCAACATATTGCTGGCCACCGCGCCGCCAATGGTCACGCTTGTCGCGCCTGTGAAGTTGGAACCATTAATATAAAGCAGCGTTCCACCATTCACAGGCCCAGAGGCTGGATCCAGTGATGCAATGATTGGCGCAACTCCGGTGTAGGTGAACATTTGTGTGGGCGTACTTGTTCCGCCACTGGTGGTAACAACAATTGGCTTTGCTATTTTACTTGTGGATGACGGAGATTTGGCTGTGATGGAGGTCGCCGTTGCCACCACGCTGCTTGCGGCTATTCCGCCAATAGTCACGCTTGCGCCGCTTAAATTTGTTCCAGTGATTGTGAATGACGTTCCGCCAGTCGTTGGACCAGTGCTTGGAGTCACGCTTGCAATAGTTGGCGCAGCGACAAAGGTGTACGCGCTTGCCTTGGTCCCTACTCCACCTGGAGTTGTCACCCCAACACTTTGCGCGCCCGCGACTCCAGCTGGTGCAAAGGCCACAATGCTTGTGGATGAAATCACTGAAATATTTGTTGCGGCAACTCCACCCACCGTCACCATCGTCGCATCGGACAAATTTGTTCCCGTAATGGTGATGATTGTGCCCGCCGCGATTGGCCCAGCGGCTGGACTGACACTTGCGATTGTGGGAACGCCGTAATAGGTGAAACCCGCAAATTGAGTGACGATGCCATTTGAAGTGGTGACCACAATGTCCTTATCGCCAGCCACAGCGGACGCTGGAGTGGTTGCGGTGATCTTGGTCGTGCTGACAAATAGCGGACTTGTTGCGGCCACTCCACCAACACTCACGGACACGCCAGCGAGCGCCGTACCAAAATTAGTTCCCGTGATGGTGATTGGCGTGGCAACGCTAATTTTGCTTGAAGATGGCGTTACAGTGCTAATGGTTGGTTGCGAGTTCGTGTATCGAAACGCGGCCGTCTTGGTGACGGCGCCACTTGGAACGGTCACCACGATATCGCTTTCACCAGCGGTTCCCGCAGGCGTGACCGCCACAATCTTGGCGGAGGAAACCTGCACAAAACTGGTCACATCATTGCCGCCAATGGTCACTCGAGTCGCGCCAGTCAAGTCGGATCCCGTGATGGTGATGCCAGTTCCACCGCTTGTTGGTCCTAAATTTGGAGTCACTGTCTTGACGGTCGCGGAGAAATAGGTGAACGTGATGGCTTGAGTTGAAACTCCACTGCTGGTTGTGGCGACAATTGTTTTGGCGCCGGCGGCTCCAGCAGGAGTGGTCGCCGTGATCGAAGTATCAGAACTATTGTCAACAATCGGGGCGTCCACATTATTAATCGTGAGCGTCGCACCCATGAGATTGGTTCCTGTGACCGTGATCTGGGTTCCACCCGATGTTGGACCAGTGGACGGACTCACTCCAGTGATCGTGGGAAGGAATGAATTATATTGAAAACCCGCCGCCAATTGCCCGGTTCCGCCTGGCGTCACCACCGCGATCGCGACCTTGCCTGTTGATCCTGGCGGCGTCAGCGCGGTAATCTTTACCGCCGAGACAACAACCATATTGATCGCGGGCACGCCACCAATCGTCACGCTGGTGGCACCGGTCAAATTTGATCCAGTAATAGAGATTGCGGTTCCACCAGATTCTGGACCAATATTTGGCGTCACTGTGGTCACGGTTGGAGCGCTGAAATAAGTGAAACTATTTGGAGCCGTCACGGAAGCGCCGCTGGTTGTGGTGACCACAATATCCTTGGCGCCCGCAGTACCAGCTTGTGCTACCGCGTTAATTTCCGTGGCGCTTGCAACAAGGCTTGTCGCCTCGATTCCGTCAATGGTCACGCTGATGGCGCCGGCCAAATTTGTGCCAGTGATTTTGAATGCCACACCACCAGCAAGCGGCGCTGATGCTGGACTGACCACGGCGATGGTCGGTAGCGATGTGTCATAGGTGAATGCGTTGGCCTTGGTGAACGATCCACCCGGCGTGACCACAACAACGCTTTGTGACCCAGCCGTGCCCGCGGATGTCACGGCCGTAATTTGTGTTGCGGTGGCAACTAGACCGGTCACCGCATTGCCGCCAACGCTAACACTGCTTGCGCCAGCCAAATTTGTTCCATTAATCGTAATGGCTGTTCCACCAGCGACTGGTCCAGACACCGGAGTCACCGATGTGATGGTTGGCGTTGGTTCTTTGTAGGTGAATCCGCCGACTTTGGTCACGGGACCAGTTGGTGTTGAAACCACAACATCCTTTGGACCAGCGGTGCCTTGGGGAGTCACGGCGGTAATCACTGAAGCGGAAACAAACACAACCTCGCTCGCCGCAACGCCGCCCACGGTCACGGCGCTGCTGCCCGACAAATTCGTTCCACTAATGGTGATTGCCGTTCCACCTGACGTCAGACCAATCGTTGGACTGATCGCGCTAATAGTCGGCACAGAAAAATCAAAATACGTGAATGCGTTGGCTTGCGTGATGGGTCCACTTGGAGTGATCACAACCACATCACGAGCCGCGCCTTCCACTCCTGGTGGAGAAATTGCGACAATGGATGTCGCCGATGCCACGACAAATGTGGGGCACGCAACACCACCAAAAGAAACTCCGGTGGCACCAAGCAAATTTGCTCCCGAGATGGTGACCGCACTCCCACCAAGTGACGTTCCAGAATTCGGCGCAATGGCGCTGATGGATGGAAGAGTTGAGTTGTCAGTGTAAGTGAACCCATTCTCTTTGGTGCCCGAACTCGTCGCGGTTGTCACAACAACATTCTTGGCACCCGCGGTTCCCGCTGGCGTCTGCGCCAGAATAGAAGTTGATGACGCCACCACAATGTTGGTGGCCGCATTGGCGCCAATGGTCACACCAGTTATGCCGTTGAAATTTGATCCCGTGATCACGATGGAAGTTCCACCACTATCTGGCCCCGTGTTTGGGCTGACTGAACTTATGGTTGGCACATTGAGATATGTGAATGAAGTCGCCGCGGTCCCACCAGCAGTGATGACCAAAAGATCGACAATGCCGGCAGTTGAACTTGGAGTCAAGAATGTAATTTGCGTGGCGGAATTGGAAAGAAGGGTGGCCACACTTGAGTTGACCGTCACAATTGCGCCGCTGAGATTGGCTCCAACAAGCGTGACAGTGGTTCCACCAGTTAATGGTCCAGAAGTCGGACTCACTGAAATCAGAGTTGGCTCGGCGACATAACTAAACAGGCTTAACCCACTTGCCGCGCCCGCGGTAGTCGTGACCACAACGTCTTTCACGCCTACGGTGTTGGCTCCGGACAACCCAGTAATTTGCGTGTCCGTCACGGTGAGATTGGTCAGAGCAACGCCGCCTATTTTCACGGAAGCACCAAGCAATCGGCTTCCAGTAATGGTGATCGGCGTGCCGCCCGCAATAGGACCCGCGCTTGGAGTCACCAAGGCAATGGTTGGCAACGATTCATTGGTGTAGGTGAATGCATTGAGCTTTGATGCGATTCCACCTGGAGTGGTCACCACAATAGTTTTAGCTCCCGCGCTTGCGGCAGGTGTCAGTAGGTTGATCTGAGTTGGTGAAATCACAACAACGCTTGTCGCAGGCACGCCGCCCACAGTGACGCTGCTGGCTCCTGTAAAATTTGCACCAGTAATTGTGACCGCCGTTGCGCCGGCCAAGGGACCAGTGTTTGGGTTCACAGTGGTCATAAGTGGGGTTGGCAATGTTGAACCGCGCAATCCATTCACGGTTGCGCTTGGATCACTAATACAGTGGGCGCCAAGATTGGTAGCCCTGACAAAATAGGAGTAGTTTGTGCCTGGCAACGCGGTCACATCGTCAAAGCTGACAGTACCTCCGCCTGCGATCGAAGCAATTTGAATTTCCTTGTCATTGCGATAAATGTCATAGCCGGTTGTGGATGACGAGGCTGTCCAAGTGATTTGAATTTTGTCTGGGAGTGTGGTGCTTGCCGCCACATTTGTGGGTGGACTGACATTGCGGTAGCCCGCGGAAACCGCACTTCCCTTAAATGGTCCAAGACCAAAAGAGTTAATCGCGGCGACATTATATGTATACCCCTGAGCCACACCCACAGTCGTGTCATCAAATGAAAGTTTTGATGCGGGAACAGATCCAATTCCTCCACCTGCACCCACGGTTCCACCACGATTAATTTGATACCCCAGCGCGCCCGGAACCTCTGTCCAAGACACGATGACTTTATCCGCGTAGGTTCCAGGAGTGGCATAAACTTTGTCTGGCCACATCATTCCAACCCAGGCGGGATTTGAAACACCACTCGCTGGACTTGTAGCCACGGTGGTTGTGGCTTTCACCCTATACGTATGTTTTATAGTTGTCGAAGCGCCAGTGTCGTTGAATGATGTTCCAGTGGTAGTCGCAATTTCATCCGGTCCACCATCACGGTACACCAGGTAGCCGGTTGCGCCCGTCACCGAAGACCAACTCACCAAAATTGCATCAATATAATCTCCCGTTGAAGCGCTCGGAGGAATTGGAGTTGCCAATGCGCGATATCCAAGGTTGCCAGTTTGCGCACCGCTGACTTGCGCTCCCAAAACCGACTTCACCGTGTAGGTGTACCCAGCGCCAGGTGCCACACCTGTGTCGCTGTACGTGGTGACAGCTCCAGAGTCGGTGGGATTAATTTGGGCGGCGGTTCCACTTCTAAAGACTTGATACCCATCCACGCCCGCAACCGGATCCCACGAAATCTCAACTTTGTTTGTGAATGTCCCAGCGCTTGCGACAACATTGACAGGAGCCGCAATTGATGCGCGCAGACCAGAAACGATATTGGAAAATCGAATTCCACCCGCGGATTGAACCTTGTAGTTGTACGTCGTCCCCACAACCGCAGTTGTGTCCGCGAAAGCGCCAGTGTTGCTTGGAATGGTTCCAACTTGCGTGTAGGTGCCTGCTCCCTCGGCGCGCCAAATGCTATACCCAGTGGCGCTGGCAAGCGGTGTAAAATTTAATTGCACGCGATCGCTATATAAACCAACCGAGGCCATGAGATCGATCACGCTTGGCTCTTGATTCAAAGAACTTGCGAACGACCAAGCATCTTGCCCAACGACCACGCCTTCGAATGTTGGATCAAATGTCCACACCTTGCTGCTGGTCGTATATTTGGTTTGAGCGTCGCTTTTCACGTTGGCGCTGGCCATGGTGTACAAGGTTGCGCCGCCAGTTTGAGCGCTGGACTTTCCCACAAAATCACACCAGAAAGTCAATTTAGAAATGCCGCCAGGCGCGGCTGCAATATCGCTGCACTTTAGGGTGAAGCGCCCAAACATGATCATGTGATCGGGGTTCGCGCTAGCGTTGGTTTCAAATTCCGCATCTGTTGGCGCAGCTTGGTACACGCCCGCGCCAACAAATCCCGTTGCGCTGCTGCCACCCTGAATCACACCAACATTTGTATTTGGATTCATAAAGTAGACGTCAGGAGTGACGCCGCCAGTGTTGCCCGCGCCTTGCGTGCGCGCGCCAACCGTTAGAAATGAATCCCAAGTGTTGTTACCAGTGCCGCCCGCCGCGCCGGCGGCTGGAAGCCAACTGGTGTTGTTATGTTGGTAAGCAAGGTTTGCGCTATTGTCATACTTAGAAATTTTAGTCACGCCAAAAGTAGAAGTATCCGTGGTGGCTTGACCAAAGAAGTTCACCACGCGTTCGCCGTTGGAACCAGTTCCAAGCGCGGAACCAAATTTCAAATAGACATCAATCACGGAATAGAACGCCGGATGAGTCGCGTCGGCTGGCGAACCGTCCGCGGCTAAAAGATAATTCCTTCCATACAAACCTTGCACGCCCGTGCCCACGAAGGAAGATCTTGGAGAACCCGATGCATCAGAGGATTCATCTGCGGAAGAATCAGCGCTTGTGCCGTCTACGTTCAACAACATCAATCCAAGATCGCCGCTGTCAATGACATTGTTTCCGTTGACATCATTGACCACAAACGATCCCATGCGTTGTGGCTGCGCTGAATTTATTCCAGTTGAGCCAGAAATTTTCACGGCATTTTGTTCTGGATTTGGCTGGGCTGAAACATGCAGCGCGGCCAAGGAACACAACAGCGTGAAACTTAAAAATATTTGTCGAAATAAATTTTTCGAATGCTCAATAGTGCTCAAGATTGGTCTCCAAAATGGGGCTTCATATAAGAATACGAGTACCCCCATCTATTTATATGCCACGACTTGGGAAAATAACTAAAAAAAGAAAAAATGCATGCATTGGATGTATTTGTTATCGACATCTGCGCCATTGAACTGCCTCTTCAAGGCGACGCTTTAGATTTGCACAAGGTAGAGTCCAAAGTTGTCATTGAGTTGCCAAAAGACTCAGGCATTTGAGCATGTACAGCTGAATTGTCGGCGCGAAAAATGAGCTGAAAGGCTGGTCAATGTGTTTTTTCAGGAGCCAAACCGCAGTCTTTCACGAAGTGGCGTATGGCTCCAATTTCATGGTCGCTGCTCAGCGTGTGATTGCCGCCGTGTGGAATGGAGAAAGACATTTCCTTGCCAGCAAGCTTCACCTTCAAGTGATCGTGCTTGGTTTCATCGCATGTGCCGCCTAGACCCTCAAACATGTGAACAATATCGCGCCAATGAATGTTGTGCGAAGTTGGGTGCGCGAACAATTGTTTCAGCGTTTGTTGAGCGTGCGACATGTATGAGTTCCAGGAAAAAATAGTGAATCCGAAGGCGTTCAAACGATCAAAGTGGACTGTACTGGGCTCGAACCAGTGACCTTCTCCGTGTCATGGAGACGCGCTAGCCAACTGCGCCAACAGTCCGTGAACGAAACAGTATACGCAATTCTTAATTACGTTTTTGCCGTGGCGAAGTCTTGCAAACAGCGATCAATTCGGCGCAACGTGCTGGGCTTTCCAAGAATTGCCAACGTGTCAAATATGGGCGGACTCACTGTGGAACCAGTCACGCCAACGCGTAAAGGTTGCGCGATTTGACCAATTTGTTCCGCCAAGCCCGCGGTTGTCGCCCACTGGCGAATTGATTCCTCAATGCCCGCGGGCGTCCATGTTGCAACCGCTTCAAGAACGCCGCGCAATTCCTTCAGGCGATCAAGTCCGCTTGGTGTTCCAGAGAGCAGCGCCTTCTCAACTTGCTTGGATTTTTCCCAGGTCAATTCTTCGTCGCCTAAAGCAAGCCAACGATTGCCGCGGAACAACTCATCCAATGTCTTGCTGCGCTCATGGCTTGCCGCCACCAGCAAATCAAATTGCGCGGTGGTGATTTTTTTCATGAACTCCGGATGAAAGCTTTCGCCGTGGGCTTTCACCAGCGCGCCAAACGATTCGCGCGACAACTTTTGAATGGCGTCCAAATTGAACGACAACAATTTCACGCGGTCAAACTTGGCGGCGGTTTTTTGAACGCGGTCCAATGCGAAGTTGGCGCACAGATACGGGTTGTCAAATTTCTCCAAGTCGTTGCCGGGGCCCCAGCCATTCAGGGCCAAAAAATTGCACATGACGTGCGGCAAATAGCCGGATCTGCGGAAATCATCCACATTGATTTCGGGCAACTCAATGTTCAATGCGGCGGCCATGGCGGTTGCCTCCACAAAATCAAGTTGGGAATTTTTGTCGCCAAGCCACGCCGTGAACCGCGCGGCGTCAACGGTGTTGGCCGGGGGCGCGGTCAATTTTTTATCCTGCGCGGTTTTGCGCAGCAACTTGTCCTTGTCGCGCTTGCTCATTTTGCTTCCATCGGGATTGAAGATCAACGGCAAATGTCCGTAGGTTGGACGGCGAAATCCAAGCGCGTCTTGCAAGACAATGTGTTTGGCGGTGTTGTTAAAATGCTCTTGCGCGCGCAACACGGTGGTCACGCCCATCAATTCATCGTCCACCACAACCGCAAAGTGATAGGTTGGAAATCCGTCGGCTTTGCGAATGACAAAGTCGTCGACCTCGCCCGCGGGCAATGTTGCATCACCTAAAATTTCATCATGAATGGTGATTGGTCCCGGCGGAGTTTTAAAGCGAATCACAGCGGGTTTGCCCTCATTGCGCCACGCTTGGACTTGCGCGCTTGAAATGGCGTCGGCGCGGCTTCGGTCGTAGCGATAGGCCTGGTTGCGCGACTTGCATTCCTTGCGCGCCGCGTCAAGTTCCGCCGCCGTATCGAAGGCGTAATAGGCTTTTTCTTGCTGAACAAGTTGCTCTA
>SESE01000513.1_pt1 | contig 16319 bp, 14 predicted proteins | sample 3171371 | NCBI WGS metagenome assembly SESE01 (sample SAMN06051881, study PRJNA518727) | freshwater metagenome | biome: subpolar coniferous forest; feature: holomictic lake; material: water; isolation source: holomictic Lake 442, 13 m depth | place: Canada: near Kenora, Ontario | collected... | reverse complement strand
AAACCCGTGGGACTCTCGAGTTCCACGGGTTATTTTTTTGGAGTCATGATGGCACATTCCGCCGAAAGCCTTAGACGCAAGTCGTCCGTAGCACTGCTCTCGATAGTGTCAAACCTCTTGCTGGTCATCCTGAAAGTCGCGGCCGGACTCCTGATCGGGTCGGTATCCGTATTATCAGAGGCCATTCACTCCGGCATCGACCTGCTTGCTGCATCCATCGCATACGCATCAGTTCGCGCATCGGGAAAACCGGCCGACGACGAACATCCATTCGGCCATGGTAAGTTTGAGAATCTGTCGGGCGCAGTGGAGGCAGTCCTCATATTCGCCGCAGCCGGCTGGATCATAAGCGAGGCCATTCATAAGTTCTTCAATCCGGCGCCCATGGCCATGCTTGGATGGGGAATGGCTGTCATGCTGGTCTCAGCGGTATCGAACTGGATTGTTTCCCGCATGCTCATGAAGGTCGGCAAGGAGACAGATTCGATCGCGTTGCGTGCCGACGCCTGGCATCTGCGGACCGACGTCTACACATCCGCAGGTGTTCTGGTCGGACTGCTTCTCATCTGGTGCGCAAAGCTGGTCAATCCGGCATGGGACATCGCGTGGCTTGATCCGCTCGTGGCAATGGGTGTCGCACTCCTGATCATCAAGGCCGCGTGGGACCTGACCGCGGAAGCCGTTCGTGACCTGCTCGACATGCGTCTCTCCCTCGAAGATGAGGCGTGGGTAAGGCGCCAGGCCAGGAGCCGTCAGACAGTCCGCGGTCTTCACGGCCTCCGTACGCGGAAGGCGGGCCCTTCGCGCTTCATAGAGTTCCATCTCATTGTGGATAAGACCATGACGGTGGAGGACGCCCACAGGATAAGCGACGAACTCGAAGCTGAGATCGCCGGGCACTTCCCCTCATCGCACGTGCTGATCCATGTCGAGCCATGCGGCCAGCCGTGCGCGCCCGAATGCCTGCAGGGATGCCACGTGCGAGCAACCGGGCAGTCTCTCAGCCCGGCGGCATGAGACCTCGCGCCGACAGGCTGTCGACAACCAGGTGCGTTATCAATGGGGGGCGCATCCCGAGAATCGCGTCCAGTATCTCGCCCTTGGGCATACCACAGCCGCTGCATGGTCCGAGCGCAAGCAGGACCTGCTTTCCGGCGGCGATAAAGCCCGGGAGGTCGCCGAGCTCCATCAGGGTCATCGCCCTGATCTCCGTTTCAATCTCTATCGGGCCGCTCTTTGCCAACGGCCGCCAGAGTAAATCGCCTATACATCCGGCTTCCTTGAGGGCTATGAGGGAATTCTTCGACTTCTCCATGTACTGGCGCAGCAGGCAGTGCTGGTCGGACCAGATACTCGCGGATGTGACAATTATGTCGAGGTCCTTCCGGGCGGCATAGCATTCCTCGATACCCTCAAGCTCCTTGAGCCCGGCAAACTGCCTCGTCCTGACCACCGCGGGCGCATGCAGGCCCACAAATCCCGTCTTCACCTGGAGAGCCGGGTCCGGCAGGAAGTACGTGAAGAAGGCGTTCGGATCGGTGGTGGGATCGTACACATCGAACCCGGCCACCATGGAGTGGAAAACCACTGTCTCCGGCAGGCCGTCGGTCGGCTCACGAAGCAGCTGCGCCAGGGCCCACGCCAGTTTGCGCATTGCGTGCCCGCCGGCAAATCCGATGTGCACCTCCTTTTTTGACAGCCCGCATTGCTGCAGCATCTCAACCAGCATTGCCGCAGCGTGATACGCGACATCTTCCGATACCGACGAATGCACCACCTCGACATCCTTCAGCCATCCGCACCGCTTCTTGATCTGCTCACGAAGCGAATGCTCATGCGGAGCTACAAACTTGATCCATCCACGCGAGGCGGCATACGAGATGAACTGGTAGGGATCCTCTCGCCGGATGTCCTCAATACCCTCCGCCCTCAGCGCCCGGACAATCTCCGACGCCGTGTTCCCCCGGCAGAAATGCTTGCACACCGCGGAAAGGACTTCCATCTGATCCAGCCCGCCGTTCGGCCTCCTGAGACCGGATCGTCCAGGCGCAACTGATCCCTCGCCAGCAAATCTCTGCCGCACATCCGAGACCGCCCTTGTTCTCCTTGCCATGGCCAGCTCCTTTCCACTAACAGTTCGCCCACAGTATGCACCTATTCCAACATACTGTAAAGCATGCAACCACACTTAGCTGATGCTTGGACGGCATTGTCGGACCGAAGGCCCCAGTACAGGGCCACAGCCGGCAAGTTGTTCATAAAAGCGTTATTCCTACGGCTTTTTCACTTGCACCCACCATCATACAAGATCTACCTTGAAAACACAGATAGGAAGCCTAAGAACAAACCTACGCACGGACCGACCCAGCGGCGCTTCCATGCCGCGAAACTGTGTGGTGCCGCGCGGTAGGAAGGCGATTCTGTTTGACGGGAACAGGGAAGCATGTTGTCTGTAACCATAATCGGCGATCATCCGCTGGCGCTTGACGTAGCGGGCAATCTCAAGGCGCGGATCGGCACGGTGTTTCTGCGCGGCAAAGCCCTGGTCACACTTCCCGGCATCCACGCCATGCAGCGAAACTACTACGTCGACTTCCTCAACCATGAGCGCAAGTCAAGAGGCGTACGCCCTCTGAGCCGCGACGAGGAGGGTATCGAGTGGGAGAACTCTGTCGACCTCATCATGGAAAACGGAACCATCCTGATCAGGCCGGATCCGGCCCACATGGAACATGCGTTCGCGGCCGACGAACTCCTGCAGGAGCTGGTCTCCAAGAAAGCAATCAAGTTTCTTCACGCCACGGATTCGCAGGTGAAACAGGCCATCAAGGAGCGCGGCGAATTATGGCGGATCGCCCCCCTGCCCAAATCGTCGGATGAGACCATAGACATGATCAACGGCGCCAGGACCGCGATCGGCAATGGCACCATCTACTACTTCAACAAACTGACCGGCACTCGCTACCTGACCTTCAAGGATTTCTCGAAGCTCGAGAGCCTCGACACGAGGTCTCTCGCTCGCCACCTCCAGGAAATTGCGGAATTCTCCACCCGCCAGAACCGCATGGGCAATCCGGAGGTCGATTTCTTCCTCGCCGACTCCTCCTTCTGCTCCGACAGCTTCCAAGGCCGCGACTTTCTCAAGGCAAACCCGGCGCTGCTTTCCAAATGGTACCAGGAATTGAGCAAGCGGTTCATGAAAGCCGTGCCGGTTGACCTGCTTGAAGACGACCTCACCAACCTCGAGTGGCGAAACCGCATGTTTTCTGCGCTAGTCGGGGAACCCTCGGACACTCTCGCCGAGGGAATCCTGCAGGGACTGAGCCCCGAGTTCTTCATGCAGGTCAGATGGCTGCCGGGTGCAAGGATCCAGAACGGCGAGCTGATATGGGACAGGGTCTTCGACGAACAGGAACAGACCACGGGTTGCGACGATACCGGTCAGTTATGCGACTGGCGGGCAAGGAACCTGATCTTCAATTTCAACAGGGATTACACTGACGTGGAATACGTGAACGTCGGCCGGATCGAACGCTCGCTTTCGGAACGCGAACGGAAGATGGAGCGTGAACAGCCCCAGAAACAGCCGGCCGACAATGCATGCCGCGGCGTCTATATCGTGGATCTCAAGAGGAGGGAATCCGAGGGCGCACGAGTACGAATCATCAGGATGCAGAAGTGGGGCGTCGCACACCATCTCGACAACAACAAGGACCTGCTTACAGCCCTGCTGCTGACCGACGAATACACCGAGTACATCCTCGACAGGCGACTCGCCTGTCGCCAGCTCGGCATGAACCTGCCGACGTGGCTGATCACACGGAGTATCAGCGAGGAATACCACGGCTCTCGCAAGGAATTAGACGGCATCACCATTCGAACCCACTATTTCGAACGCGAATACGTCGGCGGGATGGCTACCGCCAACATTCAGCCCCACAAGTTCGCCAGCGACGAGTACGCTCTGGCATTCAGCCATCTCCTCGGTGAAGCAGCCGCGCCGAATATCATAGTAGGCAGGGCCGACCCGAAGAAAGGGGTCCTGTTCGACGACGGCGACGAGATCGTGGTCACCAACGCGCGCGGAGTTCCAAGCAGCATAACGGTCGCGGATCATACCGGCGCATTCTGGGACTACGACCACGACCTGGACGACTCCGTTCAGGCCTATGCCAGGCCGATAGTTTCCAGGCTTGGCTATGTGTCGCAACCCGACCAGTTCCTCGAGGTCTACCTGAACGCTTTCATGGCGCGCCTTCTAAGCCTCCAGATCGAATACAGGGACCGCAGACAGGCGTTCGACACCCTGTTCAAGCACAGAAAGCCGGATGGCCGCGGCAATTTTGCCGACCGTTGGATGGCAGTGCTCAGGCGCCTCGATCAGGTGGATGTCCAGACTCTCACCGACAGGATTCGAAAACAGATCCTGCAATGATGCGTCTGAGCCGTGCCGCTGAACGGCGCCGGCACGCGATCACGCCGCCCGCCCTTCAGGCTTCCGCCCGCCCCTCGCCAGGGATGCCGCAACACCGAACACACAGAGGACGGCGGACACGGCAAATGCAAGCTTGACGCTCTTCATCAATCCGCCAACGTTGCCCGGCCCGATCTCCTCCCGGCCGAGATAGTGGGTCATGATGAGTGTCGCAATTCCCATGCTGAGAACCTGGCCGACGGTCCTCATTGTGCCCAGGGTGCTGGATGCCACCCCGTAGCGCCTGCGCTCCACGGAACTCATCACCGCGTTCATATTTGGGGAAGAGAACAAGCCAAAGCAGAGACCCAGCACCGCCAGCCCTGCCCTCACAAACCACATGTTCGTGGACGGACCCAGAAAGGCGAAGGCGCCCAGCACCACCACCGTCAGCGCCATGCCGGCCGAGGCAAGCGTGCCGGCAGGAATGCGGTCTGACAACCGCCCGGTCAGCGGGGACACAACAGCCATGACCACCGGCTGAATCAGGAGCACCATCCCGGCCTCGGAGGCGGTCAGTCCCCTCTGGAACTGGAGATACAGATTCAGCAGGAATACGACTGCCATTGTCGCAGAGTAGTTTATCAGGGCCGCAAGGTTCGAGAAGACGAAGGCCGGATTCCTCGAGAACACCTCCACCTCAAGCAGCGGGCTTTTTAAGCGGGATTCCATCCGCACAAACACCCCGAAACAGATCAACCCCAGAACAACAAGCGGGACTCCGTACCAACCTGACAGCCTGGTGAGGCCGTACATGAAGGCGATCAGCGCAATACCCCAAGCCAGGGTGCCGGCGATATCGAACGAATCGTCCGCCGCCGCAGGATGTTCGCGCTCCAGCGCCAGCGCCGCCATCACAGTGGCCAGCAATCCGGCGGCGCCACCGGCAACAAATACCCATTCCCAGCCGAGGAACCTGGTAATGAGGCCGCCCAGCGGGGGCCCGAGGGAAAGTCCAAGGTAGACCGCCGCCACATTCCAACCCAATACTCTCCCGCGATCAGGCAGCGGAGTGACCGTCATGAGTATGGCCGTGCCGGTTGCAAACCCCATAGCCGCGCCCACCCCTCCAAAAATGCGGCTCGCCAGCAGGATGGCGTAGGACGGAGAAATAGCGGATGCAAAAGACGAAACCGAAAACAGTACCATGCCAGCGACGAAGACTTCCTTCTTCCCGACAATATCCGCAAGACGTCCGGCAGGAAGAAGACTCGCGGCCGTGGCCAGCAGATATGCCGTCACAATCCAGCCCAGTCCGGCGGCGCTGAGGGAGAATTCCGACCCGATGCACGGGGACGCCACCGTCACGGCGGAAGACATGAAAGGCACCACGAAAGACGCGATGCCGGCCACGACTGCGGTGGTCTGCCTGTGGTTGGTCATCTAAAAAGAAGATTCATAAGGCCGGGGCCATTCATGGCCCCGAGCCCCCCCTTCAGGCACGATATCTCGTCGTATTGCATGATGCCATCAGGCTTGCTGCCGGCCATTCGCACGGCAACCGGAACCGGGTTGCGGGTGTGTTTGCCGAGCCGCACCGGCACCGGATGATCCGCCAGCACGGCGGCATCAACGCCGGTTCCCGCCGCTGAAAGCACCCTTGCGATGATGCGTGAGTCAAAGTCCTCGATGGCGGCGATCTTCTTCTGCAGGTTCTGCTCGTGCGACACCTCGTCTATGCCCTCGACGTGCAGGTACACCAGGTCATGCGTCTCAAGCGCCTTGACCGCGGCATCCGCCTTACCCTCATAGTTCGTGTCGATGTAACCGGTGGCGCCAGGAACTTCCAGTACATCCATTCCAAGGCATCGCCCCAGTCCCTTGATCACATCTACAGCGGAAATGACCGCGCTCGATATGCCGTACTTCTCCCGAAGCGTCTTCAACGCACCCGCCCTGCCCCCGCCGCAGGGCCAGATGCCATTGACAAGCTGCCGGCCTTCGGATGCGAGCCTCTTGTTGACCGGATGGCGCACCAGGATGTCCGCCGCATCGGAAATGAGCTTCCTGAGCAGGGCCGCCGTCTCCTCCGCCGCCGGTTCGATCGCCCGTGGAAGGCAGTCCACAACACGATCGCCGTGGTGATCATCCGGCTTTTCCGTTTTGACCCGGGGCGAAAACCGCGGGTCAGAGAGAACAAGAATATGCCTGTAACTGACCCCCTGGTGAAACCTGACACCACCGGCCCCAAGCTCGCTGTTCAACGCTTTTATCAGCTCGGCGGCATCATCGTCGCCAACATGGCCACCGGAGAAGTCACGCAGAACACCGCCGTCATCAACAGTGGTGAGGTTGACACGAAAGGCTATATCGCCAGGCCCGAGGGGGATCCCCCTGCCGGCGGCCTCGATCGGCCCCCGTCCGCAGTATTCCGTCGGCACATCACAGCCCAGCACCGACATGTTCGCCACCTCACTGCTTGTCGGGAAACCCTCAAGCAGCGTGGAGAGAGTGCCGCTCCTGCCGTCGCGTGCAATAGAATCCATCGCCGGCGTCCGCGCGTATTGAAGCGGCGTCTTTCCGCCTATGGCCTCAACCGGCTCGTCTGCCATTCCATCGCCAAGAAATATGACTGTCTTCCGCTTGTTCATGGTTTCAGGAAACCCCCGCACTCGCGCTTTTGGCGAGTTGCGGGATACTGTCACCCGTGCCGGACCTTGTCAAGAAACCACGCATGACCCACACATTCCCGCCCTGGCAGGCATAGCTGCGGGGATCGTGCGCCCCTCATCCGCGAAGAGCGTGTCGGCACACGGACCCAAACATGGAACACCATCCGTGCTCTGCGAAACCCTTGAATTTTGCCTTTCTTCGCAGGCGGAATTTCAATACCCTCTCCCCCTGCTGTTGTGTACAGGACCGCGTCGCCACGACGTAGCCACGGCATGAAAGGTTGGAAATGAGGATACTGTCGGGAATTCAGCCATCGGGAAAACTGCATCTCGGAAATTACTTCGGGATGATGAAGCCCGCCCTGGAACTCCAGAAGCACGGCCAGGCGTTCCTCTTCATTGCAAATTACCACGCACTGACAACAGTGGACGACCCGAAGCTCCTCCGGGAGAACACGCTGGACGTCGCCCTTGACTTCCTCGCCTGCGGACTTGATCACACCCGCACTGTATTCTTCAGGCAGAGCGACGTCCCTGAGGTTACCGAACTCACCTGGCTTCTGTCCACAGTTACACCGATGGGCCTCCTCGAAAGATGCCACTCTTACAAGGACAAGATAGCAAAGGGAATCGCGCCAACCCACGCCCTGTTCTCATACCCGGTGCTGATGGCGGCGGACATCCTTGCCTACCAGTCCAACACGGTGCCGGTCGGCCAGGACCAGAAACAGCACGTGGAGGTCACTCGCGACATCGCAATGAAATTCAACAACCAGTTCGGCCCGGTTTTCACGATTCCCGAGCCGTCCATCAGGGAAACTGTTGCGGTGGTACCCGGAATCGACGGCAGGAAGATGTCCAAGTCATACGACAATCACATCGAACTCTTCGGGGCCGAGAAGGCGACACGGGCGAGGATAATGCGCATAGTGACAGACAGCACCCCCATGGAGAGCCCGAAAGATCCGGACAAGTGCAACGTCTATGCGCTCTACCGGCTCATTGCGAGCCCGGAAGAGGCCAACGCAATGGCCCAACACTACCGGGCCGGCGGCTACGGCTACGGCCAGGCGAAAAAAGCCCTTGCCGACGCAGTGGTGGAGTATTTCAAGGAGTTCAGAACAAGAAGGGAAGAGCTCCGGAAGGATCTCGGAAGCGTTGAGGAGATTCTGCGCAAGGGGGCCGAGGTGGCGAGGCACGAGGCGCGGAAAACCCTGGACAAGGCGCGCAAGGCAGTCGGGATAGCCTGAGAGGATCATGTCTGCAATATCCATACCTGAAGAACACAAGGTGCGCCTCGAAGTTTTCGAGGGCCCGCTCGATCTGCTCCTCTACCTGATAAAAAAGGAAGAGGTGGACATATACGACATCCCGATCGTGAAGATCTCCGACCAGTACATGGAGTATCTCAACGTCATGCGCATGCTCGACCTCAACATCGCCGGCGAGTTCCTCGTCATGGCCGCCACGCTGATGCTCATCAAGAGCAGGCTTCTGTTGCCGCCCGAGGACCGCCCCGCTGTCGAGGAGGAGGAGGAAGATCCGCGCTGGGAGCTGATACGACAGCTCGTCGAGTATCGAAAGTTCAAGGAGGCGGCAGTATTCCTGCAGGGCAAGGAAATCCAGCAGGAAAACATGTTCGCCCTCGGGAGCCACTCTGTCGAACTCGGTCCAGATCCGGGCCTGCGCATCGAGGACGTCAGCATTTTCGACCTGATCGCCACCTTCAACTCGATCCTCAAGGAACTCCCTACGGAGGATCTGAGCACCCTTTTCACCGCCAGCTACAACGTCCCCGACAAGATCGAATCGATACTCGGCGCACTGGCAGGCAAGGAGGCTGTGCCATTCTCGGCACTCTTCAGTCACATGACCCATCGGCAGGAGATCGTCTGCACTTTCCTGGCCGTCCTTGAGTTGATAAGACTCAGGCAGATAAAGGCGTCACAGGATACCCTCTTCGGGGAGATTGTGATCATGGGCATAAAGGAATAGCAGTCTGCAAGCAGAGAAGAGAGGACAGGGCATGACGACCGACACCAAGATGCCGGAACTGAAGGAGATACTCGGTTCCCTGATTTTTGCCGCGAGACACCCGATCCCGATTTCGGAAATGCGCAGGGTTCTCGCGGATGTCGCGAAGGCGCAGGGCGGCTTCGCCGCCGCCTTCGGCGAACTCCGGGATGCGGATATCGCCGAGGCGCTCAAGCAGTACGCTGCCGACCTCGAGAAGGCCGGCCTCGGATTCCGCCTCACGGAGGCTGCCGGCGGCTCCAAGTACCAGAGCGACGACAGGTGCGGGCCGTGGGTCAGGACATTCCTCAACACCGACAAGACCCACAGGTTGTCCAGACCCTCGCTTGAAACCCTCGCCATCGTCGCGTATCGCCAGCCGATAACCCGTGTCGAGATCGAGGCGGTCCGCGGAGTGAACGTCGACCACATCATCGCCACTCTGATGGAAATGGAACTCGTGCGAATGGTCGGCCGCAGCGAGGCGCCAGGCAGGCCAATGCTCTTCGGCACCACAAAGAAGTTCCTCGAGCACTTCGGCTTGCAGAGCATCCAGGCGCTTCCCGGCATAGAGGAGCTCGCACGCGCCGAGAAACTGCGCGCCGCCACAAAGGCGGACGCACCCGCCGCCGCTGAGCCAGCCCTCCTTGAAACACAGCCCCATCCGGCTGACGAAAGCCCCGCAGTCGATGTGGCTGCAGCTCCGGCAGAGGCCGCGACAGAGCCCCTGGCGCAAGCCCCCGCCACCGACAACTTGGAAGAGGGCGCTGATGACGCCGCGAAGGAACCCGCCGCCGTGCCCGAAGCCGATGAGGAAGCAGTGGACGAGGATGATGCCGGGGACGAAGAAGACGACGAGGATGAGGACGAATACGAAGACGACGACGAAGATGATGATGAAGATGACGACGAGGAAGAAGAGAAGTAGATCAGCGAGGACCAACAATGACTCTCGAGGAACTCAGGAAGCAGATAAATGAAGTCGACCAGAAGCTCGTCGCCCTGCTGAACGAGAGGACCCGCACCGCCGTCGAGATCGGCAAGATCAAGGAAAGCCAGGGCCTGGAACCATACGACCCGGGCCGCGAGAAGAAGGTGCTGGAGCGGGTTGCCGGCCTCAACCATGGCCCGCTGGATAGCACCTCGCTCAAGGCTATCTACCGGGAAATCATGTCGTCGGCCCTCGCGATCGAGAAACAGGTCAAGGTGGCATACCTTGGACCGGCGGCGACATTTTCCCACGGCGCCGCTCGGAGCAGGTTCGGCACGAGTGTCGAATATATGGCCTGTGAAACCGTCGCGGACATCTTCCATGCCGTGGAGACCAGGACAGTAAATTACGGCGTTGTGCCGGTCGAGAATTCGATCCAGGGCCCGGAAGCACCAACGCTGGATTGCTTCGTCAACACCACGCTGAAGATTTGTGCCGAGATTGTGTACCCGATTTCATTCTGCCTCATGTCGCGTTCGCCACGCGAGAGGATCAAGCGGATATACAGCCATCCCCAGGGATTTGGCCAATGCCGCCGCTGGCTGCAGATGGAAATGCCCGGCGTGGAGCAGATACCCACCGCCAGCACGGCCAGGGCCGCCGAGCTCGCTTCTGTGGAAAAGGGCGCCGCGGCCCTCTCCAGTTCACTCGCGGCCGAGATATACAAGCTGGATGTGGTCGCTTCCAGCGTCCATGACGTAGCAGGCAACGAGACGAGGTTCATGGTGCTTTCAAAGACCCCGGTCAAGGCCTCCGGCAACGACAAGACATCCCTGATCTTCGGCGTCAGACACACCGCCGGCAGCCTCTATAAGGCGCTGGAGGCGTTCAGGAAGTTCAAGCTGAACATGACGAAGATAGAGTCGCGCCCGAGCAGGTCGAAGGCCTGGGAATATTACTTCTTCGTCGATTTCGAGGGTCACATTGACGAGCCGAACGTTGCCAGGGCACTTAAAGCCCTGTCAGCCCACTGCTCTCTCCTGACTGTGCTCGGCTCCTACCCAAAGGCGCTTTGAACTGGTGGGTAGACGAAAGAACGGAAACGCCGTCGCGGGGACCCGTAGGCATGGGCATCATTTCACAAATCGCAGGCAGATTGAACGGCAGCTCTGAAGCCTATGAGCCGGGCCGCCCGATAGAGGAAGTCGCCAGGACCATCGGATTCGAGAATCCCGACGACATCATCAAGCTGGCGTCAAACGAGAATTCGCTCGGCCCGTCGCCGCTGGCCGTGAAGGCCATGCGCGACGACGCCTCCCGCATGCATCGGTACCCGGATGGCACCGTGTTTGCGTTGACACGCGCGCTCGCATCAACGCTGCGTATCCCTCCCGGCAGGCTCATCTTCGGCAACGGCAGCAACGAATTGATCGACTTTGTCGGAAAGGTGTTCCTCGAACCCGGGACCGGCATCATAACAGCCAGCCACACGTTCGCCTTCTACAAGCTGGTCGCCGACATGGGCCGGGCAGACACAATCAAGGTTCCAATGCGCCGCATGACCCACGACCTTGATGCCATGCTTGCCGCCATAGGCCCGAAGACGCGAATTGTGTTCGTCGCCAACCCGAACAATCCGACCGGTACAATGGTTTCAGCCCGCAGCCTTGATCGTTTCATGAACCGCATCCCGCCGCACGTTCTCGTGGTGCTTGATGAGGCCTACGTGGAACTCCTGCCGCCCGGCATGCAGCCGGACAGCCTCAAGTACCTCGAGCAGGGACGCAGTGTCATCGTAATACGGACGTTCTCAAAGACGTACGGCCTGGCCGGTCTCCGAATCGGATACGGCGTGGCCACGGAGGAATGCGTCACCCTTCTGAATCGCGTCAGGCAGCCCTTCAACGTGAACGCAATGGCGCAGGCGGCGGCTCTTGCCGCGCTGGACGACAAATCCCATGTGGCAAAAACCCGCCGCATGGTACAATCCGGGCTGGCGTATTACGGGAAGGCCTTCAAACGCCTTGGACTGAGCTATGTTCCGTCCGTGGTCAATTTCGTGCTGGTCAGGACGGGAAAAGGACGCGATGTGTTCGAAGCCATGTTGCGGGAGGGCGTGATCGTGCGCCCGATGGACGGCTACGCCCTGCCGGAGTACATTCGGATTACGGTTGGAACCAGGGAGGAGAACGAACGTTGCATAAGGACCCTCGCAAGAGTACTCGGAAGACAGCGGTAGCGGCAAAACAGCGCGTGACAATCATGGGGCTGGGCCTGATGGGCGGCTCACTGGGTCTGGCGCTGCGCAAGGGGCGGAACCCTCCTTTTGTGTGCGGCTACGCGCGCCGGGCGGAAACCCGGAAAAAGGCGCTTGAGATGGGCGCGGTGGACGCGGTGTTTGCATCCCCGCAGGAAGCGGCCCGGGGCGCTGACATAATAGTGGTCTGCACCCCGGTGCTGTCCATGGCGCCACTGGCGAAGGAATTCGCACAGGTCCTGTCGCCCGGGGCCGTCGTCACCGACGTTGGCAGCACCAAACAGTTCCTTATCTCACAAATGGCCGCGTTGCGCGTACCGTTCATCGGCAGCCATCCCATAGCCGGCTCGGAGAACAGCGGGCTGAAAGCCGCGCGCGCCGACCTCTACCGGGAAACCGTGGTCATCCTCACGCCGACCGACAAGACCGAAGACAGCGCTGTCGCAAAACTGTCGGCGCTCTGGCAATCGGTGGGAGCGGAAACAATCACCATGCCGGCCGGCGAACATGATTCGCTCATAGCCGCCACCAGCCACCTCCCGCACCTCCTTGCCGCGCTGCTCGTCAGGCATGTCGCCGAGATCAACAGCAAGATGGCCCCGGAGTTGTGCGGCAGCGGCTTCCGCGATACAACCCGGATCGCCGACGGCTCCCCGGAGATGTGGCACGACATAGTCGCGACAAACGCGCCGGCGGTCCGCCGGGAACTGAGAAAGTTCCGCAAGCTGCTCGATTCATGCCTGATGATGATAGACAAGGGCGACTTTGCCTCCATCAGGCACTTCCTTGGCAAATCGCAAAAACAGCGGAGGCGCATCCTGTCGGCCCAGAATTGACAATCATGAACGAAACACTCGTCATCGCAATTGATGGTCCGTCGGCATCGGGCAAGTCCACCGTGGCCCGTGGCGTCGCCATGGCCCTCGGCTATGTCCACGTCGACTCCGGCGCGCTCTATCGCGGCATCACCTGGAATGCCATCACAGCGGGAATCGACGCGGCCGACAGGCAGAGGCTTGTCACCCACATCAACGGTTGCAATCTTCAGTTCAAGGTCGTCGAGAACACAGTCAGGTTCACCATCAACGGTACCGACCCATGGCCTTTCCTCAGGTCTGACTCGGTACGGGCAAACGTCAGTACGGTCGCGGCTGTACCGGAGGTCCGCGAACGTGTGGTCCAATGGCTCAGGCGGATGACGCTCTTCGGAAACCTCGTCATGGAGGGACGCGACATCGGATCGGTTGTCTTCGCCAATAGCCGGTTCAAGTTCTACCTCGACGCCGACCCGGCCGAACGGGCCCGCAGGCGCTGCAGCGAACTGGCAGCAAGCGAAAACACCAGCCTGGAGGCAGTCCGGAAGGCCCTTGAAAGCCGGGACAGGAAGGACTCCGCCCGCGATGCGGCTCCACTCAAGATCGCGGAAGGCGCAACGGTCATTGACACCACCCCGATGACCATCGATCAGGTGGTTGCCTTCATAGTCGACCATGTCAGGACCAATAATCCCGCATAGTACCGCAACGGCACGGGGTTCCACACAAGGCATTACACGCCTCAACCGCCTTCACATCCGAAGATTGCCGTTGCAAGAGGGGCCCCAACGTTGTAGTGTTGCTGGCTTATGAACACGAAGCAGAAAGAAGATTGCATTGAGGCCGAGGGTGTGGTGCTGAAGGTCCTGCCGGCCACTATGTACCGCGTCCGCCTGGAAGGCGGGCATGAAATCCTCGCTCATATCTCGGGCAAGATGCGCAAGCATTTCATCAAGATCGCCACCGGCGACAAAGTGACGGTCGAGATCTCGCCATACGACCTGACCAAGGGTCGTATCTCATTCCGGCACAAGAACTGAGCCCGTATTCACGCACAGGAAGAGCGCACGGGCGCCAGGCCGTGGCTACTTGAGGCCGTAGTGTGTCATGCATTTCGTAAAGTCTGCCGGAAGTGGCGCGGTCACGCGAACTTCCCTGCCTGACAACGGATGTACGAAGCGCAGGCTGGCCGCATGCAGCATCTGCCGCGGCACGCCACGGTAGTCGGCTCCAACCTCACGCCCAGCCCCGTAGGTCCGGTCGCCGAGAACACGATACCCGATCGCAATCAAGTGCCGCCTGATCTGGTGGGTCCTGCCTGTCTCGATGCGCACAAGCAGGTGGCTTGCCCGCCTGTTGCCGCTCAGCAGCTCGAGATGCGTCACCGAATGCTCCCCGGCTATCGGCTGGTCGATGGTCCGGAACTTCTCCCTGACCATGCCCTCGACAAGTACGTGGTATCGCTTGTCCACCCTGCGGTGCCGGAACAACAGGACCATTTCATCCAGAGCCTTCCCGCTGATCGCAAACATCAGGCAGCCCGTGGTGTCGCGGTCCAACCGGTGTACGGCCGAAAGACCAGGGAGATGAAGGTCGGACTGGAGCTCAAGCTCGAGGCTGCCCGGGCCACAGGCCAGAATGCCCGCAGGCTTGTCCGCCACAATGAGGTGTTCGTCACGAAAGAGAATCCGGTGACCGCTGCCGGGAGCCTCCCTGGCAACCGGACCGGGGGCCGGGGCCGCAATATCCACACGATCACCGGCGTGAAGCTGGTGACGGGCCATCCACACACGCCGGCCATTGACAAAGACATCCCGCCGGTCAAGCGCAGCCTTTGCCTGCCTCTTTGAAAGGCCGAGTTCCTCAGCCAGAAACTCCAGAAGCGTCCGGCCTGACGCCGCCGCAGTAACCAGCAGCCGTCCAGCGTTGACAGGTTCCGGCATGACAAACCCCTTTCTCGATCGGCGCAACAATGCACTTTGAGGCAGTATCTACCCGCCCGGGGCTGTCTTTCATGACACTCCCGTGTATCGTGGCACACCCGGAGCGGTGCCCTACAGAGACCGATACACCCAGCGCAAACCAGCGCAGCCACACTGATACGGGAATCTTCATAACCCCTCCCTGCGCAACCTACCTCATTCGGCTTGCCCGGTCCAGAGTATCACGCTCCCTGCCTGTGAGACTGTGCAATCCCTTCTCGGCGACCTTCTCAAGGATGCGGTCAACCTCCGCTGCCGGCGGATGAAGCCGCATCCGCCGGGCGGATGCCACCCTGGCCATGAGTCTGCTTATCCATCCGGGCCCCTGAAACACCTCGTCGACAGGGTGGTCCGAAAGGCCGAATGCGTACCTGCGCGCCAGCCGCACTGCATAAAGGTAGCCAGCAAGGCCGCCAGCAAGGTGCGCTGAATGCGCGACACCACCACCCTCCGACAGGAGCACCACCATCAGCAGGGATATGAGCCCGAAGATGATGGCAAGCGTCCTGGCGGCTACCGTCACAGGAAGCACAAACATCAGCAACAGCGTGACCGGCCTGTGCGGGAACAACCCGGCAAATGCGCCAAGAACACCAAAAACCGCCCCCGACGCCCCGATGCAGTACCCTCCCGATTGCTGACTGAGAAGGAGCCAGCCTATTCCGCCCATGATCCCGCAACCGAAGTAGAGCAACAGGAACCGCTTTGTCCCGATGGCGCGCTCGACGTCCGGCCCCATGAAGTAGAGGCCGATCATATTCATGAAGATGTGCAGCAGGTTCACGCGGCTGTGAAGGAACATATAGGTGACAAGCTGCCAGGTCCACCCATGGAGAATGCCTGCCTTGTGCAGGCTGAACAGCCTCTCAATGCCGGGCCACCCGAACACGTTCCACGCCAGCAACTGACAAAGAAAGACTGCGCCCGTGACAATCAGGATAATCCTCACTGCCCGCGTCAGCCGCGGTAGCGCCAGATATTGTTCTCCCTGCACCCATGGACTCATGCTCCCCATTGTAGCAGAGCCGCCGGCCTCTCCAAGCCCGCATATTTCCCATAACACCTGCTGCACAAAACCCCCGCATTGGTCGGAATCCCACGCCAACAGCCCCGCTCCCGGCCGCCTCGCCGCTCATTCTTTCATCGCATCCACCGGCAGAATATGCGTATATAGGGAACATGCTGCGAAAGGGAATCATATGGGCCGGTTGAGGCGGTTCTTTCTACCGAAACTC
>SESE01000512.1_pt1 | contig 16325 bp, 2 predicted proteins | sample 3171371 | NCBI WGS metagenome assembly SESE01 (sample SAMN06051881, study PRJNA518727) | freshwater metagenome | biome: subpolar coniferous forest; feature: holomictic lake; material: water; isolation source: holomictic Lake 442, 13 m depth | place: Canada: near Kenora, Ontario | collected... | reverse complement strand
GGTCAGAATGAATCGCGGATAGGTCTTCTCCAGCGGCCACTTCTTGTCGTCACGTTCGGCCAGACCGGGAGCCGCCTGGAGCCAATAACGAGATCCATCGCCTGTGTCGTCGTCCTTGATGACCACGTTGAATCCGAACTCCGAATCGGGCGTCAGACCGAGCACGGTCAGAGGCATCTTCAGTTTGTAGGTGGTCGTCTTAGCCCCGTCGGCTCGGGTGACTCTGAACTCGGTTGCCTTTTCAATCTGGTTGGTACCGCCTTCTACTTTGTCGAACAGAACGTCCTTTCCGGCCAGAGCAAGCCCGAGATTCCAGTGAATGCTCTTGGGCTTGAGGGTGAGGATACCGATCTGCAGACAGTCGCCGTTGTATAGGTGTTCCGCGTTTTCCGCTTTGTTGACAGGCTTGTCGTCCGTCACCACGGCCGCCACGTACAGAGCGTTCGAATCGTAGGTCATGTAGACCTGGGCGCCCAGATCGCCGAAATCGGTCCACACGGTGGAGCTGTCCAAAAAGCCCTTCTTTCTACGGTCCTCCGGGAAGATGGCGTCCGGACCGTTCAGGGACAGCACCGCATTTCCCCACTCGTTTGTCGTTATGGGGGCATCCATCCGGATCGGCGCTTGCGCGCAGGCGATCGGCCGGGGGCCGCCGGTTTTCTTTGGCGGCGTGTCGGTGATGGGCTTGAGCAGCTTCACCAGGCCGCGGTGGTCGCCGTACACGTCCGGAAGGCCATAGATGGGCGCATCGCCGCCATCGTCATTGATCGTCGCAAAAGCGAGATACCCGGCGTAGTAACCGATCGGCGCGGTTACTTCTCCGCCGATTCCGGGAAGGCCGTCCTTCGCCTTGAAAGTTCCCTTCCCGTCCAGTGATCCAACGGCAATCTGGCGTGCGGCCGGTTGGCCGGTCGTGGCGTCAAGCAGGTGTACTTTTCCAGCGGACACGCAAAGCAGCACTGGCACGGCCGCGCCGATGGGAGCGGCAGCCATTTCGGAAACCGCATTTGAACCGGAGCCGAAAGCGGGCGGCGCCCCGGCTGGCAGCATCATCGGGACCGGATCGTACCTCATGAATCGGGTATTCACCTGGGTCTGCCAGACCTGCTCGCCCGTACGACGGTTGAGCGCTGTCAGGCGGCCATCCAGACAACCGAAGACTACGAGATCGCGCAAAACAACCGGACAGCGACAGAACTCGCTTCCCAGTTCGCGTTTCCAGAGCATCTTTCCATCCACGCTCTGCACGGCCCGGGCCGTGCCCTGCCGGTCCGCCATGAAGACCACGCCGTCGTCCACGGCCGGCGTGGATTCCGAGTCCGGCGCGATCTCGACGTTCCACAGGACCTTTCCGCTCTTCGCATTGAAACAGGTGGCCGTGCCGCTGGACGTGATCACGTACACGTTGGTGCCGTCCGTTGCCACCGACCCGTAAACCGGCCCCGCCAATTTCTGTTCGCCGAGAATCGCACCGCTGGCGATGTCCAGCGTGTAGCACGTGCCAGCGTCAGTCGCCATGAATACGTCAAGCCCGATCGCCGCCGGACTTCCGGTCAGCCGCTCGCCTAACGCTGTGGACCAGAAAGCCCGGCCCGACTCCGGATCCACGCACCAGAGCTTTCCATCCGTGCCAGGCTTCATCAAGGCGCCGCCATACAGGGTCGGTGTCGGCCCGAACCCCAGACTGCCGGTGCGGAAGAACGACTCGTCGGAATTGTCAAGCGAGAGGCGCTGATTGAAACCGGGGGAGCGTGACAGATACAGATTCCGTTCCGACATCATCACCTGGGAGACCGGCGGCGCCCATCTCGGCAACGCGCTCTTTCCGGTGACCGCCTTTTCCTCGTATCCCGGCGCGACTTCCAGACGTCGTTTCTCCACACGCGAGAACGATCCCATATAGGTGTTCTGTCCGGCAGCATCCACAAAACCGCTGCTCTCTGATCCGGACAGGGGCCCGTAGACCTCCAGTTCCGTCACCGTCCGCTGGCGAGGCAACGCATTGCGCAGCACCACACGCACCTCGTCGGCCCGACGCGGCGGGAACTTGATCAGCCGGAACAAGCTCCGGTTGTTGCGGATCGATGCGACGAGCACCATCCGCTTCGCGTCAATGTCGGACACATAGACATCCAGATGCCGGGCGGTATTGGCCTCGTCGTAGGCGTTGAAGTAGACCGCGACCATGGATACCCAGCGCGGATTCCTGATCCCCATGGAGATATGGGTGTCCGCGCCCCAGTAGGACCAGTGCCAGAGACTGCAGATGTCGTTCAGCCTCCCGTTCTGCATGAAGGCATCCACCACCAGCGAGTCGGCGATCTGCGGGGGGCGCTCCGACAGAATAAGATTCGGAATCTGCTCGCGCAACACGCCCAACGGATTGTAATCCTTCATAAATAACGGGTTATTCAGAATGATGGGATCAACATCATAGATCGGCGGATACAACATGTGGTTCACGCTCGGGAAGCGAATCCGGCGGAGCGTGACGTTGTCCACCAGCGCCTCGCCGCCCTGTCCCTGGAACCCGATACGAACAGCCTTTGGATCGCCGCCGCTCTTCGTCACGATCCTTCCGAACTTCCAGTCCTTGTCGCACGGCAACACGCGCACGACGCTGTTCGGGTGCCGGTTCTCCACAGCCAGGCCGGCTAGCAGGTTGGCGTTCTTCTCCGGCGACGCGTTCCGGTAGAAGAACTCCAGCACCCACGTGAAATGCTCGCCGATCAGGCCCTCAACCTGCTGCTGAACCAGCGCATCCCCGACCTTCAGACATCGCTTGCCCTGATAACCGCCGTCGGCATAGACGGGCGCGGCGGCCTTCGTCCCGGCATTGGTATCCGCCAGCCAGCCGTCGGTTCCCTCGCAATCGCCGTTCACCAACCGGCTTTGATCGAGCGTCACCAGTTTCTCGAGTTCGCCGGGTTCGTCCGTGGCGACCGCGTAAAGTTTGTCCGTGCGGTCGGATATCGCGGGATCCACTTTTGGGAACTCCGTCTTCTTGAGGCTCTCGTTGTGCGCGGCTAGCGTCGTGCTCCAGAGCGGCTTGCCGCTCGGGTCGTAGCTCATAACCCTCCCGCGAAGCCCGCCGATGAAAAACGACTTGGAGTCCGGCGCGAACTCCAGCACGAACCCCATCTCAGACAATTTGATTTGGGCCGTACGCTTGCCCGTCTCCACCTCGTGAACAAAGGCCGTCCAGTATTCGTCCAGCAGCACCACGGTGCGACCATCCGGGCTGATCTTCGCAAAGGTCGGAATCCACGGGAACGGCCCAAGCCGGGAGATTTCCTTATCACCTTCCGGCGTCGAACGCACAAGGCGCAGGTCCTTGCCATCGGGGATCAGGCCGGTCGCGCCGCCCAGGTCGAGCACCGTGCCGACGGGCGCAGACAGGTCCACGCGCAACATGTCTAGGTCGGCGCCGTAATGGGTGCGGCCAACGATCGGTCCAGGTTCGCCTTTCTGCCACGACAACGCGCCGTCGCCGCAAGTGCGCTGCGCCACCTTGCGCGCGTTCCCGGCGGCGCCGGACGCCCCCGGAACGATCGCGCGTAGAACCAGGGTGTCGTCCTCCATCTGCGCCACTCGCGTGCCGTCGGGACTGCAGACGAAATCGCCCAGTTTCGCGAAGGTCGTTTCACCTCCCGTTCCCACCGTGCTCTCACCCCGCCACTCGGCGATAACGGTGTAGTTCTCGTCCAGTATGCGCATGACATTCAGGAGCGGCTCGTAGTACACGATCCGGCGCGACCCCGGCACGCGCGATTCCGGCACGTAGGCATAGCGGAAAAGGTCGCTCGTCAGCCCCATCCCGTGCTTGAAGAGATCAGCCGTGTAGCATTCCCGATAGGTCGGCCCTTTTAACGCGACTCCCGGATCCATCGGCAAACGCGCCTGCGAGATCGGCTTCCCGTCCAGCCCGATCTGGTACAGCCGGCTGCCGAAACCGGTGAAGACCACCACGCGGTCGGTGTCAATGTCCAGACGGCACGCGCCCATTTCCGGCAGGCGGCGCGACCAGCGCAGTTTGCCCTGCGGATCGAGCGAGTAGAGGTTGTCGCCGTGTCCCCACGTGATCAGGTACAGATTGCCGGCCGCGTCGCACTTGATATCCAGCACGTACTCGTTGTTCCCCATGAAACTCAGGGCTGGCTTCTGCTCAGGCGTTTCCCGGCCGTCTTTCTGCTCCGGTTGACCGTACGCTTTCGGCTTGGCCGCCGTCTCACCGGCGGCGCCACCCGCCTTGATGGGCTCTTCGAGGACGCGGCTGACGGCGCTGCGCACCCCCTCCGCGTCGTTGGCCACCATCAGGAGCGTATCGTATTTCCAGTGCAGCCCCCGCGACGCAACCTGGAGCGTGGGCTGCGCGGCCAAGCCGGCGTAGCCGACCGGCGTCTGCGTGACGAATCCTGCGTCCGCCAGGGTATTGAGAAGCATGGAACCCCGCGCCGAACTCAATATGATCAGCGGACTGTCCACGATGGTAACCGGTGCGATCGGACCACCATCGCTTCCATACATACCGCCCGACCAGAAGTGAAAACCGTCTGCGTTGGGACAGCCCGTAATGCTCGGATCGCCTGTGACGACACGCCACACGCGATTCTCGGACATCAGCGTGACCTTCAGGCCCTTCGCGCCCAGACCCGCAATCAGGCGGTCCACGTCGGCTTTCGAGCCTTCCATGCCGCGGCCCAGCACAAGCAGGGCGTTGGTGTTGGATTTCATAAACTTGGCCACCTCATCGGGATACGGCACGTAGGGGGTCAGCACGTCGTCCAGACGAAGCACCGGTTCCGTTGCGGCGCCCGACTCCACCTGGACGTTGCACGTCTTGCCGGAAATGTTCTCCGTAACCTCTAGGGTCATCGCGCCGTCGCGGCCGGACATCAGGGGAATCGCCAGTTCCATTTCACTCCTGGAATCCAGCGCCCGATAGATCGAGATCATCTGCTTTCCCTTGCCGTCCAGAAGCCGGATGCGCGTGGGGAACACGCCGGTGATCGCTTTGCCTGATTCGCCAACAAGCGAACCGTTCAGCATCAGGGACGTGCCCGCCGCGTCGCGCCGCGTCGCAAGCCGCAGCGCCGCTATTTTCTCAGGCAGAAACGCCGCCAAAGCGCCCTGCACGCGGGTCATATCCAGCACGACGGATCGAGCCGGTGCATTCGTTGTACCGATCAGAATCTCAGCCTTGCCAAGCGGCAACTCGGTCTTGGCCAGCAGATCGTAGGCCACCTCCCCGCGATAGGCCGGAACAGAAAGCGGCATGCGCACGGGCTTGGACATGATGTCGCGGCAGGTCTGACCATAATCGGGATCCTCGTAGTTGGACATGATCAGATACTGAATGCTGCCGCCGTCGCGCCAGTTGGGTCCTACCGTGAACGGACCGCGTGCCGCCGGTTCGATTCCCCACTCGACCATCTTCGTTCGAAGATAGTCCGTGCAGGGTTGTGACAGGGTATAGACCTTATCCAGCTCGGCGTCATAGCCGGCTACGTTGAAGCCGGGGCCGAGGAAATAGTTCATCAGGTCGAAGTCGGTCATCTTGGTGACGCCTTCGATCTGAGTGTCCAACGTGCTATCCCGCTCGACGATCACTTTGCAGCCGCGCTTGATCGCGTTGCGAAGTTGATCGAGCGCCGTCGCGGTCAGTTCGCCGGGGAAACGGATGCCGGGCACAAAGATCGCCTGGTAGCCTTCGATCGGTCTCTCCAGGTCGCCCTCGCGCAGGAAGACCGCCGAATAGCCCAGGCGCCAGCAGGCCAGCCACAACTCCTCGAGTTGGTTGGCCGTGCGGATCGGCTTGAAGTCGCTCATGGAAAGCTGGGCCAGCGTGTTGACGATTCCGACCTTCAGATAGCCCGGCTTGGTCCCGCGCGAGTACACCTCGCCGAACGGCGCCAGAATCTCCTTGTTCAGCCAGCCCATCGTCTCCTTGCTCTTGAGCGTACTCGGGTTCGGCCCGTCCGATAAGCTCTCCGGCAGCAGGTACGTGGCATAGCCGTTTGCGCCCTGCGCGAGCATGGCGAAAGCCATCTGGCGCTGCAACTGACCGTCGGAGAGGGAAAGCGAAGCCTTGTTCATCGAGATGTTCGCCCAGACCAGACGTCGCTGTCCGGCGGGCGATTCGCGCAGCAGTTGGATCATGATCGGGGAATTGATCCAGTACCCGAGTGTGGGGCCGTCGTGGTAGTGCTGGCAGGAGGCGATCTCCAGGTTCTCGAACACGTCGGGATGATAGCCGTTGTCCAAGTCAGCCGCGGACATCACCGCGCCACGGCCGCTCTGCACAAACATAAAGGAGCAATGGTGTGCGCCGAAACGCCCGCGCGGCAACAACTCACGACCGGCCCCCGAAACGCGCGTGTTGAAGTCGCCCCAACTGTGCTCTTCCCACCGGCAGTAATCGAGATAACGATCCATGATGCCCGGATCCCATTTGTCCGGCGAAGTTTTCAAGTCGATCAGGTTCTGACCGATGTCTTTCTTGATCTGATTCGGCGGCGGGTTGGGAAAGGCTGCCATTGCCCGCTTCATCCGCCACGCAGGGAAGAAGGTGTCGTGCTTCTTGGGTACGCCATTCAGTCCGCGATAATACACTTCCCAGTACATGTATTCCCCGTCGTAGGCCGGCGAATGGCGTTTGGATGTCACCTCGCGCCGAAGCCACCGCTCGGCAGCGTTGATATAGCCGTCGATGTAGCGCGGAATCTCGTTGTCGCCACCCGGGAACAGGCAATCGCCGTATTCCACGCCATACCGCACACAGGCGTTCAGGAGCTGATTCTTCTCCGTTGGCACACCGATGGCATCCGGCGACATCAGCCGTTCGTCGTCTTGCGCCAGCGCGGAGGCAACATCGGCTGGCCCCTTACCGGAATCGAACAGATCGAGCCGGTTGTAGCCCAAGTCCACCAGCGTCGCCACGGCCCGATCGATGTCCATCGCATCATGGCGGGTATCGCCTCCTGAAGCGCCTCCTCCCTTGATCATCCGGTACAGGCTCTCGCGCGGCGGCGCTATGTCGAAGCGGAACGGATAACAGGCCAACCCCGGCGGCAAATCCGTGGCCGTCAGTTCGTAGCGTCCGGGTGCCAATCGGCGGGTGATGCTCTCCGGTATACTCAAAGTCTGGCAGTACCATTTTCCGCCCGCATCTTTGATCGGCAGCCGATCCTCGCGGCCGTCGGGATGCTTCAAGACCACGGTCCGAGTGCCCGCTGGCCGGACGCCTTTGGACCGGAACACGGCCTCAAGCCGGATCGTCTCGCCCTGCACAAAGGCGTCGCGCCCCTTGTTGCTGACAAAGGCAAGCGTACCATCCTGCTTCGGCTCGATCACACAGACGGGAAACTCCGCCGTCAGCGGCGATATCGAATCCTTGTCGTACGGTCCGAACAACACGATCCTGAACATGTAGAAGCCGTATGGAACATCCGGCGTCTTGAACGTCAGGACATCGTCATCCCATTTCTCAACGGCGTTGCTGCACGAAGTCCACGACCGGCTGCCCCAGTGAACGGGATTGAACGCCGAGTAGAACATCTGAACCCTGGGCCGCGCCACGTCCGCGGAGGCCGACGTGTTTTCTTTGAATTGAAGCCGGACCGAGGCGGAGTTCCCACGCTCGAAGACGCAGGCACCCGACTCCAGCGCCATCATGCGCAGGGCCATCGGGTCCCGCATGTTTTCCACCACCATGAACTTGTATGGATACTTGTCCATGTCGCCCGAAAGCTGAAGTCCGAACGTCTTCGAAAGACCGCCCGTGCTGGCGAGAAACATCGGCTCGCCGACGACGGGACCCACGCGAATCCGGGCCGGCTTCGTGTCCGTTGGGAGAACCTCGTCGCCGCCAAAACTTGCGCCGATCCCGGTCTTTGTCCGCACCCAGGCAAAGAAAGACCGGTACGAGAGGACGAGCTTCGATCCCTCCGCCTTGATGACGGGATTCGCCTTCCCCTGCAATTCGACTGTCCCGCCGGGCAGAACCCGAAACCGCTGGTCACCGGGCCTCAGCGCGTATGCCAGATCGTTCGTATTAGCGGGCAGATACAGCCGTAACGGGCAGAAACTCCGGTAATGACTCAGGGTGTTGACCGCATTCGACACGTCGAACTTGGCGGTGGAGGGGTTGAAGGCGGGGCGCAACTCGTCCACGTTCAAAGCCCTGGGCAGCAACCGCACCTCCGGCGGCCCGGTCAGATTGCCGTCTACGCTCATGAAGTCGATGCGATACGCCTTCAGGCTGACCGTCCGGCCTTCGATGACGATGTCCGGATCGGACGAGGACAGGTTGCCGTCCTTGTCGATGCGGAACACGTGCCGGCCGGGATCGATGACGTGTTCCCCCTCCGTCAACCGCCCCGCCGCGAACGTCAACTCCGACTTGCGATAGGTGTATTCGCCCTTGTAGTAACGCTCGAAGGTGTTCGTGCCGTCAACCCGCGCACCCTTCACCCACATCGTGGCGTCGTCACCTCCTGCGGACGACGCCGGCTGTACTCCTCCCAGCCGCGAACTCGTGTTGACGCCGGGACTGCCGACCGCCGCGATGGCCTCCAGATCGCTCACCAGCCGATCCGGCGACTCGGCAGCCACAATCCGAACGACGAGTTCGGATGACGCATTTCTCGGCGTCGGCGTTTGAGCCCAGCCGGTTTCCGTGGCCAGGGTCATCGCGATTACCAATCGCACAAACATTCTTATTGGGCTCATCACCAATCCTTCTCCGTTGCGTGTCGGGTGCCGGCGCCGTGTGATTTTCAATTTTCAGTTGCTCCTAGTGCATCAGCGTATACAGCAACCAGTTAATGCTGAACCGGTAAACGGTTTCCCGCGTATCCATGAGACCGCTGCCCGGAGCCTGGGTGCCGCCGCCGTATCCATCACCATGCGCGCCCACGCCCAGGGGATTGAGGGTTGTCGGCGGCGTGGATATCTCCCACATGCATCCGTAGTCGTTGGGACAGAAGATGATCGCCGGTCGGCCGCGCACGTATGCAGCCTGAAACGGCCGCGAGAACTGCGCCTTGATGATTTGGGGCACGCCGGGGAAGGCGTAAACCATGTTGTACAAATCGAAGAACTCCGGTATTTCACGCAGCATCTGTTTCATTTCGGAGCCCGGCGCGATCCGCTGGACGTTCTGGGGAACGGATTCCATGAAAGGGCCGCTGCCGGTGCAGTCGTCCAGCCAGAGCGTTCCGCCACGCTCGACGTACTTCTTCAGATTCACCACCTCCTCTTCCGTGAAGGTAAAAGGGAAGTGGCTCGTGAAATAGATGATCGGATACTGGAAGATCTCCTCGCTCGTGATCTCCAGCCCCGCGTTATCAATGTAGTACGGGACCTTGAAATCACCCTCGGTTCGCAGGCCGACCTGATAGAAGAAGTACGGCAGTGCCGTGGGATCGTTACCCCAGTCGGAATGACACTTGGGAATGAGCCTGCGAATGGTCACCTTTCCGCGCCGGTCAATTTCTTCACCCTCCTTCTTGGCGCTGCCGCGTCCGTCGTACACCTTCAACTGCTGGCTCATGCCATTCTGAAACCAACCGGACTCAGCGCGGGCGGACGGCACGGCCATCATCGTGGCTAAAAAGATAAAGACTGACACCTGACACCTGACGCCTGACACCTTGCCGCTCATCATCTCGCCTCCTTCAAATACAGCACCGGCTCGACCCAGTTGGCCAGGTCGTTATCGGCCCCGTCGCCCGTATCGTCCACATGCAGCACGAGGCGTTCGGCATCCTGCAACCCGTCAACCGTCAACGTCTTGGGAATCGACATTCCCGACATTGTGCCTGAACTCCGCTTCTCCTTACCGTCCACGTAGATGGAGAACGCGACGGTTCCCTTTCCCCGTGTCACTGCGTCAATGCCGACGGTCACTTCAAAGCGCGAAAACTGTTTGTTGAGAGGATACTCGATGTCCGTGCGCCCCTGGCAGCCAATCCCCGATGCGTAGGTTTGCTTGCCCAGCGTCAGCGTTGTGCCTGCCGCACTCCGGAAGGGCTGAACCGGAACCCCCGCGTCCACAAGGGCCACCGGGCCGAAAGCCGTCAGGTCCACACGCCCGTCCATTACGCGCGTCAGCCGGTAACCGCCTGTCGTCGAGGGCGTGGCGTGGCGCAGGACCACCTCGTTACGGCCTGCCTTGCACCCGCGCAGGACAAAGGCGCAGCGCTTCGGCCCCGCGCCGTAGAACGTGTCCAACTCGTTGGTCATGGCGTACCCGACAATGGACGCCAAATTCCAAACCTGCTCCGGTCCGCCGTTGAGGGCGACCCGCGAAATCCTGTTCGTTCCGGCAGCCGGATCGAGGAACCACAGCCTGCTCAGCAGGACATCTCCGGCTGTGTCGAGGCGGAACGCGAACCGTTCTTCGGTAACGTTCTTGAGAAATCCCTCCTGCACGCGCTCGCCGGCCGGCAGGCGGCCGGGATGCGGCTCGACGGAACCCCCGCCGGTCGCCTTGTATTCCGCAGCGTCGCGCGAATACGGTTCGGACGGAACGAAGTCCATGATCAGCGCATACTGCTTGTCGGCATCCACCGGCTGCAAATTGCGCAGGTCGTACGCCACCCGGTCAGGGGGCATCGAAGCGAAGCGGAGGAAGGAGGGCACGATCCCCACCGAAAGGACCTTGTCGAGCGCCACCGGATCGCCGAACGTGTCCACCGCCGTGACTCCCGACTTCCACTCCGCTGGCAACCGATAGCTTTTGTTGTCTTTCACGCGCCAGACGATCGCGCAGAGGCTGCCGTCGACCCGCTTGAAGAGATAGATGCGACTGGCCTGGGGATCCCGATCCGCGATGTAAGCGCGCTGGACGAACGTGAGTTCCGACAGCATCTTCCGCGTCTCGATCAGCGCGAAATAAGCCGGTTTCGGAACATAGAAAGAGCGCTGGTTCTGGACGGCGGTGTTGCCGTAGAACGGACGGAACATCAGTCCGAATCCGTCCTGGACTTCCGTCTTGTTCGCGCTCGCAAACTCGTGAGGGAGTGCGCCGGACACATGCAGAAGAATGGCGGCCCGCGCATGATTGGCGGCCTGATTCAGCATGGGAACCTTTTCGTCGGTTCCCCAGTCAAGATCGACAATGGAGGCTTTCCGTCCCAGCGCCGTGAGTTTCAGCCTGGCGTCCAGATCCTCCATGAAATCCTCCATCATCATTTCTTCCAGCGAGGCGCTGCCCGGGGTCACCCGGACTTCGAACCGGTCGAAAGGCAGTTTGTCGGGATCCTTCATGCCGTCCAGATAAGACAGAACACGGTCGTAACTGAAGCCGCCGGCGACGATACAGGCGTTCGTATTGTACACCTTGATCCACCGATGAAAGAGCTCAAGCATGCCCCGGTATTTGTCCTGCGGCAGATGGATCGGCGATTCCACCATCGAGTCCGCACCCTGCCAAAAAATCCAAATCGGGAATTCGCGGGCATGCTCCCGTCCTACGTTGCGCATGAACACGTTCCAGTCCGCCATGCGGAGCGGTGCCTGCAAGTAGCTGCCGTCGTTACGCAGATACGTGCCGTCCTCAACGGCGGGTTGCTTCTCCGGACCCGCCCAGTCCGCAGAATATCCAACGACCGGCACTGTTCGATAAACGCCGTCCTCAGACTTGGCCGCGGCGTAGCGTCGGAACCATTCGTGGTGATACAGATCGGGAACAGGTTCGCAGGAATCCCAATCCAGATCGATCTTCCGATTGGTCATACAAAGATCCGTATCCATCGCGTGAATATCCGAGAGATGCGTCATGACGGTCTCGCCGAAATAGCGCTTGCGGTCCGGGGCCTGGACATCCGTTTCCAACACGCGCCCGTCGGGAAGTCCCGTCACGCGCAGGCAGTAGAATCCCTGCTTGAGCGACTCGACCAGCGGAAGCGCCACTCGGGCGCCGGGAGGCAGTGTCGCCTGACGGACGCCCTCCGCGGCCGTCAGCCCGACGGACGTCGTCAGCTTGAACGCGAGGTCCAGCGCCAACGGCGCGGCCGAAAAATTATTGAGCACCAGCTTCAGCGGCTGTCCGGGAACATGCAGGCGGGTCTCGTCGGGATATTCCAGTTCGACCATGATCTCCTGTCGCTTGGCCAGATGGGTGCTGACCTTGACTTGGTCAATCCGGATGGCGGCGGGTGTGCGGTCCTCCGTCCAGGCCAGAATCGCAAGGTTCAACGGATAGCGTTGCGCATAGAACGGATTCTCTTTCTCCGTGCCCAGCAAATAGCCCGGCGGCAACGGGGGCGCTACGAAGCGACAGCTCTTCCAGCCTTTCCAGTCCACGCGCACCGGAGCACTGGCGAACTTCTGGAAGGGAATGTCGAATTCCGAGGACCCGCTATCGACGAAAAGCGCCTGAAGCATCACGGGGGCGCCTTCGCCGAACGCCTGCAGTTCCACGCTCTCGACCGCACCCGGCAGGGCCGGATGCAGGAACACGGAGACCGGCCCGTTGGTCGAGACAGTCAGCGGCAGCGCGCGCGCCGTGCCGTCCGCCCCGCCCGCCACTGGATCCGCGCCAGGGGGCGTGCTGACGAGCGACCACTGCTTTGGATTCTGGGTCGGATTCCGGTTCACGATCCCGTTCTCAAGAGCCATGTAAAGTTTTCCGGCGATCTTCACCATGTCGTATTGGTGGTACGCAGCCTGATAGTACCAGTCCGGAGCCAGCGTGTTGAAATGCTCGGCCCGCTCGAAATCCCAGAACAGACCCGCACCGGTCGGACGCTGTAAGATCACCCGGCCCTGAGCACGCTGGCTCGCAAGGGGCCCCGTCACCGTCACGACCGCCGTCACTGGGCCGCGCGGCTGGAGCTTTTCGAGAGCCGCAAGGGAGAGGGCTTTCACCGCTACCTCGCCCTCCGCGATGTCAATCCCTTCGGCCATGTCTGCGTCTTTTACCGGCTCACCCTCACCGTCGAGGAAAGTCACGGCGATACGCCCGTTGCGAATGTCGTTCGGCGTCCCGTTGCCGACCGAAACAAACAGTTTGGAATCGGCGGTCAGTTTCCGCTCCGGCGTATCGCCACGCAATTCGAGCGTGATGCGTTCCTTCCGGGGCGCCTGCGTTTCGACCATGAGGTCGTCAACCCAGACGGACCGTTGTGCGGTGTCCGGCTGCGCATCCTTCGCGGGCGGCTCCGGAATCACCCGGATCGCCGCGCTAAAGAGGGGGGACTGGAGCGGATGCCGGTCTTCCTGGCCGGAATGACCCCACTTGTAGGCACGGATGTCGCGCCCCGGCAGCCCGTTTCCCAACACGGGGATCGTGAAGCACTTCCAATCGGAGAAATCCAGACGGCAAACGTCGACGATCATGGCGTTCATGAAGCGCTGATAGGCTGGCGCGCTGAAGTTGCACGGATCGCGCCACTCGATCACGAGACGATCCTTGGTGTTGTTTCCCTTGACCCAGATCCGGGCCGCCGTGGGAATCCCCGGCAGACGCACGTTGCTGCCGATCGTCGCCCCCGAAACCACTGCGGTAGCCCCCGTCGAAACCGGCCTATAGTCTATTCTGAGACTGCGCTCGCCACTGTGCCGGACCTCGGTATCGAACACGGGACGGGTGAAGGGCAGATAGGCGCTGAAAAGGGTGTTGGGCACTTGCCTCCGATCGCCGTCGCTCAGCGGTCTTCCCGGAATGTGCCAATCGGCCAGTGTATCGCTTTCCATGGCCGAGGCCGGCACGAGCAGGGCGGCGAAGGGAAACCGGGCATCCCCGGTCACATTCATGCCCAGCGTCTCGTTGTTCACCGAAAATACGATCGTGAAGGGGCCGGTCGTGTCGCGCTTGGGCGTGACGTCCTTCTCGTAATCCGTGGATTCCGTGCTGGACAGCATGACATCGCTCTCACCGCTCGATAACTGGTTGCCGTCGGCGTCCAGGATACGGAATTCGACGGCGGCCTTCTGCTCAATGCCAAGCTTATGTGGACCGAAATGCAGGGAGAAGATCACCTTCCGATCCGCGAATCCGCCCGTCAGGCGCACGGTGCAGGAAATCAACGGTGTGCCGGGCCTGATCGGATAGATCAGTTCCTTGGTCTCCAGACCGAGAGCCGCGTCCCGCACGTTCACCTCGATATAGTCGCTCGGTACCGTAATCGTCTCGCCGTTCATGACATAGTATGGCTTCCCTGAATAGTATGTCCTCCACAGGCAGTCGTTGGTGAAACCCGCGGTCAGCAACGGGAGTGCGGACGTCAGGGACTTGCCATCGCCGCTCAGTTTCAGCGAATGCCCCGAAACAAAACCCTCAGTAGTCGTATCGCCGCGCTGATTCACGGCCCTGACGCTGACCGCTATCGTCTTCTCTCCAAGTTTGGCGGACGCCTGCCCGGGGTCGAGTGTCACCTGCAATTTGGGGTCGCTTCCCACCCAGACCAGACACGACTTTGCGGACGCAGCCGCGTTGGTCTCGGCGCCCAGCCCCTGCCCGACGGCGGCAAGAAAGACCAGTGCTGCCGCCAGAAACCGGACGCGGGGTTTCATCAGGCAAGCTTTGAATCGCAAAACCCGAAACACCGGTTCTCGGACCTCCGATGTTTCCTTTTCAGATGTTTGCATTCGACCGTCGCTCCTTCTCATGCGTTGCTCCATCAGTCCAACGGACGGACCGCAGGACACGGGAATCTGCAATCTTCGCTACTTCGGCCCGATGAGGCCTGCCCCGTAAGCTTTCTGTGTCGAGTCAGTCCCGCCGGCCCGGGAACCGCGCACACCCACTTCAGGGCGATCAGCCGAGAAGTCGTTTCCGCGTCCCGCCGTATCCAATTTCTCAGGCATGCCGATGCCTTTGGGACCTGTCCGCTCTCCGAACTGACGAGTCGTTTTCTGGTCGCCCCGATTAAATCGCCTCCCGCCGGAGATATCCGTGCCACTTCCCGCCGGTCCAACAACTTCCATCCCTTGCTTGATAAAGATCGAGAACCACGAGGAGACGGTCTTCTGCGGCTTGGGTTCGTGATTGTCGAACGCCTCGATCTGGAACTTGAAAATATTGCCCTGGGGTCCCTTTTCCATCAGCGCTTCGGACTGGGCCCGGAACATGTTCTCAAAAGACGCCACGGCCATCGGCCGCGGCGGGAGGAAGACGCACTCGATCGGATCGCCGGGAATCTCCCGCGGATCCTCCGCCGTGGATTGCTGCCATATGACGCGACACTTCGACGCGCCAAAATCGTCCTCCACGCGCGCCCCGAACGTGAATCCCGACAAGTCCTCGATCGTGCATGCCATGTCCTGCTTCAGAAACGCGGAAGGGAACAGTTTGGGCGGGTTGTCGGCCGTCAGACTAAACTCGATCGGCTGCGGACTGCCGAGCTTGAACCCGTGACTGTCCTCCACCTGCAAGCTGGCTCTGCTCTCGCGCGAATGCACAAACGAGATCGATGCAAACCTGCCGACCACGTCCAGCGGCATGCGCATTGAGTTTGTCCCGTCCTCGAAGGTCAGCACCGCCGATTTCAGCGTCTTATTGAACACGTATCCCAGGTTGACGCGCGTTCCGCCCAGCGCGGTGATACGATCCACCACGCCTTCGATCTCCTTCGGCATCAACCGGGTGTAGAGCGGATACACCAGCTCCACCTGCATGTTCTCGATCATCGGCGACGTGGTGAACGTCAACTGCATCGGCGCGGAGACACGATTGCCGAAGGCGAATCGTATCCGGTACTGCCGCTCCACGGTCGGCTGCAGCGACTCGGCGGCGCGTCCGGCAGCCGTGACGGTCAGGATATTGGTCGTCACCCCGCCGCGCCCTTCGGCATTCTCAGTCAGCATCATGACGCTGGGGTAGCGAAAACGGGTGAACTGGAGACCGACCTCGGCCTTGGCACCGACTAGAAACACCTTGGATCCCGGGAACACGTCAAAGCGGGTCGGGAGAAGAAACTCCCGCAAATTTGCGACGCAGTGCTGCACGGTGTTTCCGACCCGCGCGAATCCGAACCACGGCGTCAGGCCGAGGAGCACGAACACCACCAGCGCACCCGCGAATTGCCAGCGTGCGCGATTGCGCGCCGAACGGTCCAGCCGTTTCTCGAACGGACGTTCCAGATCCTGGATGGCTTTCTCAATGACGGCATCGGTCAGGGGCGTCGACACCGGCCGAACCAAGAAATCCACGGCGCTGACGAGACGGCTGTTGAGATCGCCTTCCAGCTCTTCGGCGCGAAACGCCTCGCTCAGGGTTTTGCGCCGTCGTTCCCATCGGCGGATCAGCCGCGCGAGCAGCCAGACGAGCAGTAGCGCTGCGGCGGCCGTGGGAATAGCGTCGATCCCGGCATTGACGA
>SESE01000509.1_pt1 | contig 16362 bp, 13 predicted proteins | sample 3171371 | NCBI WGS metagenome assembly SESE01 (sample SAMN06051881, study PRJNA518727) | freshwater metagenome | biome: subpolar coniferous forest; feature: holomictic lake; material: water; isolation source: holomictic Lake 442, 13 m depth | place: Canada: near Kenora, Ontario | collected... | reverse complement strand
ATATGGAGCAATTCCTTTTATCAATGACACGATGTTTTAAGGAAAGATATGGCTCGAGATACCTTATTTCGATTTTGATGAAAAATTAAATGACTTATTATATGGGCAAAGGGAAAGTCAATAAATTTAACCCAAGAAATAGATCTTCCTACCAAAGAGAAGTTAATAAAATTCCTGTCAGGTCAGGAAAGCGTGAACCTTAATACTTTTTATAAAAGCCGTAAACATTACCCTCACGCTGTTTCATCACCCCACGGTTTGCCAGCCTGCCAGCAACAATTGCCGGGTGCGTGCCGATTTTGGTAGCGAAACGCTGGATATCCTCTTTTTCAAACAAGCCGCTCACCATGATCTCTTTTTCCTCCTTGCGGCTCATCAGGCACTCTTCAGCAAAGGCATTTGCTTCGGCCTCTTTCTCTTTACTATTACAGGAGTACTTCATTCCCTCAACAAAAACATCCTTCTTGTTGTGCTTCAGGATATGGACAGCTTCATGGAAAAAGGTGAACCAGAAAATATCGTTGCGGTTCAAGCGATTTGACAGTTGAATCAGTGGATTGCCTTTCACCCATCGGGTTGAACCATGCACTGGCGCTTTTGGCAGACAGGGAGTATATACAACCTTTACACCGGCTTTGCAGCACAACTCCTGAAGTTCTGGAAAGAAATCATCAGCACCGCTGATCACCAGCTTTTTTATCTCCTGCAAGGTTGCCTCAAAAGCTTTCCTGTCAAAATCAGGCACCTGAAGCAATTCGGCCTGCAACTCTCCCTGCCGAAGCCACGCGGCAACAGAGTATGGGTCTTTGCTGTTTTTTTCGCTCATACGGTATGCTGTTACATAAACCTGGCCGTGATAAAACTTTTCGTACACGTCAGGGCTTGCCACGTTAAAAAAGGAGAGCAATGCTTTGCCTGCGTTAGCCGAACTGCCCTCAAAGGCAATCCACCCCTTTGTGTTCATCTCCTTGCAGGGAAACCTTTTTGCCCACTCTTTTGCCTGAAGCAGCGTTTCTGCTTCATCAATTTCAGCAAGTTTAAGGCGGTAACGTCGCTCACGCTCCACCCAAAAATCAGCAGGTATGCCAACAACTCGCTCAAGCTGAAGGGCTGTTTTTCAAGTTCCTTTACATGGCGGCGCTCCTGTACCTTGCTTTCTGGATCGGAGAGTTTTCGGGCTTCTGGCAGAGTTCGCCTTCGAGTGGAGTTCCGGCATCAGTAATGGCAGAGAGAACCAGATACTCTTCTTCTTCAAATGAGCTGATGCGCAAGAGCGAAAGTGTTAACCAGCCGGACTCGCCAAGCAGTGGTTCAGATGCTGGCTGCCACGCTCCGAAGTTGTGCTGCTTGCCGTTAGCCTGCTGGCTTTGCTCTTGCAACATGCCGCCTATGCCGCTGCGAGGAGCAGGACTGCCGGATTGAGTATCGAATATTTTGAGAATCCTTCTTACCTTACGGCTGATCAATCAAGCCAAGTCAGGACTATACCAGACATAACCTTTAGAATTATGGAAGCATACCGGGTAGGACAACTTTTTCCCCTTGAACAATACTGTACCGGTCGGGAGATGAATATTGCAATACCGACAGAGAGTTTTTTCCATCTCCTGATGTCACTCAAAAAGATTTCCAGCAAAGAAAAAAGACTGTTTACAACCGGAAAAATAACCGCTTACCTCTTTGAACAGCGTGATATTCCTTTTCTGATTGTGGATTTCGGAGAAGAGTTCCGTTTTGATATCTCTTTTGATACCTCTAAATTTGATGATGAGACCCGCAGTATCTGGATGGCGTCAGAGACAAATGCCATTGCCATTTTTCTTGTGGAAGCGACAACCGGCATACTGGAAGGCATGCGTCTCATTGGCATCGGGTTTGCTCCCCAATTGCGCGAAATCTGTGCACGACAAAAAGGCCAAACAGGCATTGAAGAGCGTATCCGCCTCATTCATTCAGCCTTTACTACCAATGACATGATTCGGCATGCCGTAGCCAAAACGGTCTTCAAATAGTATCCTTTCTGATACGGCAAGGGAGGCCAACGCCAGAAACACTTCTGCAAAACGTACGCATTCCTCGCAGCTCACTGTCTGCTTTTTTTTACATATCGCTAAATCGAAGCGGAGTTGCGGGCTGCGGAGGCGATGATAGCAATGCGGCTGACGCTGGCCTGCTGTGGTGTTCTTGTACTCAAGTGCGCCATCTTGGCCCATGCTGCCTGCTGCGGCTTGCGTGCATGAGCGAAGGCGGTACTCCGCTTTTGCGGAAATATTCACAAAAAAGCCATACATTATAGGCGGAGGAGCGCTCTTCTTTTTCAGAATTAAGCAGACCATTCTGAACGTTGTTGGGCGAACATACGAATCAATAGATGTTCAATATTATTCAAATTTTATTTGGAGGGATGTCATGAAGATTATCGATGTGCACTGCCACGTATTTAGTGAGGATGTATTGACGTTCGGCGGAAAGCTCTTGATCGCTTTTAGCGATGTCATTACCGATTTGATCGATTCCGGTGACTATGATCATGCCGACAACATGATTGAACGGATAAACGCATTCATTGAGATAAGCGGAAAAGATCCATCTGACATAGCGAACGCATTATTTGATAACTACGGCGATGACTCAATCATCGCCCCCCTGATGTACGATATGTACTACCTCACTCATGACCAGCAACATGATATCCGCGATAAGGTCGACCAATTAATGCAAGACTACGATGCGCATAATCATCCTGAAAAAGATAGGGCTGATACGCTAAGAGCAAGTCTGGCCGGTATTGGTGATAAAGTTAAAGACGGCCTGGTCGATGAGGCACTCAAAGACAACTCATTTGAAATACAGTTTCAGATTCTGAAAAAACTGAAAAATATCGAAAACTATAGGGACAGGATTTATCCATTTCTGTCGTTCGACCCGCGGCGCTCTGGTAACCTGGACAAGATCAAGGCGAACGTCGGGCCGGGAAAAGACTTTTGTGGTGTAAAGCTTTATGCACCTCTCGGTTTTTCTGCGGCCCATCCGGCAATGATGGACAAACGGAAGGGCTTGTACGCATACTGCGTCGCCAACGATATTCCTGTTATCGCCCATTGCTCATCCCCCGGCATGCCGACTATGAACGACCATCTTTATGTCCCCCATGATTCCTGGGTGTTTGACGCCAGACAAGGAGGGCTCGTTGCACTAGCCATGGATAAGGTGGTGGATTTTTCCCTGATTGATAGAGATGTGAAGTCACAGTATTTCAACCATCCAGAAATATGGCGTATCGTGCTCGATGAGTTTCCAAGTCTCAGACTTAATTTGGCGCACTTCGGCGGGGATCGTAAAGACTGGCGGGATATAATCGCCAATATGATCAAGTCGAACAAGTATCAGAATCTCTACACGGACATCTCTTGCCATACAGACCCGGATGTATTGAAATACATTCGCGATGAGTATGATGCTTCGGATGCTGTCAAAAGGCGACTGATGTATGGCTCTGACTTCACGATATCATTGTTGTTTGCTGATCTTCTTGACCATCGCAATGTCATAGGAAATACGTTTCCGCTTGATCAGCATCAAGACGTCTATTGTGATAACGCCAGGAGATTTCTGAAGCTCACACCCGATAAGGGGGCATAAAGGACGAGCTACGCGACTGTATGAGCCGGGCGCTCATTGTGCATGCCGTTATGGAGCGTTTCAACAAGAAACTCCCGGAATTTCTGGACAGAGGGAATGTTCACCTTTTCATCCGGCGAATGGGGATATAGACAGAGTCGGGCCAAAGGAGATCATGTCAAGAGCGGGATAGGCGCCGCCTAAAATCCCGCTCTCCAGACCGGCATGAATAGCAGTTATCTCCTTATTTCCTCTCGGCTCAAAAGCAAAGCCGGAAGAGCTGCCAACTGACTACGGGACTAACACCAGGCGGAAGCCAACATCGTCGTCCTGGCCGTCGGGGGAGCCGCTGCTGCGATTAGCCGACCGACAGCTCCCGGCATCGCCGCCCCAGCTCCCACCACGAAGCACACGGCTGGAACCAGTTGCTGGCCCCGCAGGATTGGTCACCACACCTTTTGTTTTACAGACGTCATAGTACGTTCCACCGAACCAGTCACTGCACCACTCCCATACGTTGCCGTGCATGTTGTACAACTCCCACCCATTGGGAGCAAAACTGTTCACTGGAACCGTGTTGTCTCTGTAAACCCCTGCTGGATTTTTATTGTAGGGATAGTTGCCATTATAGTTTGCCTGCGCCGTCGTCAAGTTCTCACCGGTATTGAACTGCGTTCTGCTCCCTGCACGGCAGGCATATTCTCGCTCTGCTTCTGTTGGCAAACGGAAATGTTTCCCCGTTTTTGACGATATCCACTTGCAATAGGCTACAGCGTCATACCAGCTCACATGCACAACCGGATGGTTCTCTTCGCTCAGGGGTCGCACACTACCCGATACGCCATAACGCCAGTTTACTCCATCCCCTTTTTTTATATTGCCACTAGAAACAATATCGCTGAAACCACCTCTTTCAGCATCTGTCAGGTACCCCGATGCTTTCACAAATTTCCTGAAATCGGCAACCGTCACAGCATATCTGCTCATCGAAAAGCTACTCACCCGCACCTGATGTTGAGTTTCACTGTACTCAATACCCTTTTTCTCCCAAAATGCTTTGATTTCAGCCCTGCCAACTTCACCCTCAGGGCTCCCCATCGTAAACTCGTCGCCTCGAATCAGCACAAAGTCCGCTGGTTCAAAGAGTGGTGCCGCCGCCTTTGCTGGCAATACTCCGCTGAAAAGCATCAACATTGCAAGAAAAATAGAGGGAATGAGGTCTCGAATGGTCTTTCTTTTCATCTTTTGCCCCAGGTTATGGATTGCGTAAAAAATCAAATAAGTTTATGCGCAATTTATCATTTGTGAGGCTGTTACACAAACCGTTGTTGAAGCGGGTTTACTATCAGGCTGTACCGTTTTCTTCTTTAAACCCTCAAGCAGCTCATTGCAAGAAAGCCGGTCGACTGGACTGCGTTTTGTTCCGAAGTACCACTGAACATTTTTGCTGAGAACGCAAAAGGAAAGGGTTCCCGCCAAACCCGGCTTTACATAATATTGTATTATAGAACACAAATCCCCGTGTAGGCGCAGCTCACTGACTTCGATACCCACAAACCAGCCCTTCCCGCGCCCAGGTCTATAATTCCTGTTATGGTGCGACGTGAAGCTCTGTTGCCATGCCTTCAAACCGATCACTTGACCAAGTATCCCAGAAGCCGATCACCCGGGTTTTCGCTTGCGCTGCGGCTACTATAGCTATTGGAGGGCGGAAGAATATCGGTGCTTAATGAACTTGCCATATTGATATTTCACTATAATTATCTATTCTTTACTTGGCTTGTAAAATAGAACATCTCCATTTTACGGTTAGAAGATTAGTTGGCAATCTCATTGCGTTCCGGGGGCAGAAGCTCACGAATCCACCAACACCCAGAGGGGGAACGTGGAATGTGGATGTGTACAACACTGATGGCGTAATTCTTTATTCGATGAAGTAGATTTTTCTAAAACATACCTGACAGGACGCTCCAGCCGACGTTTCTGCCTTTGCTTTTGGCTACGGCAGAAGCGTGGTTGAGATTTGCCGTCAGGCTACAAGTATCACTTTGATGAAAATATTTGTCGTTTATTGGCATCCCGAACCACAGAGTTTTAATGGTGCGATGTTCCGCACGGCTTGTGAGGCGCTGACCAACGCTGGCCATGAGGTGAGAACTTCTGATTTACATGAAATGCGCTTCGACCCTGTCTCCAGCCGAAAGAACTTTACTACTGTCAAAAACCAGGATTTCTTCAAACAACAAATCGAAGAAATGCACGCCACAGCAGCAAGTGGTTTTTCGGAAGAGATTGAAGCTGAGATGGAGAAGATTGAGTGGTGCGACCTTATGATCTGGCAATTTCCGCTATGGTGGTTTGGGTTGCCTGCGGTTTTAAAAGGATGGGTTGACCGCGTTTTTGCTATGGGCCGCGTTTACGGCAATGGCCATTACTATGAAACTGGCGTTTTTCGCGGCAAGCATGCGTTGCTAAGCCTGACGACAGGTGGACCGGAAGAAGCCTTCCGGCATGGAGGTTTCAACGGAGATATTTCTGGACCTCTGCGCCCGATACAGCACGGCATCCTGGAGTTTGTCGGTTTCGGCATCCTGGCGCCACAGATTGTTTATGGGCCTGTCCGTATGACATATAGTGAACGCGAACAACAGTTAGCTGCCTACTCTGCGCGCCTGCGGCACATTGCCCATGAATCACCCATTGATGTGGGCACTTATTGAGGGGAGAGAATCAGGCCCCCCCCTCTTTTTCTTGTGGTATCTATTTCCACTGCCAGTTCCGGATTTCAGGCATATCCTCGCCCCAGGTACGGATATACTCCTTATGGGCTATCAGTCGGTCTTGTACATACTGTTTCACATACGCGGCCCTCTGTCTGAGCTGTGGAACACGATCTATCACATCAGCAACAAGATGGAAGCGGTCAAGATCGTTCATAACCACCATATCAAAGGGAGTGGTGGTTGTTCCTTCTTCTTTGTATCCGCGAACATGCAGATTGTTATGGTTGGTGCGGCGGTAGGTCAGTCGATGAATAAGCCAGGGATAGCCGTGGTAGGCAAAAATGATCGGCTTGTCAGTCGTGAAGATATCATCGAAGTCCTGATCTTTCAGTCCATGCGGATGTTCTTCCGGTGGTTGAAGAGTCATGAGATCGACCACATTGACAACACGAATTTTAAGGTCTGGAATTTTGTCTCTTAAAATAGAGACCGCCGCAAGGATTTCAAGCGTTGGAACATCTCCTGCGCAAGCCATAACGACATCAGGATCACCCTTGCCCGTGTCATTTGATGCCCACTCCCATATCCCGACTCCAAGGGTACAATGCTTTACGGCTGCATCCATATCGAGCCATTGCCACTCCGGCTGTTTGCCTGCGACAATAACATTGATATAGTTACGCGAACGCAGGCAGTGATCGGTTACGGCAAGCAGCGTGTTGGCATCGGGTGGTAAATAAACGCGGATAACACCGGCTTTCTTGTTGACGACATGATCGATAAATCCGGGATCCTGATGGGAAAACCCGTTATGATCCTGTCGCCAGACATGCGAGGTCAATAAATAGTTCAGTGAGGCAATCGGACGGCGCCACGGAATTTCATCACGGGTTATCTTCAGCCATTTTGCATGCTGATTAAACATTGAATCAATAATATGGATAAATGCCTCATAGCAGGAGAAAAATCCATGTCTTCCGGTGAGCAGATAGCCTTCAAGCCAACCCTGGCAGGTATGTTCGGAGAGAATTTCCATGACCCGGCCATCAGGGGATAAATGATCGTCATAGAGCATAACCTTATCCATCCAGACACGGTCAGTAACTTCAAAGAGTGCTCCAAACCTGTTGGATGCCGTCTCGTCAGGCCCGAATATTCGAAAATTGGAGGCCTGTTCGTTCATTTTCATAACATCCCGTAAAAAAATGCCCATAACGGTTGTAGGTTCGGCCATAACCGCTCCCGGAGAAGGAATGGAAACAGCATACTGCCGATAATCAGGCATACGCAACGGTTTCAGAAGAACTCCTCCGTTGGCATGAGGGCTGCTTCCCATTCGTTTCTGCCCTGCAGGTGCCAGGGCCTTCAGTTCCGTCCTGAGTGCTCCCGATTGTGTGAAGAGCTCTTCAGGTCTGTAACTTTGCATCCACTCTTCAAGCAGTTTCAGATGAGCAGGGTTTTCACGTACCTCGGCAAAAGGCACCTGGTGTGATCGCCAGAAATCTTCGGTTTTTTTGCCGTCAACCTCTTTTGGGCCGGTCCAGCCTTTCGGTGAGCGCAAAACAATCATGGGCCAGCTCGGTCTTTCCTGGTGGCCGTGCTCCCGAGCTTCACGCTGAATTTGTGCAATCTTTTCAAAACAGTCATCAAGCGCCTCTGCCATATTCTGATGCATGGTTTCAGGATCGGAACCTTCAACGAAACAGGGCGTGTATCCATACCCTTGCATCAGACTCTCCAGTTCATCGTGCGGCAAGCGGGCAAGAAAAGCTGGATTGGCAATTTTATATCCATTCAGGTGCAAAATCGGAAGCACAGCTCCGTCACGAGCGGGATTGAGAAATTTGTTTGAATGCCACGATGTTGCCAGTGGACCTGTTTCAGCTTCACCATCACCGACAACACATGCCGCGACAAGATCAGGATTATCAAATACAGCTCCGAATGCATGTGACATCGAATAACCGAGCTCGCCCCCTTCATGAATGGAACCCGGGGTTTCAGGGGCAACATGACTTGGAATTCCTCCGGGAAATGAAAACTGTCTGAACAGATTTTTCATACCGGCTTCATCTTCCGAAACTGTTGGATAATATTCGCTGTAGGTACCTTCAAGCCAGACATTTGCCACCAGGGCAGGACCGCCATGACCGGGGCCCGCAATATAGAGAACATCAAGGTTCCGTTGCCGGATTATACGATTAAGATGCACATAGATGAAATTCAGTCCGGGAGTGGTGCCCCAATGTCCCAGAAGACGGGGCTTGACATGCTCAGGTTTCAGCGGCTTTTTGAGTAGCGGATTGTCCATCAGGTATATCTGTCCTACAGAAAGATAGTTTGCCGCACGCCAGTAGGCATTGATCGAGTGAAGTTCCTCTTGAGAAAGCGGTGTCAGTGGCGCTCTTTCCGGTGCTACAGGGCTCTTTTTCATCGTACTCTCTATGGATAGATGTTAATTTCAGTTATTTTTTCAACTTTTTCAGCATGCTCATGGTGTGGCGGGCAATCATCAGCTCTTCGTTGGTTCTCATAATCCAAATCTCCACATGACTGTTCTCGAGTGAAATGAGCGATAAATTTGTCCTGTTTTTTTCCTCATCAATCCTTACACCAAGAAATTCCAGGCCGGTACAGATTCGACTCCTGATTTCAGGGGAGTGTTCACCAATACCTCCGGTAAAGACCAAAGTATCAAGGCCGCCAAGGACGGCGGAAAGAGCCCCGATATATTTACGTGCCTGATAACAAAACAATGCAACAGCTTCCCGTGCACGATCGTCACTATCTTCAGCGTCAAGCAACTCGCGCATATCGTCAGTGATGCCTGAAACGCCGAGAAGACCTGACCGACGATTTACCATCTCTTTGATTGCGGCAGGGGTCATCTTGTCCTGCTGCAGCAGAAACAAAATCACTCCGGGATCAAGATCGCCTGTGCGAGTACTCATCATCAAGCCTCCCGCAGGAGAAAAACCCATTGTCGTTTCAATACTATTTCCATTTTTCACGGCAGCCATGCTGGCACCATGACCAAGATGAGCAAAAATCATCTTCTTTTGTAATACCTGCAAGCCCTGCTGTCGCCTGAGTTCAAGAAGAATATACTCATAAGAAAGACCATGAAACCCGTAACGCTGGACGCCTTCGCGGCGAATGGATTCGGGAAGCGCATAGAGCCTGGCGATGGGTGGCATGGCCGAGTGAAACGAGGTATCGAAGCAGGTTACCTGAAGAGTATCCGGAAACAGCTTCGCGATATATTTGACAGCGTTTATAGCCTGTGGCAGATGTTCTGGAGCATAAGGAGTCATTGTCTCAAGTGAGGCAATAAGTTCAGGTGTCACGCGCTGAGGGAGGGAATAGAGTGGACCACCATGAACAATGCGATGACCCACCGCATCAAGCTTGAAGACGTCACCCTGCGAGGCAATCCACGAAAAGAGATAATCGGATGCTGCATCATGATGCTGTGCTGTAACGCTCTCACTTACGAGAGGGTTTCCTTGAGCATCCTGGACGAAAAACATGGTACCAGTGCTGCCGATGCGGCTCAGGGAACCAGTAAAAACAAGGCGCTCAGCTTCACCGATCTCATACAACGAAAACTTGATACTTGATGAGCCGGTGTTAAGGGCTAAAATTTTCTTTATCAACGCCATTGTACGGTTAAGCAGAGTAATAGTGTAATGAACTTGCTATATTTTCATGAAGAGGGCAAGAGGTCATGCCTTTGAACGAAACTGCAAGAAGAGTAAAAAATAAATTTCTTACTTTAACAGTATTATACTGCAAAACATCATTACCTGAGAACATTTTAACAAACGCGTAACAAGGAGAACGTTTTTATGCCGGGTCAGGGTTTATTCAAAGAGATGAAAAAGACCTTTCTGTTTCATGCCATTGCTGCGCATTTCAGTAACGGGCTGATCCCGGTTGCCGTGCTGTACTTGATCTTGACACTGTCAACCGCCAACAACTATTTCGAGCATACCGTTGAACATCTTATTCTCATTGTCGTACTGGCTATTCCTGCTTCTTTTTTTTCAGGTATCCACGATTGGAAAACAAAATATCGTGGTGCCAAAGCGCCTGTCTTTATAAAAAAAATCAGACTCTCATGCCTGCTTTTTGCACTCTGCGCTTCTGCTGTTTTTATCAGACTCAGCTCTCCCGATGTAATGAGCCAGCATGGTATTGAGCACTGGCTCTATCTTGCGATTCTTTTTTCCATGCTGCCGGTGGTAACACTTCTCGGTCATTACGGTGGAAAGCTTTCCGCCCAGTCAAAACAGTCAACCAAATCGGTCTGACTCATACCCTCACGGCATGCACATCATGAACAGTTCTTGTCTGCAGCGAGCAACAAATGCAACTTGATACTCGCCTGCAGAGGAGATATTGCAATGGAGTTCGAACGATGACTCTCTCAGGAGAGCTTCGCCGTCAGTGCTGGCACGAACTGCAGCACATCGGCTACAACCAGCACATCGGCTACTTCGCCGATAGGTGCGTCCTTGTCTTTGTTGATGGCCAGAATAAACCCTGACTTCTTCATTCCGGCAAGGTGCTGGATGGAGCCTGAAATGCCGCAAGCCACATAAAGCTTTGGCGCAACGGTCTGGCCGGTAGAGCCTACCTGATGGCCATGGTCAAGCCAGCCAGCGTCAACCACCGGGCGGCTCGCGCCGAGCTCGCCGCCTAAAGCCCTGGCGAGACTGCGGATCACCTCGATATTCTCTTTTTTCCCGATCCCGCGTCCGGCGCTGACAACGATCCCGGCTTTTGCCAGGTTTACATCCCTGGCTTCGGGGGGCTCGTAACCAACAAATTCAGTGGTCGAAACCACATCGGTTGACAAAACTTTTACCACAGGAGCTCCTCCCTCCTGAAGGGCCGGAAACGCACCTGCCTGAATAGTGATCACCGCCCTGGAAGTCGAAGGAGTGACGTTACGGCGCATCTTTGCATTGCAGCACCCCACCTCATAGCCGTTACCGGCAATACCGATCACCTCGGAGACTTGTGCAACTTTAAGGCTTGCGGCAACGCGGGGAGCAAGATCCCAGCCGTAGGAGGAGTGGACAAAGACGATAAGGTCCGGGTTCACCTCTTCGACTGCCTTCAACAACAGTTGCTTATGGACTGCAGGGTTGTATTCGCCATAGAGACTGGCATCGGCCAGGTAGAGCGTACCGCTGAATGCCGGAACATCTTCGGCACTCCCGACAAGAAATATAGAGGCATCTCCACCGATTGCTGCCGCAAAACCCAGGAGTTCTGCTGTGGTATCGAGAAGTTTGCCTTCCCTGTATTCGCCAACGAGTAAAAGCTTCATTTATATCTCCTCAGCGAAGTCCCGCTGTTTTATCTTTTAGAATGACAATCACCTTTTCGACCAGTTCATCAACACTCCCTTCGAGAACGACACCACTGCCCTTCTTTTCCGGATGGCGAAAGGATGACGAACCAGTAAGCGGAGGCTCGGAGGAGAGGTCTCCAGCCTGAAGCGTGGTGATCTCTTTTTTCCTGGCCTTCATGATGTTCGGAAGGGTGGGATAGCGCGGGGAGTTGAGTCCGAGCTGGCAGGTCACGAGCGCAGGTGTCTTAAGTCTGACCTTGCCCTTCACTCCCCCTTCAAGCTCGCGCGTTGCCGTCACAACGCCGTCGGCATAAGCAAATCCAACAAGAGTCGTCGTCGAAGGGATGCCCAGGAGCTCTGCAACCAGAACTCCGACCTGTGCGGAACCGCGATCCTGCGACTGCATCCCGGTGAAGACAAGGTCGAACTGCTTACTGCGGGCATAAGCCGCAATAATGGAGGCGATTTGCCAGGGCTCCCTGGATGCGACCTCCGGTTCCAGAATATGGACAGCACGATCGCAGCCTATGGCGAGCGCCTTTTTGATGGCCTCGATTACCCGGTCGGGTCCGATCGACAGAACCGTGATTTCGGGCTCTCCGCCAAGCTGCTCCTTAAGCAGTACCGCCTCTTCCACCGCATATTCATCGTATTCGTTCATCCGGAACGCAAGCTCCGACTCATCAAACCATGTGGCGGAACCATTGGGCCTGAAATGTGACTCCATGTCAGGCACCTGTTTAATGCAGACAAGTATCTTCATAATTCTTTACGTTTACGTGCATGTCAATCAATACCATAAATTTCACAAAATTGAATTGTCATAAGCAATACCTTTCCGTAAAATAAATTGCCAAACTCCTCCGAAAAGCTGCCTAATTTTTTTCTATCCGCTCGGCAACAATCTCTGCAAGGTCGCGAACCTTCAGTTTACCCTCGAACCCACCGGTCTTGATGCCATCTTCGAACATTGTCAGGCAGAAGGGGCAGTTGGAGGCGAGGATCGGCATATCGGTCTCGCTGGCCATGGCGACTCTCTTCACGTTGATGCGGCTGCCCAGCTTCTCCTCTGCAAAAATCCTGCCGCCGCCAGCACTGCAACAGAAGCTGTCGTAACCTGAACGGCTCATCTCGGTCAGCTTGCCTCCGGCCGATTTCAGGACAGCACGAGGCTCTTCGAAAATGTCCTTGTACCGACCAAGATAGCAGGAGTCGTGATAGGTGTACTCGAAGGCTTCCGGTTTGAGCTTCAGCCGTTTCTTCACGATCAGCCTGTTTATGAAGGTGCTGTAGTGCTCGACCGGTACGTCGAACTTGAGGTCCCGGTAATCGCGGCTAAGGGTGTTGAAGCAGTGGGGGCAGGTGGTCACGATGCGCTTGACCTTGTAACCCTTGATCGTCTCGATGTTCTCTGCAGCCACCGTCTGGTAGAGGTACTCGTTGCCAAGCTTCCTCACCGGCTCACCACAGCACTTCTCCTCCTTGCCAAGGATGCCAACCTTCACGCCGGCAGCAGCGCAGATACGAAGGAAGTTCGCGGCAACCTCCCTGTTGCGGCTGTCGAATGATGCGTAGCAGCCTGCAAAGTAGAGAATGTCTACATCGCTCTGCTCCTGCATGATGCTGACAGGAAGCCCCTTCGCCCAATCTCCCCTCGATGCGTAGGCCATACCGAACGGATTGCCGTTCACTTCGATGTTGTTCGTCGCGGTGCGAACCTCGTCACCCGGGAATTCGCCCTCCATAAGGGTCAGGTTCCGGCGCATTTCGAGGATCTTGTTGACGTGCTCAATATTGGCAGGGCAGATATCCTGGCAGGCGCCGCAGGTCGTGCAGGACCAGAGGGCATCAGCCGTCACCGCCTCGACGAGACCTTTTTCAGGTGACGTCTCGGCTACGCTGCCTATCGCCTTGATCACCTTCATCGGAGAGAGAGGCTTGTCGGTGCTGTATGCCGGGCAGCGATCCTGGCAGCGCTTGCAGGAGGTACAGGCGTCGCTGTCAAAGAGGTCTTTCCAGGTCAGGTCGGTGATTTTCGAGGCACCGAACTGTTCAATGCTCTCATCTTCAAGATTGATCGTCCCGATCGTGCCTTTCGGTTCAAAGGGGGCAAGGAAACTGTTCCCGCTCGTCGTAAGGATATGGCGCAACTTTGTCCGGGGAATAATGGCAATAAAGCCGAGCCCAAGCAGAAGATGGAACCACCAGAGCCCCTTGTGCAGGCCAAGAAGCACAGCGTCGCCAAGAGAGGAGAGCGCCTGGGCTAACACGTTGCCGACAGGAGACCACAAGGCAAGATCAGGGTTCTGCTTCAGCTCGGTAACGGCCATGCGACTCCCCTCGATGAGAAAGCCCGTAATCAGGATGGTGAAGAGCAGGGCGTGAATTCGGTAGTCGTCGGTGACCGTTTCGAGCCCCTTCGGCTTGATGACGAATCGGCGCACAAAGAGCCCGCCGAGCATCACGATGGCGACCAGACCGGCAAGGTCGAGCGCAAGGGAGAAGTACCTGTAGAAGTTCCCTTTCAGTATGTTAACCTTGAAGAGCGGGGAGAGGAAATCGGCCTGTACCATAATGAGCATCGTGCCCGCAAGCAGGGTGATAAAGCCCCAGAAAAAGAGCGAATGGAACAACCCTCCATCCTTGACCCTGAAGACGCGGGTTTGGCCGAAGACGGTCGCGAGCATGCGACGTGCGCGGTCGCCGCGACGGTCAAAGCGGTCCAGAGACTTGCCCTGGCGCCAGATCTCCAGCCTCTCTTTGAAGCCGAAGGCGGTGCCGGTGACTGCCGCGATGGTGAGCAGGTACATGACTGCGACGACCCCGTGCCCGACGTTCCAGTATATTTCACGAGTTGCATCCATTGGCGGCCTCGACTTCAGTAATCAGGTTAAGAAAGCAGTTGTTTGGCAATGACGATGCGCTGAATCTCGCTCGTCCCTTCGTAGATCTCGGTGATCTTGGCGTCGCGGTACATGCGCTCGATTTCATAATCGGCAATATAGCCGTAACCGCCATGAATCTGCATCGCCTCCTTTGTCACAAAGGTAGCGGTCTCCGATGCATGGAGCTTGCAGAGGGCAGACTCAAGGGAGAATTTCTTCTTGTGATCCTTGAGCCAGGCTGCCTTGTAGATCAGAAGCTTGCTCGTCTCGATACGGGCGTACATATCGGCCAGCTTGAACTGGATGGCCTGAAAAGAGCTGATGGTCTTGCCAAACTGCTTGCGCTCCTTCGCGTAGGCTACGGAACGCTCGAAGGCACCTTCGGCAATGCCGAGAGCCTGTGAAGCGATACCGATACGGCCACCGTCAAGGGTATCCATGGCAACATTGAACCCCTTGCCCTCCTCTCCGAGCAGGTTCTTGAGGGGCACGCGCACATTGTCGAGCGCGAAGGCGGTGGTGTAGCTTCCGCGAATGCCCATCTTGTTCTCGTTTTTCAGGATAATGATGCCGGGCGACTGCAGGTCAACGATGAAGGCGCTGATCCCTTTATGTTTCAGGCTGCGGTCGAGCGAGGCGAGCACGATGCCCGTGCCGAGGTATCCGCCGTTGGTGATAAAGTTCTTCGAGCCGTTGATGACGACCTCGTCGCCTTCGATGCGGTAGGTCGTGGCTGTTCCGCCCGCATCGCTGCCGGCTTCAGGCTCGGTGAGGAGGAAGCAGCCAATCTTTTTGCCAGTGAGAAGGTCGGGCAACCACTGCTTCTTCTGCTCTTCGGTACCGAAAGCGTATATGGGATTGCAGCAGAGGGAGGTATGGGCCGAAACAAGGACGCCTGTCGATGCGCAGGCTTTGGAAATCTCTTCGACCAGGATAGCGTACGACATCATATCGAGGCCAGCACCGCCGTACTCTTCGGGAAAGTAGCTGCCGAGGAACCCCATCTCTGAGATATGAGCAACAAGTTCATCTGGAATCCTGTGCTCTTCGTCGATTTTGGCTGCTATCGGCTTGATCTCGTTTTCAACAAAGTCGCGCACTGCAGATTGAAGCACTTTCTGGTCGTGGGTCATTTCAAAATTCATACTCTCACTCCGGTTTATTTTCCTTTGAATTCAGCCTTGCGCTTCTCGGCAAATGCCCCCATCCCCTCTTTCTGGTCTTCGCTCGAAAAGAGCACGCCGAAAAGCGAGGCCTCGTAACGGAAGCCGTCTTCCTTGCTCATGTTCAGGCCGTTGACAATGGCGTCCTTGCTGTAACGCACGGCAAGGGGAGCGACCGATGCAATGGCTTTGGCGCACTCCAACGCTTTCGGAATCAGCTCGCCAGCCTCGAAGATCTCGTTGACAATGCCCCACTCGAAGGCTTTCCTGGCGTTTATCATTTTGCCGGTAAAAATAAGCTCGCTCGCCCGGCCACGGCCGATAAGGCGAGGCAGGTTCTGGGTGCCGCCAAAGCCTGGAATGATGCCAAGTGTCACTTCGGGAAACCCTACCTTCGCGTTTTGTGATGCGTAGATAAAATCGCAACCGAGAGCGAGTTCCAGTCCGCCGCCGAGCGCATAGCCGTTGACGGCCGCAATGACCGGTGTAGCCATCTTTTCGAGCTGCAGCATCACCCGCTGTCCGGCCTTTCCGAAGCGGTGGCCTTCGAGGGAACTCATGGATGACATTTCCGTGATGTCAGCTCCGGCCACAAAGGCTTTTTCGCC
>SESE01000507.1_pt1 | contig 16381 bp, 10 predicted proteins | sample 3171371 | NCBI WGS metagenome assembly SESE01 (sample SAMN06051881, study PRJNA518727) | freshwater metagenome | biome: subpolar coniferous forest; feature: holomictic lake; material: water; isolation source: holomictic Lake 442, 13 m depth | place: Canada: near Kenora, Ontario | collected... | reverse complement strand
GTGGCTTTCGTTGCGTGCGCGGCGGGCGCGACAAACGGCGACATGGCGCGGAGCTTGTCGACGACCTTGGGCATATGCTGGAGCACGTAGTCGACGTCGTCCTCGGTATTGTACCGGCTCAAGCTGAAGCGGATCGAGCCGTGCGCGGCTGTGAACGGCACGCCCATGGCGCGGATCACATGCGACGGCTCCAGTGAGCCGGACGAGCAGGCCGACCCGGAGGATGCGCAAACGCCGAGGTCGCTCAGGTGATAGAGGATGGCCTCGCCCTCGATAAACTCGAAGCTCATGTTGGTCGTGTTGGGCAGGCGGTGGCGGGTGTCGCCGTTGACGCGCGCGTCCGGGCAGGCGAGCAGCCCGTGCTCGAGGCGATCGCGCAGTTTGACTACGCGGGTGTTTTCGTCGACCATATTTTTTGCCGCAAGTTCCGCAGCCACGCCGAGGCCCACGATGTAGGGGACGTTTTCCGTGCCGCCGCGCCGGCCGTGTTCCTGATGTCCGCCGATGAGGAATGTTTTCAGGCGCGTCCCGCGGCGCACGTAGAGTGCGCCGATCCCCTTGGGTGCATGCAGCTTGTGGCCGGAGAGCGCGAGCATGTCCACCGGCAACGTCCGCACGTCGATCGGGATCTTGCCCACGGCCTGCACGGCATCTGTGTGCAGGATGCCGCCGGCGGACTTCACAATGCGAGCGATCTCCTCCATCGGGAAGATGACGCCGGTCTCGTTGTTGGCCCACATGACGCTCACGAAGCAGGGGCCGCCGTAGACAGCCTCGCGCAGCGCCGCGAGGTCGAGTTGCCCCACGCCGTCCACGGACAGTTCGATGACCTGGTAGCCATGTTCACGAAAATGGCGGCAGGGGCCGAGCACGGCCGGGTGTTCGACGCGCGTGGTGATGAGCTTGGCAGACGGGCCGAGCGTTTCTGCGGCACCGTAGATCGCCATGTTGTCGCTCTCTGAGCCACAACTGGTGAAGATGATCTCCGTGGGGTCGGCGTGGATCAGGGCAGCCAGCTTATCGCGTGCCGCCTCGACGTGGCGCGCCACCTGCCCGCCGAAGAAGTGCATGCTGGAGGGGTTGCCCCAGAGATCCTGAAAGAACGGGAGCATGGCGTCGCGCACCTCGGGCGCGACGCAGGTGGTGGCGTTGTTGTCGAGATAGATGAGGCGGGGTGCTGTTTTCACGTTCATAGTTGAATCTGTTCTGAATGATTTCATGTGCCTGGCGCTTGAACTCTGAACCCTGAACCCGGACGCCTGATCACTTCCCTTCCTCCACCACCACGATCTCCGGCGAGACGCATTCGCGCAGCTTGGCCTCGATAAAGTCGCGGCGTGTGAACTCGGAGACCTGACAGCCGGCGCACATGCCGCGGAACGCGATCGTGACGCGGTCGCCAGCCACGTCCACCAGGTCAATGTCGCCTTGGTCGCGCTGCAGGGCAGGGCGGATCTCGCGGTTGACGACCTCCTCGATCAGCTTGATTTTCTGGATGTTCGTGAGCTTGCGCGGCGCGCCGGAAGGTGGGGGCTTGATGGCGGCGCGTTCCGCCTTGACCTGATCCACCAGCGTCTGGATCTGATCCCGGCAGTTGCCGCAGCCACCGCCGGCCTTGCAGAAGTTGGTCACCTGATCCACGTCGGTCAGGCTGTTTTCGCGGACTACGCGCAGGATCTCGTTCTCGGAGACGCCGAAGCATGTACAGACGATGTTCTCCTCAAGGTGCTTCACCATGGTCTCGCCGGTGCGGTAGTTGTGAATGGCAACCTCAAGCGCTTCCCGGCCCATCACGGAACAGTGCATCTTTTGCTCGGGGAGGCCGCCCAGGAAGTCGGCGATTTCCTTATTGGTGATCTTCTCGGCTTCCGCGAGCGTCAACCCTTTGATCATTTCTGTCAGGGCAGAGGAGGATGCGATGGCGCTGGCGCAGCCAAATGTCTGGAATTTCGCCTCCGCGATGCGCCCCTGGGCGTCGAGCTTGAACGTCAGCGTAAGCGCATCGCCGCAGGCCAGCGAGCCGACCGTGCCGGTGCCATCGGGTGCCTCGACACGCCCGACGTTGCGCGGGTTGCGGAAATGGTCGAGCACCGTCTCAGTATAATCCCACATACTCTGTCCTCGTTGCTGGAAGTGTTGCCGACGTCAAAACACATAGTACCGCAGAAGCGTAGTGGCGTGTAGCAGAAAACCGGGCAAAGTGGCGCTTCAGAAAGAGACCATTAAAAACGGGGCCCCTTTGCGCTTGTGTTGCCGAATCCGCGTGTGCTAATTTGTATTTGTTGAAGTATAAATCCGGCGGGCTTGTTTTTGGCAATGGAGTCAGGCTATATGCGGTTTGTGGGCAACAGGTTGAATGTGCTGGCCGGCCTCACACTGTCGCTGGCGTGGTTGATGTTTCTGTCCACGGGCTGCGGATCCCTGCAGCGTTTGATCAGCAGCCCGCCGCCACCTTTTCCCAAGGCCGTTGCGGAAGAGCCTAAAATCCGGCCCGGTGTTCCCTTAAAGATTATCATCAGCGCTTCGGGTAAATCCGATGAGTACCAGCCGATCATCGTATCGCAGGCCGGCGAGGTATCGCTGCCGTTGATTAACGTCGTCAAGTGCGAGGGGATGACGCTGCTGGAATTGCAGGACAAACTCAAGACGGTATGCGCCCGGTTTTTTCTGGAGCCGCAGATCTCGGTCCAGTTCCTTTTTGTTGAGAATATGCTATCTCCGTGGGGGACGGTGCTGATTAAGGGCAAGGTGGGTCGGGAGGGCCCGGTCAATATTCCACCGACTTGCGATCTGACGTTAACCCGTGCGCTGCAACTGGCCGGGAATATTACCCCGCTTGGCAACCAGAGCAAGGTCAAGATCACCCGGACGATGCCTGACGGCAGAAAGTTTTCGATCGATGTGGACGTGGAAGCGATTGGCAAGCAAGGCAAACGTGAGGACGACCACATTCTTCAGGCCAACGATGTGATCTGGGTGCCTGAAATCGTCTGGTAGCCGCTGAAAATTACGCCCGCAAACTGGCTCCTCTCGGCGGCAATAGCCGGGTCGATAATCTGCGTATCTGCGTATCTGCGTGTAGGCGTATGTTTTGCGGATTTTGTTGCAGAATCAGCCGGTGGATAGTATGATACTGTCTTAATTCGCATGGCTTGGAATGTTAACGGCAGATGCAGGTGCCGTACGCGACGGAAAGGTGGCGGGACAGTATGAGCAAGCATATTCTGGCTGGCGTGGCAGTTTTGGTTTTTTGTGCCGTTTTTAGCGCCAATGGCGCGGCAGCCACCGCGGCTGGCGGGCGCTCGCCCGAGTGGAATAAGAATCTCAAGCTGGCGGTCAACGACGCTGCGAAGGCGGCTGAAGCCATGCAAGCCATGCCGGAGGCGGACCGTGCCGCCTTTGCAGCGGAGGTGCTGGCTGCGCTTCAGGCAAAGGGCCAGCGCATGGCTGACAAAACCGTCTGGGCGAATGATTTTGCGGCGATTGCTGCGGGCTTGGTCGCCGGTTCCGGCGGGGTCAAGTCAGCCGTGTTAGCAGCCGTGGCGGCTGGAATCGGCAATGCGTGTGCGGACCCCGAGACGCGCGAGCTGACCAGCGGCAGCGTGACGCTGCTGGGTGCGCTGGCGAAAGGCATGGAGTCGCAACTGCAGGGCGAGGATCGTGTGGCGTTTGCCAGCGTGCTACTCGCAACACTCGGCAAGCAGAAAGCCTCCGACGCCGCGGTTCATAAGCAGGCGATGAGCATGGTGGCGCTCGCGCTGTTTTCCGGCGCCGGGGACGCCAAGGATCGTGTGCTGGCGGAAATCTTTGCATTTGTAGATATTCAGGACCTTGGCGTGGTAGCACAGGCATTCTCCAACGCGTTTAACCAGCGGAATAACGGCCTCGATAACGACGTGTATCTGCAGGTTGCGCAGCAGGTCCTGCAGAAGGTGGCCGCGCGGTTGAAGGGGCAGCCGGATGCTGCCAAACGTTTCGCCAGTGCGGTGGCCGCATTTGCCGGCGGAGCCGGTAATCCGGCCCAGTTTGAACGGGATTTGCTGGGCAAGCTGGCCGATCTTTTGGCCGGGATTGGGGCAGCACCGGATGGTTTCGCGACGGCACTGGCCGCCGCCAAGGCCGATATGGCGGCTGACAATGCGCTTGTGAAGGTGCTTTTCTTGAAGCCGTGGGTCGGCCCGTTGCGCGGGTTCCCGTTCGTTCATGAAAATCGTCCGCCGCCGGGCAAGTACCAAAACCAGTAAATTTAAACACATTTTTCCGGGAGTGCATCCGGCAAGGCTGCGGGAGTTAAACATGGTCAAAAAAACGTTTTCTGCTTGTGTCGTTTACGGAGCGCTGGTTGCTATGGCGATCGGCCAGACCAAGGGCGCATACAGTGAGATTTTCGGCGAGCCGGAGTCTCTCGTTGATGCTGCCACCGCGGCTAGCGAATTGGAACCTGGAGCCGGTTTCCTTTTCGGAGCGTTACGAATATCGCCGGAGCTGACCGTTGGATATAATCACGACTCCAACCCCACGTATGCCCGCCACGGGGCAAAGGCAATTAATACGATACAGGCGCGGCCGCAGGTTAATTTTCTTCTCAACGGGAATGGATGGGACTCTTTTGGCAGCGTCTGGCTGACGCACGACTGGCTGTTGGGCAGCGTGGATCCGCTTTATCGGGACGCCGTTACGCAGTCGCATTACGGGGAGTCGCTCGGGGTCCGGTGGCTCTCGCCACGTGGCAGTTCAATCTCGCTGACCGAGTCGTATGAATATCAGAACCGTAACGACATCGTCGGTTCCGTGGCCACCAACACGTCCTGTCAGGATCGTTATTCGTTGAATCTGGGCGCGCAGTTTTCCACCCCGCTGGGCGAGCATACCGGCATGAACGTGGGTGCCAGTTATGCCGAGTTGTGGTACGACAACCCGCTGCTGTACGGCTGGCAGGATGCGGGCGTGTCGCTGGGCTTCACCCGCAAATTGTCAGAAAAGAGCGATGTGTTGCTGAGCCTGGGGGGCGATAACCAGTGGAGCGATGGTTCGGAGGGCGAATCGCGCAGCTATCGCGTGTTGGCTGGTTTTGGAACGCGTCCGAGCGCCAAGACTGCCTGCCGTGCGGAAGTCGGTGTCATGGGGTACAGCTTCAACAATGGCGAGAATACGGCGGCGAGCTGGACCTACAGTCTGTCTGGAAACTGGCGCATTTCGCAGCGTCTGGCGGCGAACGTTTCCGGCACGGCAAACTTCCAGCCTTCGGAAACGGATAATAACAATTATACGCTGGTACAGCTGCTCTCCGCCGGCCTGACCTTCGAGGCGACCAGCCGGCTGACGACCTCGTTGAACGCCATCGCCCGCCGTGAGGCGTATGGCAAGGAAGACATTGTAAGCGGCGAGAAGCGGATTGATGACCAGGTTGGCTTGGTCGGTCGCGCAAGCTATCAGCTGCGGCGTTATACCAGCGTTTATGTGGGCGCCGATTACAGCAAGAATATCTCATCTCTGGAAGAGTGTAGTTTCAACCGGATGGTGCTGTCGTCCGGCGTAAATATCCGCTTCTAATTCCCTGCTCGAGGTGTGGATTGCGATGCGGGATGTGCTGGCTAGATATTGGGTGGTGGCGCACATCGCAGGTTTGACGGTTTTTTTTTCCTGGGTGTATGCCGGGATGAGTCCGGATTTTCTTTTGGCCGTGCCGTGGCTGAGCCTGGCGGTTCTCGAGATGGCGCTGCTCCTGCCGCCCGCGCGCAAGGATGAAAACCTGGAGCTTGCCCGGCGGCGCGTGTGGCGGAGTGTCGTGCGCGATCCCCTGCTGTATATCGGGTGCGTCTTGTGTCTGTATCTCCTGTTTCAGTGCCTGAATGGCGGAACGAAGCTGGAGTTTAATCCGGCAAGCGACACATGGGCGTTCGGGTCTTCCCCGCTGGGCTGGGGTCCGTTTTGTGTGGAACAGGCCGCGGCGCGACAACTGCTGTACTGGTTTCCACCCGCCCTGGCCGTACTGCTGGGCGTCCGGCATGGTACCAATCGCTTCGGCAAGCTCATGCTGCTGAGGATTCTGGTGGCCAACGGGGCCTTGCTTGGGCTGTTCGGTTTGGTTCAGACCGGTTTGGGCGCGAGCCATCTGTTCGGGATGACGCCGTTGCCGGAGCCTTTTTTTGCGACATTCTCCGACACGAACCAGGCAGGGGCGTTCTTCATTCTGCTTTCCGCCATGGCCCTGGGACTGTTCCTGCAGGCCTTGCTCACGGAGAAAGAGCGCCCGCATGCTATCTGGCTTGGCGCGGCACTGGCGCTGAACCTGACGGGCGCGTTCTGTTCCCTGTCCCGGGCCGCCATCCTGGTGGCGCTGCTGTTGATCGTGGCCGGCGGGGTTTATGCGCTTCGCCACGCCTGGCGCTTGGTCGATATGGGCGTGCGGGTCAAGGCGCTGGCCATCTTCGTGCTGCTGCTGATTTTTGGAGCTGCATTTCTGCTCTACGGGCCCATGGATAACCCGGTTCTGCGGGAATTGCGTGCTGTGCCATGGAGCAGGTTTGGCGAGGAGACCTTTGGTGCACGCTGGCAGCAACTCTCCTCGGCGTGGAACATCTGGCTGACGCACCCCTGGTTCGGTGTCGGCGGGTACGGTTACCGTCACTTTGTCTGTCTGGAATTGGACGAGGGCGCACGGGTGCTGCTGCATCGCGGGGGCGTGAATGTGCACAACGACGCGATGCAATTTCTGGTCGAACACGGATTGGTGGGGTTTGGCCTGATGCTGGGATCGGTGGCGGTCCTGCTGGCACCGGTTGTACGGCGTCTGCGGGTGGCGCATACAACGAACCAGGATGGCTGGACAGTTGAGCCATGGCTGGTTCTCCGCGTATCGCCGGTCACGATGCTGCTGCTGACCGGAACCACGCTGGTGGTGCTCATGAGCCTGATCGATCTCCCGTTCCGTTCGCCCGCCATTCTGGTAACATGGTGCATCGCTCTGGCTTGTGCGCCCGTCTTTCTTCCTGCGGCGAAGCGGGGTGTGGCGGCTGTTACGACAGGCGCGACGGTGAAAGAACATGAGCCGGATCCGGTGGTGCGCGAACCGGAGGCGTAACCTGTCTGCGATCAGCCAGTGTGATGGACGAGCTGTGCGGCGCGACCCTTGCTTGGAGGCGAGTTATTTTCATGAGCGACAATAAGGACGACATGTCAGCCAATCCATTGCCGGTGCAAGCCAACACGCATTCCCGTCGGCGCGCCGCGTACTATGGTCCTGCACCCTATCATGGCAACGCCCGTTATCCGGAGGGGACCGGCTACGGGGACGGCTCGCCAACGGCAGTGGCTCCGTATTATGGCGCGAATCAGGGCGGTTATGGCAGCGGTCCGGGGTATGGGTATGGATACGGGCAGGGGGGGGGGGCGGAAGAAAGCGACTCGCTGCTGGGCGCTATTACGATCCAGCGGATGCTTCGCGTCTGCATGCAGCGATGGATGACCATCGCGGTGGTGGCTGTTCTGGGCGCCGTGGGTTCGTATGCCGTGTACCGCACCATGCCGGCTATTTATCAGGGGACCAGCCAGTTTGAGATGAGCCTCCGGCCGAAGAAGATTATCGCGCGGATGAGCGATAATAATCAGGACGAGATGATGTACGGCGGCATGGATGAAATCTATAACACCCGCATTTTGAAGCTGCATACGCGTGATGCGTTCATGGCCGTGATTCAACGCTATCGCAGTGACAACCCCAGTTCGCAGGTCTCCGACGAAACCCTTGTTGAGACGCTGTCGCGCAATACCGAGCTCGTCTTGCAGCGACGCACACGTGTGATCAAGGTCATCGTGCGCTCGCCCAGTCCGGAATTGTCTGTGGCGCTGGCCAACGCCTATATGATGGCTGTGGATACGTACACCCAGGAGCAAAATCGCGAGCAGGCCGAGAAGGCCAAGGATTTTCTCAAGGTGATTGTTGAGGCGCAAAAACGCGATCTGAACCGCCGGGACCAGGAGGTCCTCGATTTCCGCAGCGCGAACCAGATCGACACCATGGATGGAGAGCGGAAGAAGGTGGAAGCGGCACAGCTTACGCTGAATGCCGATGCGGTCGCGCTCGAAACACAAATCACACGGGCCCGGGAGGTTATCAAGGCGCTGGAACCCACGCGAAACGATGCCGACAAGTTTGGCGCTCTGCCGGAAGCCGCACCACAGGCCGAAGGGCTTTTGGCGGCCAATCAGAGGCTGCAGACGGCCGTGACCGAGCGCAATGTCCTGCTGACACGATTTACGGCCAGTCATCCCGATGTCGCCGCCAAGGAGAAGCAGGTGGAGCAGTTCCGCCTGCAGTTTGCCGATGAGTTAACGCGCGTGCGCGATACCGCCAGGGCCAATCTTGACATGCTGCAGGCTCAGTTTGCTGACAACCGTGCGCGACGCGAAGGGGCGGACAAGCGGGCCTCGGAACTGGAGCAGAAGAGCGTTATGGCCAAGATGCGCCTGGAAACGCTGCTGCGGGAACGGGACGTGGCGGATTCCAACTTCCGCGATACGCTCAATCGTGAGCGTGCCGCCACGCTGGCGGTTGATGACAATGCAGCTACGATTACCATCGTCGAAAAGGCTCAATTGCCGTCGGACGAGCAGGCAAAGCCCAGGCCAGTCAGCCCGAAACCCTTTGTCGTCCTGCCGGCTGGCCCGGCAATCGGCATTCTGCTCGGCATTCTCTTTGTGCTGCTGCTGGACCATCTGGAGGACAAGATCACCAGCATCGGCGACATCGAGAACCGCATCCGGCTGAAGGTCCTCTCCGTGCTTCCCCACATTCGCCGCGCCAAGCGCGAACAGGTGGCGATGCTATCGGCCTCGGATAAGTTTTCACACTTTGCAGAGGCCTTTGCCGGGTTGCGCAATTTGCTGGATTCACCGCGCTACGCCACAGTTTCCAAGGTGCTGCTGGTTGTCAGCACGCAACCGGCGGAAGGCAAGACGATCACGACAACCAATCTGGCGCTCTCCTGCGCGCTGGCCGGACAGCGCACGCTGCTCATCGATTTTGACGTGCGGCGCCCGCGTATGGCACGCATCTTTGGCAAGAACCGCACTGAGTTCGAGAGCTTGTTTCATACGCTTGCCGCAAACGATCCGGCTCTGTACGACCGGCTTCCGGTCCCGTCTGGACATGCCAATCTCGACCTGGTGATCACGCGCCCTTCTTCCGAGCTGAGTCCGTCCAGCCTGCTGGGGTCAGACGCGGTGGCCAGTTTTATTGAGTGGGCGCGGCAAAACTACGATCGCGTGGTGATTGATTCAGCGCCCTTCGGCCTCGTGAGCGATTCGGTCGTTCTCTGTGCGCTGGCCGACGGGGTGCTGATGATGTGCTGTCCAGACCGCACGCGCTCCCGCGCGCTCAAACACGCCGTGCGGCATCTGACCGAGGCGGGAGGGCATATCCTCGGCGTGGTGGTGAACGACGTCGACTTTGGCCGTGCCGGCATGTTCGACCGGCAAGAATACAACTATCACTATGCCTATCAGAACGGCGGAAAATATGGCGAAAGCGCGCGTTTGAAAGCTCGCAGTGCGGACGCCCCGGCCGGCCGTGCCACGTCGCCGGAACCCGAAATCGCGACGCCTGCCGCTGCGACGCAGCAGACCATCGACGATGACGACGAATAATTATTCCAGGTCCGTGCGAGGCCGGAACAGCCACGCCTGGAGTTTCTCCATGTAGAGATAGATGCCGGGCGTCACGAACAGCGTCACGACCTGTGCGAAGACCATGCCGCCGACCACCACGAGTCCGAGCGGAATGCGGCTCGCGGCGTCCGCTCCGTATCCCAGTGCGATCGGCATGGCGCCGAGAATGGCGCACAGTCCGGTCATCAGAATCGGACGAAACCGCACCACACAGGCATCATGGATGGCATCGTAGCTGTTTTTGCCTTCGCGTTTGCGCTGCAGGGCAAAGTCCACCATCAGAATGCCGTTCTTGGTGATGAGGCCGATCAGCACGAAGAGTCCGATGTAGCCGTAGATTGAAAGTACGCCCCAGCCTGAAAGCGGGAACAAGGCGTTCACGCCATAGAGCGTCAGCAGACCGCCGAAACAGGCCACCGGCAGCGTGGTCAGGATCGTGATCGGGTGGATGTAGCTTTCGTACAGCACGCCCAGCACGATGTATTTCAGGAAGATGGCGATCAGCAGGAGCATTCCCAGGCTGGCAATGGACTTCTGAAATTCCAGCGCGTCGCCCACGAATTTTCCGGTCACGCCGGGCGGCAGGATGCTGCTGGCCTTGGCCTCGATCGCCGCGGTCGCATAGCCGAGCGGCACGCCGGGGAACAGGCCGAAGGAGATGACGGCGGACTCATGCTGCTGCGCATGCGGCACGTTCTGCGGGCTGGCCTCTTCCCGCCAGTTCACCAGTGACCGCAGAGGTACGAGCTGCCCGGTGGTGGTCGATCGCAGGTAGAGCAGCGACAGGTTTTCCGGTTGCCGCTGGCGCGACTTTTCGATCTCGGGGATGACCTGGTACTGATCCTGATCGGTGGTGAACTGCGTGGCATAGCCACCGGCAAAGGCCAGCGCCAGCGACTGCTCGATGGCTGCCGCCGTAATGCCGATCGAGGAGGCCCGCTCGCGGTCAATCGCCACGTTGAGGCGTGGCATGTTCAGCTTGACGCTGTTTTGTACGGCAAACGGGATGACTCCGCCGACGCCGCGGATTTCCCGCTCCAGTTGCTGGGCTGTCGCGTAAACGGCTTCGCGGTCCAGTCCCGTGAGCAGGTAGGCATAGTCGCTGCCGGCAGCCGTTGGATCGGCGCCCGAGCTGATCTTGAGCAGTGGCATGGCGCGCAACCCGCAGATGCCGTCGGGCAATGCGAACAGCTGCCCCATGAACTTTTGCTTGAGTTGCTCAATGGGCGCCCGCGTATTCGGCGGCTTCAGCCGAATGAAAATAAACCCCATGCTCTGGTCCGCGCCGGGGAAAATGCCGGTGACGTTGCCGACCTGCGTGACCTCCGGATTTGAGCGGATAATGGCGGAGACTTTGGACTGGAAGGAGCGGATCTGCTCCGTGGACGCCCCTTGCGGCATGATCATGGCGCCCATGATGAAACTGCTGTCACCGGGCGGCAGAAACGCCTTGGGCAGGAGGATGAACAACGGCACGGTACCGAGGGTGCAGAGCAGCAGCGTGAGCAGGGAGAGCCACTTGTGCCGCAATTGCCAGTGCAGCGCGCGGCCGTAGACCCGCACAAGCGCGCCGATGCTGCCCGTGAGCACGCGCTGCACGAAATTCGGCGCCCGATGGTGTTTGATGATGCGGGCGCACATCATGGGCGAAAGCGTCAGGGCTAGAATTGTGGAAATAACGATCGCGTAGATGACGGTCAGGGCAAACTCGCTCAGGTTGCGCCCCACTGCGCCGCTCATGAATACCAGCGGTGCGAATACAATGACCAGCGCCACGCTAGTGGAGAGCAGCGTAAAGGTGATTTCGCGCATGCTGCGTATCGCGGCCGGGATCGGCTTCATCCCCTCGTCCAGGTGGCGCACGGTGTTTTCGAGAACGACGATGGCGTCGTCAACCAGAAAGGTGACGGCCAGCACGATCCCCATGAGCGAGAGCGTGTCGAGGCTGAAGTGTGCGGCCTGCATGGCAATCAGGGTGCCAAAAATGGAGACCGGCAGCACGAAGGTGGGGACGATCGTCTCGCGGATGCGTCCGAGAAACAGGAAAATCACGAGCACCACAAGCAGCAGGGCGATCAACACCGTGAGCTGCACGTCATGGAGCGAATCGCGGATCGGCACCGCGCCGTTAAACATGGTTTCGACCGTGATGGTCGGCGGTAGCTCGCGACGCATTTCATCCAGCGCCCGGGTGATGCGATCCGCCACGGCCACCGTGTTGGCTCCGCTGATGCGCGAGACCGGCATGACCACGCATTTGTCATGCTCGGGCAGGCCGGGACGACCGTAACGAATATCGACGAGGTCGTTGACCACACTGTCCACGCACGTGGCCACGTCCTTCAGTCGGACGGGCGCGCCGAGGCGATGGGCGATAATCAGCTCCTCGTAGTCACGCGCCTTCTGCAACTGACCCTGTGGTTCAATGCTGAAGGTGCGCATGGCGCCATTGAGGCTGCCGCCGGGAATGTTTACTGAGCCGGCCCGGAGCGCCAGCGCCAGTTCATCAACGCCGATCTGGCAGGCGGCGAGTTTTTCAGGGCTGAACTGGATACGCACGGCGCGTTTTGAGCCGAACACTTGAACCTTGGAGACCCCCTCCAGCATGCTCAGCTTGCGGGCCGCCACCTGATTGGCGTAGTCATACAGGTCGCCGTGCGTCAGCGTGTCGGAGTACAACACGACATAATAGATCGGCGAATCGGAGGGGTTGAACTTCTGGTATGTGGGTGGGCTCGGAAGGTCGGACGGGAGGTTGCGCTGGGCACGGGTGATCGCGGCTTGCACGTCGGGCGCGACCAGGTCGACGCTGCGGTTCAGCGCAAAGGTGAGGTTGATCGTGGTGAATCCGGACTTGTTGTCCGAGAGCATGGACTGCAGCCCGCTGATCTGGGTAAATTCATTTTCGAGCGGCGTGGCCACGGCCGATGCCATGGTGGCGGGACTGGCGCCGGGATAGGCCACGCTGACTTGAATCACCGGATAATCCACCGTCGGCAGGCTGCTGACCGGCAATTTGAAATATGCCACGACACCGAACACGGCCAGCACGAGCGTGAAAAGCGTGGTGGCAATCGGCCGGCGAATGAATGTTTCGGAAAAAGTCATGCGATTACTTGCCTTGTTCGCCGGGGTTCGGCATTTGCGACAGGTCCTTGACCGGGGCGCCAGGCCGCAACATCAACTGCCCCAGCACGACCACGCGTTCCTGCGGTGCCACGCCGGTTACAATCTGGATCCGGTCGTCGTAGCGTACGCCGGTTTTCACGATGCGCAGGTCGGCTGTGTTGCTGGACGACACCGTATACAGGTATTGGCCCATCTTGCCGAACTGCACGGCACCCTCCGGGATCAGCACGGCGTTACGCACCGCGCCGGCAAACACGCGGATCTCGACAAACTGCCGGGCCCAGAGGCGCAGGTCCGCGTTGGGCACCTGCCCGCGCAGCAGGATCGTGCCGGTCTGGGAGCTGACGGCGTTGTCCATGAATTCCAGCGTCCCGGCATACCGGTTGGTGTCCCCGCGCGGGGCGACATCTATCCGCACGGGCGGTTCCTGCATGGCTTTGCGGATGGCAGGCAGATATTGCTCGGAGACGGAAAACTCCACGGTGAGTGGATCGTAGCTTCGGATGTTGATCAGGCGCGACATCCCCGCGGCTGCGAGGTTGCCGTCGTCCAGCAAGCGCTTCGAGCAGATGCCCGCAAGCGGTGCGGTGATGGAGCAGCGAGACAGGTTCAGGCGCGCCTGCTCGAGCAGCGCCTCGTCCGCCTGTACCTGCGCCTCTGCCGTTTGCGCGCGCGTCTGCAGCGCGTCAAAATCCTCATCGGCAAGCAGCTTTTTGTCGTGCAGTTCAAGGCTGCGGTTACGCGTGGTGCGGGTCAGCGCGAGGCCGGCTTTGTCTGCCGCGAGTTGACTCTCCACCTGTCGCATGCGCAGCGCATAGTCCCGGGGATCAATTTCGAACAGCGGTTGTCCGTTGGTGACGATCGCGCCGTCCGGAACATGGCTTTTGATCAGCGTGCCGGAGACCTGCGGGATGATGTCCACGCTGGCCCGTTCGCCGGTTGTCCCGAAGGCGGTGATCACAATGGGTGCATCCATTTGCTCGGCCAGAGCGGTCCGCACCGCAGGCGGAGGGAACACGGGCGGTCCGCCCTGCTGGCGCGTACAGGCCGATATGCCAGACAGAATGAAGGCGCCGAGCGCGAGACGCATCCATGCGTGGAAATCCGGGCGCCGGAAAAAAAGGGGGATCGTTGGGGTCATGGGGCTTGGTCCTTTTGCATGGGGCTGACAACGACAGGGCGGAGCGGCGTCGCCGCGGCTTGCAGGCGACCCGTGGCGTAGCTGAGGTTGGCCAGCGCCGTGAAGACTTCCTGCCGGGCTGCGACCTGCTGGCTGCGTGCAGATGCCAGTTGCGCATCGGCGGTTAGCAGGTCGAGGACGGTTTTGAGGCCGGCGCTGTAGGCTTCGTTCGCCAGGTTGCGTGCGGCTTCCGCGCTCTTGCAGAAGGCGACGCTGAAGGCGTGTTTCTGCAGGGCGGTTTCGTAGCTCTGGAAACGGGTCCAGACATCGGCGCTGGCACCAAGCTCCGCTTGCTCCAAGCGCTTCGCCGCCGCCTGAGCCTGTTCCTGGGCCGCGCGGATCTCGCTCTCCGTCTGCCAGCCATCAAAAAATGTCCACTGCACGTTCAGGCCTGCGCCGTAAGCCCATTCGCGGTGGGCTTGTGATGGGCTTCCAGCCAGCGATTGGTTGAAGTTGTGGTTCAGATTGGCGTTCAGATAAAGGTTGGGCCAGGATGACGCATGCGCAACCTCAATGGCGGCCTGCCGGGCGGCCAGGTCGGCGCGCAGCACGGCGATGTCGGGACGTCGGGCGATCGCCTCGTCAATCATGCGCCGCACGTCATTGGTGCCCAGGCTTTCAGGCAGCGCGGCGGTTGTGGGGGCCGGCACAAGAGGTGTGTCAGCTGGCAGCCCGGCGGCCAGCGCCAGGGCGCCACGCGAAACCTGCCACTGCCCGCGTGCCGCGGCTTGATTGTAAAGCGACTGGTCGTAGGCGGCCTGCGCCTGGAGTACGTCGAGCGCTGTCGCCATGCCTGCCGTGTTGCGCGCCTGCGCCGCTTCGAGGGCCTTCCTGGCGTCTGTGACGTTTGCCAGCGCCGCCTCAACGCCAGCCTGCGCGCTGATACAGTTGAAGTAGGCCGTTTCCACGCTGAGCAAGGCGTCCTGGATAGCGAGGTTGAAGGCGTAGTTCGCCGCATATACGGTCTGGAGCGCTTGTTCCACGGCCGCTGCCCGCCCGCCGCCGAAGTTTATCAGCAGATAGTTCAGCTGGAGCCCAGGCCCGTACCGCAGCCTTTGCGAATCAAATGAGTCGGGGGTGGCGAAAACACCGGATCGATCGACGCCGGCGTTGGCTGTCAGCGCAGGCATGAACATCCCTTGCGCTTTGTCCACTTGCGCCGATGCGGCGCGCGCGTTATGCCACGCCTGGCGCGTGGTGGCGTTGTGGCGCAGCGCCAGGTCTGTCAATTCGGCCAGTGGCAGCGGTTTTGAGAAATCATCCTGTCGCTGCCGCAATTCGGCCCATACGCGATTGTCGCCGCTGGACCCGGAAGGTGGCTCCCAGGGGGCGTGGGTACTGCTGGGCGTGGGTGCGGTCACGCAACCGGCCAGGCATACGGCCAGTGCGCACGGCATGAGCAGGTGAGCGAATGAAAGATTCATTGCAGGTTTCCTTTCCGGCGAGACGGTTGTGCCAAACGGGGGGGTGCGCGGCGCCTGACGTGCCCGGCGGGTTTGGTTGCGGGTGGTTTCAAAACTCCCTGCTGCAGGATGTTGTCGACCAGCGTACGGATGTATGTCGTATGCGACGCATTCCGGCGACCAAACACCATTTCGCAGAATACACAGTGCGACAGAGCTCCGACAAAAACATCGGCTTGAATTTCGGGATGCGCCAGGCGCATCCGGCCGGCACGCACTTCCGCGCGCAGATACCGGGTTAGAATTGCGACGTGCTGCAGCGGCGGCGGACATTGGGCTGGGTTATAGTGCTTCGCGAAGCGGACGCCGCTGGACGTGACCATCAAGATGCGTGGCATGACGATCTGCAGACGCTCCAGCAGATGTCGGCCGTAGGCTTCCAAGGCGGGGCGGATCGCGGTCTGCCCGACGCCAGACAGGAGTCGATTCTGCCATTCCTGCTCGCGGCTCTGCACGTCCATGGCGGCCAGAAACAACTCGGTCTTGGTCCGGAAGTGCTTAAAAAGCGAGCCCTCCGACACGCCGGCGTGACGGGCGATCTGTGCCGTGCTGGCCTGGTAGCCATGGGTCAGAAACATACGGCAGGCGGCCGCGAGAATGTCGTCGTCACGAATGGAAACAGGACGGGGCATGGTGAACAACCAGTTGGGTGTAAGTGAGAACTTACTCAATAATAAATTTTGCGCGGAAAGTCAAGGATTACGCGGTCTCAATACTCGTCATGAAGGATTCAGGGCGGGCGCATGCGCGGTGGACGAATTAAGAATTCCCCTCGTTATCCGTAGTCGTCGCCGTCGTCGTCAGTCGGGGTATTACCACTTCGGAACTCAGGAAATCAGGAAAATGCGAACGCATGAACTCCATGAGTTCCTGAGTTCCAAATGAAAAACACGGTTTTGCCGGGTGCATGGGGTCGCGTTGGGGCGCCTCCCCGTTTCGT
>SESE01000505.1_pt1 | contig 16399 bp, 15 predicted proteins | sample 3171371 | NCBI WGS metagenome assembly SESE01 (sample SAMN06051881, study PRJNA518727) | freshwater metagenome | biome: subpolar coniferous forest; feature: holomictic lake; material: water; isolation source: holomictic Lake 442, 13 m depth | place: Canada: near Kenora, Ontario | collected... | reverse complement strand
TCCAGCCGATGAACCCGAGGCCGGTGAACAGGGCCGAGAGGGTGATGGCCAGGCCGATGTACCATTGGCGGGGCGGTGGCGTCTCAGGGAACGCCAGGACTTGATCGTCCAGGCTTCCAGGGGTGACCCGACCCACGGTGAGCGAAGGCTCGATCAGGGCTTCAGGCAGAGCGTGAGCGGAGGGCTCAGTGTGCATGGGTGCCTCCGTCCACAGCGGGGTTGCGCAGGTCCGCCAGGTAGGTGATGGCGGGCTTGGCCCCCACCTCCTCCAGCACCCGGTAGGCGCGGCTGACGCCCACCAGCTGAGCGACCCGGCTCTTGGGATCCTTCAGGTCGCCGAACACGATGGCGTCCGAGGGACATCCCGCCATGCAGGCCGTGGTGACCTCACCGTCCTGGATGGGGCGACCGTCGACCTTGGCGCGGATCTTCACATCGTTGATGCGCTGCACGCAGAAGGAGCACTTCTCCATGACACCGCGGGGACGGACCGTGACCTCGGGGTTGTAGGCCAGGGTCTCGGGCTCGGTCTTGTAGGCGGTGTACTCCAGGAAGTTGAAGCGGCGCACCTTGTAGGGGCAGTTGTTGGCGCAGTAGCGGGTGCCCACGCAGCGGTTGTAGGCCATCTGGTTGAGGCCGTCGGGGCTGTGGTTGGTGGCGTTCACCGGGCAGACGTTCTCGCAGGGGGCGCTGTCGCAGTGCTGGCAGAGCATGGGCTGGTGGACCACCTTCGGGTTCTCCAGCTCGCCCTCGTAGTAGCGGTCGATGCGGATCCAGTGCATCTCGCGGCCCTTGGCCACCTGCTCGGGACCCACCACCGGGACGTTGTTCTCGGACTGGCAGGCCACCACGCAGGCGGAACAGCCCACACAAGCGGCGAGGTCGATGACCATGCCCCACTTGTGGTCCGGGAACTTCTGCTCCTCGTAGAGCGAGACCAGTTCGGGCATGTGGTGATGGCCCTGGGGGTTGTGGGCGTACTCCGCGATGGTGAGGGAGCGCACCAGGTCGCGGCCCTCCATGCGGTGGTGGCTCTGGGTGCGGCTGAGGTCCTTGCGGCCCACGCCCTTGGCCAGGCGCACGCCGGGACGGACGTTGGCCGTGGTGGGGTCGAGGCCCAGCAGGGGGTAGGCGTCATTGCCCACACCCTTGGCAACGCCGCCGGTGGTGCGGCCGTAGCCCAGGGCCAGGGCGAGCACGCCCTTGGCCTGGCCGGGCTGGATGACGGCCGGCACGGTCAGGGTGGTGCCATCCAGCGTGAGGGTGACAAAGTCGCCCTCCTGGATGCCCAGGGCCTTGGCGTCCTGCACAGAGACCGACACCGGGTTGTCCCAGGTCATCTTGGTGACGGGATCCGGGGTCTCCTGCAGCCAGCTGTTGTTGGCGTGGCGGCCATCAAAGGTGGCAAAGCCCGGGAAGAGAACGAGCTCCAGGCCCTCGGCGGTGGGCTGGGTGGCCCGCTTGGCCGCAGCGGCCACAGAGGCCCCACGGAAGGCCGGAGCGGCGGGGCTGGCAGTGGTCTTCACCAGGCCGTCATGCAGGGCCTGATCGAAGGAAGCGCCCTGGAGGACACCCTTCTCCCAGCGGGCGCGGAGGTAGGCGTGGCCGTCCTCGGCGGTGGCGGCACCCAGGGCGCGCAGGGCACCCAGGAGCACATCCTCGCCCTGGCGGCTGTCGTAGAGGGCGCCCACGGTGGGCTGCCGGAGCACGGCGGCGCCGGGCGTGGTGGCATCGCCCCAGCTCTCCAGCCAGTGGTGCTCGGGGAGCGCCAGGTGGCACTGGGCGGAGGTCTCGTCTTCCACCAGGCCGATCCAGGCACGGCAGGGAACCTTGGCCAGGGCCGCCTTCCAGGCTGCGGCCCGGGGGTAGGTGTAGGCGGGGTTCACATCCCAGAAGATGGCGACAGCGGGCTGACCAGCGGCCATGGCCTGAACGGCGGCCTCCAGGTCCTTGACGGTGGCCAGGGGCTCGGCGGGCACCAGGGCCAGGGCCTCGGAACCCAGCATGGCGTTGAGCAGGTGGGCGGCCTGATGGGCTTCTGCGGGCATCTGGGCGCCGCAGAGGACAACGGCGTTGCGGCCCGCGTGTTGGAGATCCTTCACCAGGCTAGACCAGGTGGCGGCGGGGAGGTCCACGCCCTTGGGGAGACCCGCAGGCAGGGCCGAGAGGTCGGCGCCGGCGGGCAGCTTGAGGCCGTGGGCAGCCAGCTCCCGGGCCAGGGCAAAGGCCACGGCCGCCAGGCGCGAGGGCGGCACCGGCAGGCGCTGGTCAGCGTTGGTGCCCGTGAGGGTCAGGGGGCCTTCCAGCACCCAGAGGCGGTTGATGGGGTCCTTGGCCGTCTTCAGCCGGCGCTGGGCGCCCCAGGCGGCCAGGGCTTCCGGGTCCTCGCCATTGAGGAAGTCCGCACCCAGGGAGAGGATCACCTTGGCCTTGGCCAGGCGGGGGAGAACCTCCACGGGCTGGCCGTAGCTGGCTCGGGTGGCTTCCTCGGCACCGTCACCCGAGGCAGGCTCGTAGGCCAGGTGCTGCAGGGTGGGTAGCGCCGCCTTCAGGTCAGCCAGCAGGGCCTTGCGGGTGGGGGAAACCACGGCCCCGGTGAAGAGCAGGATGGGCTTGCCGGCGGCCTTGGCGCCCCGGAGGGCGGCGGCGAGGCGGGACTCCGCCTCGGGCCAAGCCACCACCCGGCCATCAGCCTTGGGGGCGCGCAGCCGATCGGGATCGTAGAGGCGCAGCACATCGGCCATGGCGCGGGGGCTGGTCTTGCCCTTGACCCCGGGGTGCTCGTCGTTGCCCGTGATGTGGATGGGACGGCCCTCGCGGGTCTTGACCAGCACGGGGTAGACCCGGCGGCCTTCCTGGTACGCGCTGGCGTAGTAGTTGGCCACACCAGGCACGACCTCTACGGGGCGCTTGGTGTAGGGCACCACGGTGCCCTGGGGCTTGCGGTCGCAGGCCACAGTGGCCGCCAGGGCCGCTGCGGCACTGACGAGGCCAAGGAAGTCCCGGCGGGAGTTGCTGGCCTGGGGGGGCAGGCCGTGGACGTCGTCGTAGGCGGGGACGGCGCCGGGGAGGAACTCATCGTGGGCCGCCTGGCGGGCTTCCAGGGTTTCCACGCGTTCGTCGAGGGTGCGCCAGAAGCGGGGCGCTTCCACTGGGCCGTGATCAGGGAGTTGGGTCTTCATCGGGTCATCCGCGGCGCTTGACGGCGTGTTCGGGGGGTGGGATCGGAACGGGTCGGAGGGCGGGCCGAGGAGGCTCCACCACCGGGGTGATGGCTTCGATGGCCTGCCGTCCCAGCAGGAAGGGGGCGGCCAGGAGGGTCAGGGCTCGGTCGAGGAAGGGCTTGCGGATCGCGTCGGACAAGGTCAGCTCCTAGCGGTGGCAGGCGGCGCAGTGCTCGGCGCCCTTGGTGATCTTGGAGCCCGGGGGCAGAGCGGCGTGGGGGTCACGGTGGCAGGCCAGGCAGTTGCCCATGCGCATGCCCATCTCGCGGGTGAGCACTTGCATGGTCTGGACCTCGCCGTGGCAGGTCTGGCAGGCGATTCCCGCGGTCACGTGGGGGCGATGGTCGAAGAACACATGGTCCGGCAGGGTGTGGACCCGCTGCCAGGCCAGGGGCTCGCCGGTCGCTGCGATGCGGGCCAGCTTCTGGATGGCGGGGCGGTCGGCCTTGGTCACCTTGTGGCAGCTCATGCAGAGGTCCACGCTGGGAATCCCCGCATGGCGGCTCTTCTCCACACCCGAGTGGCAGTACTGGCAGGGCACCCGGAGGGTCCCGGCGTGCAGCTGATGGCTGAAGGGGATGGGCTGCTCCGGCGCATAGCCCTTGGCAAAGCGGTCCGGCTGGGTGAACCAGCCCACGGTGATGATGGTGACCAGGACCGCCACGGCCGCGGCCGGCAGGACAAAGCGAAACGCTCGGTCGTACGGGTGCATGCACTACCTCTTGGGAGGCGCTGGTCCGCGGGGAAACCGGGAGACCATCAGGGGGTGGAAACGGTGTGAAGGGGGCGGGGCCTGGGTCTAAAACTTGAGACGGGGTCCCTTTTTCATTCCAGCCCTTGCCGGGCGGGGATGACGCAATGAACGCCTTGCAATCACTTGGCAAAGTTCATCGGGTCCGGGTCGGGCTGGGACGGCATTGGGAAAATTTGTGTCCTAGATCACGATGATAGATCAGTGCCACGGGTATGTTTAACTATTTTTTCTGAGGCGTTTTCAAGCATTTAAGCGGATTTTGGGGTTATCTATCAGGGGCTAATCCCAAAGGACGATTTCCTCCATGGTAGCCCTTGGAATTTCCTGAGGAGTAGCTGGGCCGAGGGCCTTCAGCGGGGCCCGTAGCCAGGCGGAACTCCCAGCAGCTTTTGCCTGGATTGGGCGGTTATAGCGGGAAGCCCACCCAGGGCTTAAGCAGTCCCAGGTGGCCGAAGAGGGCGCCCATGCGCTCCACCGGCAGGCCCATCACCGTGGAGAAGCTGCCCGTCACGTTCTCGATGAAGAGGGCCCCAATGCCCTGGATGGCGTAGGCGCCGGCCTTGTCCATGGGCTCGTGGGTACCCACGTACCAGCGAATCTGGGCTTCCGAGAGGGGGCGGAAGTGGACCTGGGCGGTGTCCACGAAGCTGTGCACCTGGGCGTCCCGCTGCAGGCACAGGCCCGTGTGGACCTGGTGGGCTCGGCCCTGGATCAGCGTCAGCATCCGCACGGCATCTTCGACATCCACCGGCTTGTTCAGCGTGTGGTGGTCCACTGCAACGGTGGTGTCGGCGGCCAGGACCCAGCGGCCGGGGTTGCGCCGGGATATGACCTCCGCCTTTAGCTCAGCCAGGCGCAGGACCAGGTCCATGGGTTCTTCATCCAGCAGGGGCGACTCGTCCACCTGCGGGGCCTGCAGCTCGAAGGGGATGCGCATGGCCTCCATCCAGTGCCGCCGCCGGGGACTGGCGCTGGCGAGGATCAGGGGCTGGAGGGCGGCCCCGGGGAGCCCTGAAAGGGTGTCGCTCACCGGAGGCCCAAGGCTTCAAGGTCGGTCGTCAGGACGCGCATGTGGAAGGTCTCCAGCTCCTGGCCGGGCCGGAAGCCGAAGCGGGGGTAGAAGTGGGCTCGGTCCCGGGTCTCAAGGACAAAGCGCTGGACATCGCCCACCCAGGGGTGGCGCAGGGCCCACTTGATGAGCTGAGTCAGGACATCCAGATCGGCCATGTCCCGGGCAGCGACCATGTCGTAGAGCTTGGCCTCATAGGCATGGTCGGACCAGAGGCGGGTGGCGGCCACCAGGCGGCCCCCCTTGGAGCCCTCGGGCACCAGCCGGGCTGTGAGGAGCCGGGAGCAGGCCAGCAGATGGCGCCACTGCTCAATGGTGCGGTGGGCCGTCCAGTAGACCTCTTCGGCCTGGAAAAAGATCTGCAGCTCCCGCGGATCGATGGTCCAGGTCTCGTCGCAGAAGGCGACCGTGCCCTCGGGCGTAACCAGCGGCTCGGGTGCGAGAAAGTCGCGTTCCATCAGGGTTTCCAGGGGTGAGCCTTCCATCCTAGCAGGAGGCAGGCCGCTGCGAGGCCCGCCGCAAGCAGGGGCAGCAGCCAGGCGCTGCGGGCGGGGGTATGGATGGGGCGCCAGCGCAGGGTCAGGGTCCGGGCTCCTTCGGTGAGGGGCTCGCCCCAGAGCTCGAAGCGGCCGTCTTCGCGGAACACGCCGGACTTGCCGGTGAGGGTGGCGCGGAGCAGGGGCACGCCCAGCTCCGTGGCCCGGAGCCGTATCTGGACGGCGTGCAGGTCCGTGGCCACGGTGCGGTCAAACCAGCCGTCGTTGGTGTGGTTGGTGAGCAGGTCGGCCCGGCCCAGGGTCAGGCCCTGGCGGACTCGGGCGGGGCTGAGGGCCTCGCTGCAGATGAGCGGGTGGATGCGGAGGTCGCCACCTGCTGCGGGCACGCTGAAGGCACAGTCCGCAGACAGCTCGCCGGGCTCCTGGGAGATGAACCCCAGTTGCTGGTCCAGCCAGTGGCGCAGGGGAGCGGGCCCCGGCATGCGTTCGCCAAAGGGCATGGGGTCGGTCTTGGCCTGCAGGAACATGGGCCGGCCGGCCACCTCGCCCCGCACCAGGTTCAGGAGGCCCCCCTCCGTTCCGAACAGCCAGGCGATGCCCCGCCGGGAGGCCTCAGCGGCTAGGCGCGGATCGGGGTTCCGGTCGTCCCGTCCCAACACAGCGCTCTCCGGCCAAAGCAACAGGGTGGGTCGCTCGGTCTTGGGGAGGCCCTGCTCTTTCAGCACGGCATCGCTGCGGCGCCAGAGGTCCGCTTCCATGCCCGCTGCGCGCTGGCCCGGGATGAAGTTGGGCTGGATGAGCACCGCGTCCACCTGGCGCTCCGGGCCTCGGGGCAGCAGCTGCCAGGCGCCGCCCAGAGCGAGGAAGAGTCCCAGCGCCAGAGCCGGTCCCGCCAGGGTGCGCCGGAGGGGCGCGCCCTCGGTCAGCCCGGCGGCGGTCCAGGCCCCCGCGCCCCAGGCCAGGGCCGCCAGGCCGTGGCTGCCAAGGAAGGCGGCGCTGCGGGCGGTCCAGGGCAGGGCCCCGAAGGGTGAGCCCCAGCTCCAGGTGTAGATGTGGAAGCCCCAGGCCTCCCAGACCAGGATGGCCAGGGCGGCACCAGCGGCAGCGGCGGGAGCTCCCGCCCGCTTGAACAGCGCCCGGGCGGCGAGGACCACCAGCAGGAACCCCAGGGCCTCGTAGGCGTAGAAGAGGCCGCCGCCCAGCAGCGCCACGGCCCAGGGCAGGCCGCCCTTGGTGGCGAGGGTGGCGGGCACCCAGTAGAAGATGAGGATCAGGCCGCCCGCCAGGGCCAGCCAGAGCCAGAAGGCCTTGCGTCCCCGGAAGGCGGCCTCCATGAGCAGAATCGGGAAGAGCAGGGCCGCCACCGGCTCCAGCCAGCCGCCCAGGGCCCCGGGGAACCGGAAGCCCAGCACGAAGATCCCTGCCAGCACGGCGGCCTCCAGGGGCCGCAGGAGCCAAGCCGTGCGCTCCTGGGGGATCACCAGCCCCGCCGGGCTGCTTCGAAGCAGGCGATGCCCGCCGCCACGGCAGCGTTGAGGCTCTCGACGCCTTGGATGGGGATGGCCAGGCGCTGGACGCCTTCGGGCAGGCTCAGGTCCGCCCAGCCGTGTCCCTCATTGCCCACCCACAGGCGCAGGGGCTCCCGCAGGTCTGCCTCCGCCAGGGGCAGGGCACCGGGCCCGCCATCCAGGGCGAACCAGCGGCCATCATCGGGCGCCATGCCCGCGACCCGGCGCAGGGGCAGCAGGAAGGCCGCACCCATGCTGCCTCGCAGGGCTTTGGGATGAAAGGGGTCGGCGCAGCCTGGCCCCAGGAGGACCTCCTGGAAGCCGAAGGCGGCGGCGCTCCGGAGAACCGCACCCAGGTTGCCCGGGTCCTGGATGCCCCAGGCGCCCAGGACCCGCTGGGCCAGTGGGCCGGTGGGGCCGGCAGCCAGGTCCATGACGAGGGCGTGCTCCGGCGGGCTGCCGGCATCCGCCAGCTCGCGCATGAGGGCCTCGCCGAGAACCAGGGTCTCGAGGCCGAGGGCGGCCTCCTGGGGGTGGGGCGTGGCTGCTTCTAACCGGAGCCAGAGGGCAGGCCGCAGGCGCTGGCCAGCCGGGGTTTCCCGGGCCTCCAGCCAGGCGGCGATGAGCTTCTCGCCGAGCAGCACGGTGGCTGTCCGCTTCGCCCCCCCCGGCCGGAGGCGGTCCAGGAGGTCGCGGAAGCGCGGATTGGCTTTGCTGGTGAGGGTCGGGGGCATGGTGGGCCGTGGCTGGGTTCCAGACTACCTGTTCGTAGGAACGGTGGGGATGCCTGGGCGTGGGCTGTCTGCCCCGCTGGTCTGTGATCATCTGCCGGTCCCCCCGGTGGATGGCCTCGGGTGTGGGGATCCGGTTTAGACTATCCGCTACCTCAGCGTCCGTTCTCGCATTCCCGTCCGCAGCCATCGCCAGGAGTTCCGATGCAACCTTTTGTTCCTTCCGACCAGAACCTGCGGGAGTTCTCGCTGCGGGCCGTGCTCATCGGCCTCGTCATGGCTGTGGTGCTTGGCTCGGCCAATGCCTACCTCGGCCTGAAGGCGGGCATGACCATCGCCGCCACCTACCCGGCGGCGGTCATCGGCATGGCCCTCATCAAGCTGATGAAGGGCACCATCCTCGAAGAGAACATGGCCCGCACCGTGGGCAGCATCGGTGAGTCCGTGGCCGCCGGCGCCATCTTCACCATCCCCGCCTTCGTCATCAGCGGCATCTGGCCGAAGTTCTTCACCATGGGGAACTACGTCACCAGCTCCCTCATCATGTTCGCCGGCGGCGTGCTCGGCATCATGTTCGTGGCCCTGCTCCGCCGGGTCATGGTCGAGGACGCAGAGCTCCCCTACCCCGAGAGCGTGGCGGCCGCCGAGATCCACAAGGCCGGTGCCCGGGGCGGCAGCGGCACCAAGTTCCTGTTCGGGGCCATGGGCCTCGGTGCGGTGATCCAGGCCCTGGTGCAGGTGCAGCTCTTCGCCACCTCCTGGGAGCACTTCGTGGCCTTCAAAGCCACGGCCATCAACCTCGCCAAGGGCTGGAAGGCCAAGGTCGGTGGCGGCATGCTGCTGAGCTCCCCCGGCATCAGCCCCGCCTACATGGGCGTGGGCTACATCATTGGTCCCAAGCTCGGCGCCCTGAACTTCTCTGGCGGCATCATCGCCTGGGGCCTGCTGGTGCCGATCATCACCTACTTCCTGGCCCCTGGCGTCCTGCCTGAGGGTGCCGCTGAGGGTGACTGGATTGCCCTGTCCGTCTCGGTCTGGAAGTTCATCGTGCGGCCCATCGCCATCGGCGGCATGCTCATGGGCGCCTGCTTCACCCTGTTCAAGATGCGCAAGAGCCTGGGCACGGGCCTCAGCCGCTCCGTCTCCGATGTCAAGAAGGCTGCCGCGGGCGAGCAGGTGGTGGACCGCGTCAACAAGGACCTGCCCTTCACTTACGTCCTAATCGGCCTCGGCTTCGCCGCTCTGGTGACCTTCTTCATCACCTGGCGCATCTTCCTGGTGAGCCCCCTGGTCTCCCTGGTGGCGGCCCTGGTGGTGGTCATCCTCGGCTTCTTCTTCTCGGCCATCAGCGGCTACCTCGTCGGCATCATGGGCTCCAGCAACAACCCCATCTCTGGCCTGACTCTGACTGCCCTGGTGATCACCGCCCTCGTGATGGTGGTCCTCGGCGTGAAGGGCCGTGAGGGCGTGGCTGCCGTGCTCGGCGTGGCCGCTGTGGTCTGCGTGAGCGCGGCCGTGGCTGGCGAGATGCTGCAGGACCTCAAGGCCGGCCACATCCTGGGCGGCACCCCCTGGCGCATGGAGATGGGCGATCTGCTCGGCGTGGCCCTGGCCTCCGTCGTGCTGTTCATCCCCCTCATGGTGCTGCACGAGGGCGACATCTCGGCCCAGGCCACCAAGCGTATCGCTGAGCTGACCGCCCAGCAGGTGCAGGTGGTGACGGACCCCGAAGGCAAGACCTACACCCTGGATCAGGTGAAGCAGCTGCCCGCCGACCAGAAGAAGATCGTGCTGTCCCTGGACGCCGGTTTTGGTTCCAAGCAGCTGGCTGCTCCCCAGGCGGGCCTCATGGCCCTGCTCAGCCGCGGCATCGTGGAAGGGAAGATGGCCTGGCCGCTCATCATCGTCGGCATGATGATGGGCCTCGCTTTCATCCTCATGCAGGTGCGCAGCCCCATGCTGGTGTCCGTGGGCATGTACCTGCCCCTGGAGACCACCTTCGCCATCTTCCTCGGCGGCCTCATCAAGGGCGTGGTCGAGATGGTGGGTGCCAAGCGGGGCCTCAACGAGGCCCAGAAGGTCCGCGCCGAGAACAACGGCGTGCTGCTGGCGGCTGGCCTCATTGCCGGCGAGGCCTTGGTGGGCCTGGTCTTTGCCGCCTTCGCCTTCTACGAGGTGAAGTTCCAGCTCACGCGCTTTGTCTGGGGCCCCACCAGCGCTCCCGGCGCCTTCTGGATCAGCCTGCTGATCCTGGCGGGCATCGCGGTGTACCTGGTCCGCGTGCCCCTGGCCAATGCCGGCGCAGCCGACGAGCCCGCACCTCCAAGTGCTAACTTTTAAGTAGCTGACTCACGGCACCAGATTTCAGTCTGTCTCGGCTTCGCCGAAGCCGAGACAGACTGAAACCTGGTGATGAGATTTTTCTTGGGCTTGTGACATGACTCCATTCCCTGACGAAGCCTTCCTCGCCCTGGTGCCTGTTCCGGTGGTGGCGTCGGAGGAGGGGCCCGAAGACACGCTGGTGCTGATCCGGCCCAAGATCCTGTCGGCACGCTGGACCTGGCTCCTGCGGATGATGAAGAAGCCCGCCTACCGCGTGAAGCTCGATGCCCGTGGCACCGCCGTATGGCGGGCCTGCGACGGGCACCAGACCGTGGCGCAGGTGGTGGCCGCCGTGGCGGAGGCCTTCCCTGAGGAAGCCGATACCACCGTCCGCACCGCCCTCTTCATCCGAGAGCTGGCCCGGGGGCAGTTCTTGACATTGGCTACGACCGGGCTGCCTCAGAACTGAGCCACAGGCCGGTGATCCGCTGCCAGAAGGCCCTGGCCTCCGAGGTGAGGCTGGGGGTCTGCGCTTCGACTTCCATCCTCATGGTGAGACGCCCAAGGGCTTCGGCATTGCCCAGAAGGGCCAGGATGTCGGCGGCATCCTGAGGGCTACCGGCCTCCAGCTTGAGAAGGATCAGGCCAAGCGGCGACGCCACGGGACAAGGAAACCCTTCGCTCTTTTCGGAGCTGCTGAGGGCGATCCGTGGGGCTGCGCCACGTCCGAGAATCAGATCCTGGCGGGGAGGGCCAGGGAAGCGCACCACGCCCCCCAGTGGGTCGTCTGCTTCGCCCCGGGTGATTCGCGGGGCCTCTCCGGGCCATTCAAGCCACAGGGAAGGCTCCAGGATGCGAGGATCCATGGTCAGCAAGTCGGCATCCGCGGTGTAGCGGGCAACGCCCCAGGCAGCGAGAGCCAGACCCCCGATGAGGCAGTGGGAAACCCCTTGGCGGTCCAGGTGAGATAGCAGAGCACGGTCGATCACGGGTGCTCCAGGGCGTCCTGTTGGGCCATGCATCTGCTGAAGCGCCGCTGCTCTTGCTTCAAGTGGTTGCGCAGTCGCAGGGCATCGGCGTCCGTGGATCCTGCTGGCAGGAGGTGACGCATCAAACGCAGGCCTTCTCCGTCCAGATAGAGTGCCTCACAGAGGGCCAAGCCCTCCATAGGAGTCATTAGGGGATCCAGGCGCCGCATGGCCCCATGTTCCTACGGTCCCCGCCTGGGTGCCAAAGGAAAGATCCGAGGCCTGAGGGCGCAGGCTCAGTCCGCGTTGAAGAGGCGCCCCTGCGCCTGGCGGATGATGCTGGGGATGTGCAGGTCTTCGCCCATCCCCGGCACCTCCCCGCTGGGCGTGGGGGCATGGGTCAGGAGGCGGCTGGGGGTGGCCGAGGGCTCGCCGCCATCCTGAGGGTCGCCGTAGACCCGGCCGCTCACCACGCCCCCGGGGAGGGGCTGGGACACGGCCACGTTGCCGGTATCCATGAGGGGGGCCACGGGACGGGTTCCGCTGCCCAGGTGCAGGCTCTTTCTACGGTCCTCGAGGAGCTGGTCTTCCTGGTCGAAGCCGCTGGCTAGGACGGTGACCAGCACGCGGTCCTCCATGCCCTCGCCTTCCACGGTGCAGGCCTTGATGTCGGGGATGTTTGAGTAGTGCTCCTGGAGATAGTTCATGGCCGTCTCGATGGCCGAGGCCTCCATGACTTCCCAGTCCGCCGTGATGGAAACCATGACATTGGCCGCCGCGCCGGTCTGAGCCCGCTCGAGCAGGGGGCAAGCCAGGGCCTTGCGGAGGGCGTCCATAACGGCCTCTTCGCCGCGCCCAGCACCGGTGCCGATGAGGGCCTCGCCTCCGTTGCGCAGCACAGCTTCCACATCGGCGAAGTCACCGTTGATGATGCCGGGCTTGAGGATGAGGTCCGCAATGCCGCGCACACCCTGGATGAGCACGCCGTCGGCCACCCGGAAGGCCTCCTTCATGGTGACCCGGGCATCGCAGACGTTCTTCAGGCGCTCGTTGCTGACCACGATCACTGTGTCTGCAGTTTCCCGCAGGTTGGTGAGGCCCAGGAGGGCGAGGTCGCCCTTCTTGCGGCCTTCCCAGGCGAAGGGCGTGATGACGACGGCCACCGTGAGGGCGCCCAGCTCCCGGGCGAAGCTGGCGAGGACAGGGGCTGCCCCGGTACCGGTGCCACCGCCCATGCCGGCGGTGATGAAGACCATGTCGGCACCCTGCAGGGCGGCCAGGACTTCTTCCCGGCTCTCCTCAGCGGCCACGGCGCCCCGCTCAGCGCTGCCGCCGGCCCCGAGGCCGCGGCTGCTTTGGGGTCCCAGGGGCAGCTTCAGGTGGGCCTTGCTCTGGCCGAGGCTCTGCTGGTCCGTGTTCATGGCGATGAACTGAACGCCCGTGACGCCGCTTTCGATCATGCGGTTGAGGGCATTGCAGCCAGCTCCGCCCACCCCAATGACCTTGATGTTGGCGCCAGGAAGGGTGTGGGGGCAGGGAAGGAAGGGCGTTTCGGACACGTGAACTCCAGGGTGAAACAGGGCTAGAAGAACTTCCGGAGGCGATCCATGAAGCTGATGCGGCGCTCGGTCTTGACGCGGACCTCGGCCCGCTCGCGGGCCATGACCTTGACGGCCCCCACGGCATTCACGAAGAAGGGGTTGCCGGTGGCCTGGGCCAGGCCCGACACACCCTGGATGCGGCCCAGCACCACCCGCGGGCGACCCAGGACCGACTGCGCCAGGACGGGCAGGTGGCCCAGCAGGGCGCCGCCGCCTACCAGGTGCACACCGCCGTGGATCTCATGCATGAGGCCCGTGCGAGCCACCTCGGCCTGTACCAGATTCAGCAGCTCGGCGGCGCGGGCGTGCAGCACTTCCGCGATGTCGCGGCGGGGCACGGTGCGGCCCTCCTCCTCGAGCTCGATGGCTTCTTCGGGGGGGACATGGGCGTACAGCACGGTGCCGTGGCGCAGCTTGATGCGCTCCGCTGCGGAGATGCCGCCCAGGTGCTTGATGATCTCCAGGTCCCGGGTGAAGTCGGAGCCGCCGATGGGGATGACGGCGGAGTGGAACAGGGTGCCGTGCAGGAAGACGCCCATGTGGGTCAGCTGCTCGCCGATGTCCACCACCACGGCGCCGTGGTCGCGGTCCTCGCGGCTGAGGACGGCCTCGGCACTGGCCAGGGGGGAGTACATCAGCCGGGCCCCCACGAGCCCAGCGTTTTTGAGCGCCAGTTCGAGGTTGGTGACCACCGTGCTGGGGGCCACCACGAGGCGAACCTCGGCCTCCAGGGTCTCGCTGAACATGCCCACGGGGTTGCGGATGTCCCGCTGGCCCTTGAGGTGGAAGATCTGGGGCAGGCGGTGAAGGACCACCTCCTCCTTGGCGAGCTTGCAGGCGTTGGTGGCCTGCTCCAGCACGCGGTCCCGGTCGGCGGCGGTGATGATGCGGTCGGCGGTGGAGATGGTGATGGAGTCGCGGAGGTTCTCGCCCTTGAACTGGATGCCGTCCACGGCGACGGAGATGCCGTCCACCTTGGTCTGGCCGGCGGTGTTCATGGCTTCTTCGAGCGCCCGGACGATGGCCCGATGGACCGGCTCCATGTCCGTGATTTCGCCCCGGTTAAGGCCGCCCTGGGTGGGGGCCTGGCCCGTGCCCGTCACATTGATCGACCCGTCTTCCTCGTGCACGGCGACGACTGCGACCACTTTACTTGCACCAAGGTCGAGCCCGAGGAGAACGGCGCGCTGCGGCATGGAAGTCCTTTTCCTTAGCTAAGATTTATACCAGTTCCCCGGCCCGAATAGAGGACTCGGGGAGGAAAAAACTCCGATCAGAAGCCCGCCTCACCGTGGTTTGGCCGAAGGGGGCGTCTCCTCCTGGGGTTCCCCCACCGCCACCTCGTCATCCCAGCGGAGGTCGATGTAGCGCAGGCGGGCGAGATCGGGCCGCTGAGAGAGGCGATCCACAAAAAGACCCTGGAAGTTGGGCACATTTTTTGTCACATCCTGGCGGGACAGGTAGATGGGTGCCGGCAGGGTGTCGATGTAGGCCACAGGCCCCTTGGTGCTGTCTCGGAGCTCCGTGATGCGTTCGTAAAAACCCTGCTGTTTATCTCGAAGGGTCCGCGCAGCACTCACGAGGCGGGCCAGTCCCCGGTCGGTCTGGCTGGCGGGATCTACCACCACCGGAATGGGATTTAGGTTGGCGGGGCTCACCCGGTCCAGCAGCACCCCATCGTCGGAGACCAGGAAGACCCCGCTGGGGCGCACCAGCCAGAGCACCGGGCGGCGCTCCTCAATCATCAGGCTCAGGCGGTCCGGGGGGTCCTTGCGGATCTGAATGCCGCGCACCCAGCGCCGGGCCTCCACCTGGGTCCGCAGGGCCTCGGCATCCACCCAGAAGAGGGGCTTGCCCAGCACCATCTGCTCCGCCAGTTTCTGGATCTCGGCCTGCCGCTCACCCCGGCAGCCACTCACGCTCACCTGCTCGATGACCAGCTTCTGCAGGCCCAGGTAGCGGCTACCCAGCTCCAACAGGCCCCAGCCCGCCAGCCCCAGCACGCCCAGCACGATGGTCGCCCGGGCCCAGGGGAGCCAGGGGCGCTTCGGGCGGGTGCGGGGCAGGAGGGACATGGGTTTGACGGTAGCAGGGTGGCTATCGGCTATCAGCTATCAGCTACCAGCTGAAAAAAATGGCTCTCAGCTCTCAGCTATCAGCTGTCAGCTACCGATGGGATCCGGCCCACACCATCAGCCTTGCTGGGCCTGCTTTGGCCGACAGCTGATAGCTGATAGCCGACAGCTGTTTAGGCCCAAATCTCCACTTCCGGCTCAAGAGCCACCCCGTGGGCCTCCAGCACGGCACTGCGGACTCGGTCCATGAGCTCTTTAAACTGGGCGGGGCTGGCCTGCCCCCGGTTTACCAGGAAGTTGGCGTGCTCAGGACTGACCTCGGCGTCCCCCACCCGCAGGCCCTTGAGGCCGGCCAGGTCGATGAGGCGGCCGGCGTTTTGCCCCGGTGGGTTCTTGAAGATGCAGCCGGCGTTGCGCTGGGAGAGGGGCTGCGTGGTGCTGCGCTTCCCCCGGAACTCGGCCATCTGGGCCCGGATGGCGGCGGGGTCGCCCTCGGCCAGGTGGGCCGTGGCCGATAGCACCACGTGGCCCCCGGTGAGGAAGCTGGTGCGGTAGGCAAAGTCCCCGGGGGCCGGGGCCCGCTCCACCAGGTCCCCCTCCGGAGTGAGGAAGCGAAAGCGGGCCAGCACCTCCACCCACTCGCAGCCGTAGGCCCCGGCGTTCATGCGGATGGCGCCCCCCAGGGAGCCCGGGATGCCGCTGGCGAAGGCCAGGCCCGAGAGGCTGGCCTGGGCGGCGGCTTCGGCCAGAGCGATGTGGCCGTGGCTGGCGGGGGCCGTGAGGTCCGTCCCCTGGCGCTGCACCTCTCGGGGCAGGGCCAGGCGCAGCACCGGCGTGTCCACATCCCCCAGCACCACCAGGTTCGATCCGCCCCCCAGCACCCGCCAGGGGAGTCTCTCCCGGGCGCAGGTCTGCACGAAGGCCTGGGCTTCGGCCTCGGTGGTGGGCTCGAAGAGCCAGCGGCAGGTGCCACCCACCCCCAGGGTGGTGAGCCGCGCAAAGGGCACGTCCCGCCGGTGGGGCAGGCTCAGCAACGCATCTGGCAGCGGACGAGTCATCCTGTCCAGTATGAACTGGGGGGTGGGTGATGAAGGTGCTGCTCTTTGGCGCGACGGGCATGATCGGCCAGGGTGTCCTGCGGGAGTGCCTGCTGGACCCGCGGGTCACAGAGGTGATCTCCCTGCTGCGCAGTCCCACCAGAGAAAAGAACCCCAAGCTCACGGAGGTCTACCACGGGGACTTCTTCGACTATGCGGGCCTGCAGGAGCGTCTGGCGGGCCTGGATGTCTGCTGCTTCTGCCTGGGCGTGACCTCGGCGGGGCTGGATGAGGCCGCCTACAGCCGCATGACCCATGACCTCACCCTGGCCGCCGCCACCTTCCTGGCCCCCCTCAATCCGGCCATGACTTTCTGCTACATCTCGGGCGCCGGGGCCGACAGCACCGAACAGGGCCGCATCATGTGGGCCCGGGTGAAGGGCTGCACCGAGAACGCCCTGCTGCGCCTACCCTTCCGGGCGGTCTATGTCTTCCGGCCAGGGGCCATCCGGCCCCTCCACGGCATCCGCTCCCGCACCGCCCTCTACCGGGCCCTCTACGCCGTCCTGGGCCCCTTCCTGCCCCTGCTGAAGGCCCTCTCCCCCGACAGCCT
>SESE01000501.1_pt1 | contig 16469 bp, 13 predicted proteins | sample 3171371 | NCBI WGS metagenome assembly SESE01 (sample SAMN06051881, study PRJNA518727) | freshwater metagenome | biome: subpolar coniferous forest; feature: holomictic lake; material: water; isolation source: holomictic Lake 442, 13 m depth | place: Canada: near Kenora, Ontario | collected... | reverse complement strand
AGGGTACTCTGCTCCGATGTTTCTGCGTCACAAAGGGATCGTTGGCATGGTGGGGGTCGTGTTGCTGCTTGCCGCCGGCGTGGTTGGCGACTGGCTGCTCAGCCGGCCGGATCGGATCCGGCTGGATCTCGAAAAAGAACGGCTGCGGCGTCTTCAGGACGCGATGTTGCGATTCAAGCTCGATCACGAAGCGTTTCCCCGTGATCTCGCTGAACTGGTGCCCGCTTATGCCGCTGCGGAACTGCTGCATTTTCAGCCATCCCGATGGCGACGCGAGACGAAGGCCGTGCGTTGGGACGCACCGTCCGGAGAGCTGTCCTGGAGCGAGCCGTTCCGGATCTATGGTGTTTTTCCGCGGGACCGGAGTTTTGCGCTGCAGCTACCGGACCGGCAGGTGGTGCGGGATCCACTGAATGGCGTGAACGTGTTTTGCCAGGTCAGTACGCCGACGGTTCTGGGACCTGAAGATATTGTCGTGGAGGCAGAGCTGTTCCAGTCGCTGACGTACGGATGGCAGATTGAGGAGAATGAGAGCGCGTCCGGGCATTGCTGCATCCATATCAAAGAAGGGGTCGGCGATATCATCGACCATATCGGCGCTCCCTATGTCGAGTTTGACCCCGCCAAACGGTCTGGCGATTTCTACAACAGTTCCGGGAGTTATGCCCGGATTGAAGCCCAGTGCTTCTTTGAGGCGCCCGCGGACGGTGAGTATTTTCTGGCGGCACGCCTCATGGCGGGACGGAGCGTGTGTTCCGATGTGATCCGGGTACAGGTTGATGATCGAGCCGAATTCATTGTCGGACACAATAACACGGAGCCGTTTGTCTGGCTCTGGCAGATTCCGGGGTGGGGTACGCCGGCGAGTATGGTTTTGAGCAATGGGGTGCATCGACTTAAATTTCATACCTATCAGGATGGCGTCAAGGTGGACCAGGTTGTGCTGTCGCGCAAGCCGCTGGAGCTTGCAGCCGCCGGCATCGTGACGGGGGGCCATCCGCAGGCCAACATGTGCCCGGACAGCGTCCCGCCACTCGCGTTGAGTTTGAGCGTTGACACGCTCACAATTACGGAGGCAAAAACCCCGACGGCGGCTGTTTTTGTGCGCCAGGCGAACACGCAGGACCTGCGGGCCAGGCTGCAGATCATCCTGGATCTGCCGGGTGGGCGTGAGCGCGTGCGCGAGTATCCCGTCCTATTGCCTGCGGGCACGTCTCTAATGAAGTTTCCCTGCGAAGTAGAACTGCCACGGCCGCTGGACAAGAAGGAGTACCTGCTCCGTTGCCGGCTTGTCGAAGGAGACAAGATCAGTCAGGAGCGGACGCTGGTCCTGTATCACGGCTATGACTGGTCCATCCTGGGGCCGCTACCCTACATGAAGGCGTCCGAAACGGGTGAGGTGGAGAATGCCGGCAGCCTGGCAGGGAGTTACCGTTTTGCCGGCCAGACGTTCTCCTGGCAGAAGTACGGCGAGCGCTTCTCGGATCAGTTTGGCGCCATGGATTTCGGGCAGATGTTTTGCGGCCGCACCTTCGACGCCTCGAACAACGTGTCGCTCTATGCCTACACGGAGATCGAGGTTTCCCGGAGCGGCGACTATCTGCTGAAAGCCCAGGGGGATGACAATCTGGTGGTGTGGATTAACGGGGCGAAAGTCGCGTCGATCGTGCGCACCCACGAAACCGTCATTCGCTCGGCTGCGCATTTTCCCGTCAGGCTTCAGGCGGGGCGGAACCGGGTTCTCTTTCGTTTGAATCAGGTTTCCGGTCAATGGCAGGCTGGCATTCGTTTCCGGACATCCGACGATCGGGTTGCTGACATCCTGGGTGTTCCATTTGCCCGGCAGCAAAGCCTTCTGCCCGCGCGTTCACCGTAAGGTTCCTGCCAGCCTGCCGGCGCAGAGGATGGCTGCGGTCAGACTGGATGGATCGGCGAGCCCCTTCCATGCGATATCGAATGCCGTGCCATGATCCGGCGACGTGCGTATGATGGGTAGCCCGAGTGTCACGTTCACACCCTCGGCGAAGGCCAGCATCTTGAACGGGATCAACCCTTGATCATGGTACATTGCGACGTAAGCCGCATGTGCCGCACGGCGTTCCGCGGTAAACGCGATATCCGGCACGAGCGGTCCGATAGCCGGGATGCCTTCGGTGTTGGCGGCTACAATGGCGGGCGCAATCACGCGCGCCTCTTCCCTGCCAAAAAGCCCGTTTTCGCCGGCGTGTGGATTGAGTGCGAGCACGGCAATTGGCCGGTTCGCCCGGCCGAAACGCACGCAGGCGGCGGCCGTGAGCCGGATGGTTTCGAGTACGCGTTCCATGGTGAGCGCGGCCGGCACTTCAGCTAGTGCCAGATGAATGGTGGCAAGGCTGACAATCAGGTCCGGGCTCCAGAACAGCATGGCTGTGCTCGACGCGCCGGTCAGCGCGGCCAGCATTTCCGTGTGTCCGGGGTAGGGGACGCCTGCGAGGTGGATCGCCTCCTTGCTGATGGGGCCTGTTACCAGGCCGGCGAGGGAGCCGGCCCGGGCGTCGCACGTGGCGCATTCGATCCAAGTTGCGGCCATTCGCCCGCAGGATACCTGCACCCGGCCGGGCACGAGTGTGGCAGCTTCCGGAAAGGGGAAGTCAAGCAACAGCGGCGCGCGCGTGCGTGGCAAGGTGTGTCCAGCCAGGCTGGCCGGCAGCACCTGCAGATCGTCCGGCCAGGGCACGTGGATGGCTTGAGCCACACGGTGCAATAGCGCCGTGCTGCCGTAGATTACGGGACACACACGCTCACGCCAGGCCGGAGAGGCCAGCCAGCGCAGAACCAGTTCCGGGCCGACGCCGGCCGGGTCGCCCAGTGTGATGCCTATGCGAGGCAGGTGTGCCGCCATAACGAGGAGTCTCGCGGCCTTCGCGGCTAGACCTTACGCACGCTGTTGAGCGTGCCGAGGCTGTTCTGGACCCAGTCGGCGCAATTGGGGTCCACGCACCACGTGCCATCAATTACGAACTTGTACTCATGCTGGCCGGGGGGTAGCGACAGCTCGACGGAGAAAATTCCTGTTCCGGTGTTGTCTGCCAGCGGTGTGTTCTTTGGATCCCAGGCGTTAAAATCACCGGCGAGCAAAACCTGACTACCGGGGTCGGCATGCACCTCGAAGGTCACGCGTTTGGTTTTTGGTTTGCTTTTTCTTGCGGTAGCCATAACAAGCCTCCTGGGGGCTGCTTTTTTCGGGCGCGTGGTGAGCCGGGAATCTGCTGTAGATTTGCTTGGCTTTGCAGACTTGCTTGTCTTTATAGACTTGCTTGTCTTTTGGGTGTTACGTCGATTCATAGCATTTGTTTTTATCAGACAGCACGTGTTGCGTCAAGACCCCTGTTGTCCTTTCCTGAAGCGGTCGGGAATTCCCACCACGAAGTTCAATAAACTCGTGAGTTTCGGTCGTTCCCAGCGTCCGATTACGGGAATCTTCGTATTTTTCGAATCTTCGTGGTGGAAGCCGCCAAAGTGGCGTATCAGGAAGAGGCCATGGGCCGCATGGGATTATGGCCGGGCCTTCTTCTCGCCCAGTTTTTCTTCCATATAAGCCGTGAGGTCTCCCTTCCAGTAATCCACCTGACGTATGCCATCAAAGCGTGTGACGACATGAATGCGAACATTGCCATAGACCAGCGTTGTGGCTGCCTCGCCGACAAAACCTTCATCCTTATCGGGTTTCCCAAAGCTTTTCAGCACCAGACTTTCAGGGGTGCCAACCTTCAAGTTCATCATGCCCCAGGTCGCTTTTCTCCCTTCACTCCATCCCTGCTGGAAGCCATCCTCAAAGCCGCTTTTTTTACCTGAGGCCTCACCTTTTGCCTCGCCTTCCGCCATGCCGCGACGCACGCCATCCAGATAGCCAGCCATGCGGCCATCTGCTTTTCCTTGGCTCTCGCCTTCAGATAGTCCCTGCCGGAGGCCTTCGGTGTAGCCAGCCTTACGGCCGACGGCCTCGCCGTTCTTTTCTCCCTCTGCCTGGCCGAGTTTCACTCCGTTTGTGAAACCTTTCTTTTCTCCTTCGCTCAATCCATTTCGGAAACCGTCCGTATACCCGGCGGTTCTCCCTGCGCTCATGCCATTCGCCTCGCCATCCGACAGTCCCCGTTGATAGCCCTCGAGAAACCCCATCTGCTGTCCAGTGGCGACCCCCATGGCGTAGCCTTGCTTCTGTCCGGCCTGCTGGCCGGTGTCTACGCCGCTGCGATAGCCAGTATCCTCCCCCTTCTTTGTGCCGAGAGATACGCCTTCCGAATAGGCATAGCGGGTGATGGCTGCCGCAAGCAGGAGCGCCAGCAGCATGAGTATCAGGTGCAGGGTGTTATTGCGCATGCGTGGTCTCCCTTGTTTCCGTTCGCGTGACCTCGTGACTCCAGGGTCGGCAGACCTCGAAGGTGTTAGCCGCGTCGCGCATTGCGGCACTCGAGGCGGGTTCGGTATGCGGCCAGATCTGTGGCCGGTGCGACGCCGGATTCCACGGCAGCCCTGGCCACTGCAAAGGAGATTTCCGCGAAGAGCCTGCGGTCAAACGGCTTCGGAATGATGTATCCGGCACCGAAGGTCAGGTTCTCATGCGGGTAAAGCGCCTGCACTTCCGCGGGGACCGGCTGGCGCGCCAGGTTGGCCAGCGCCTCGGAGGCTGCAACTTTCATGGCGGTGTTGATGGTCCTGGCGCGCACATCCAGCGCGCCACGGAAGAGGAATGGGAATCCCAGCACGTTGTTGATTTGATTGGCGTAGTCGGATCGCCCGGTGGCCATGACGTAAGGCTTGCCGGCCAGTGCTTCGGCCACGATCTCGGGCTTGATTTCGGGATCGGGGTTGGACATGGCAAAGATGGCCGGATAGGGGGCCATGGCTTGGACATCCGCAGCGGAGAGGCAATTAGCGGCTGAGACGCCGATGAAAACATGCGCGCCGGCCATGGCCTCGGAAAGGGAGCGCGCCGGGGTTGTTGCGGCGTGCCGCCGTTTGTGGTCATTGAGGTCCGTGCGTTCACTACGCACCGTTCCTTTGGTGTCGCAGATCACCAGGTCGCGCACGCCCGCGGCCTTGCACATGTCAGCAATGCGGATACCGGCAGCACCGGCGCCGTTGATGACCACCCGAAGGTCTCCCAGTTGACGGTCGATGAGGCGGGCATAGTTCATGAGCCCGGCCAGTGTAATCACAGCCGTGCCCCACTGGTCGTCATGAAACACCGGGATGTCGAGCATGGCATCCAGGCGATCCTCAATTTCGAAGCAGGCGGGCGCGGCGATGTCTTCCAGATTGATGCCGCCATACATGGGGGCCATCGCGGCTACGCAGTCGATCACGCGCTGTGGATCCGTTGGGCCGGTGTCCAGGCCGCCCTTACGGCAGCGGGCGAGTGGCACAGGCCAGCCGTCCACATCGCCAAACGATTTGAATAGTACGGCCTTCCCCTCCATCACCGGCACGCTGGCGAGCGCACCCAGGTCGCCCAGTCCGAGGATGGCCGTGCCGTCCGAGACCACGGCCACCAGATTGGAGCGGGCGGTGATTTCGAACGAGCGCTCCGGGTGCGCCGCCAGTTCCTTAACGGCCATGGCCACGCCGGGTGTATAGGCCAGGCAGAGATCGCGCTGTGACCGGACAGGCCGCGGGAGTGCAAGCCCCACCTTTCCGCCGAGATGGAACTCAAGAACCTCTTCGCGGGTGACTGTATTTTTGGACATGGCCGTATACCAATCGCGTGCTGGTTAAGTACAAGTTAATACAATAAAAGAATCCGAGTGCCTTTGCAAGCAACGACACCGGGCGGTCGCCATGGTCTTTTCCTGAAGCGGTCTGGAATTCTCACCACGAAGGACACGAAGAGCACGAAGTTCAATTAATCCGACAGGTTCGGTTATTTTCAGCGTCCGATTACGTGAATCTTCGTGTTCTTCGAATCTTCGTGGTGGAAACCGCCAAAGTGGCGCTTCAGGAAAAGACCATGGGGCTGTCACAACTGTGCATTGACTTGCCCTGCCGTCCGGATGATAGAATGCGCATCTTTCGAGTACAGCGGGGGCTGCGCACCCGCTGCTGATAGGACGGAAAGGTTGCGTTTGGCTTGTTGTATATGCGCCGCCGACAGCAGATTGTTTCCTGAACCCTGAACCCTGGACCTCCCATGACGATACACGGCATTATTTTTGACATGGATGGCGTCTTGTGTGACTCCGAGCCGTTTATCTGCGAGGCAGCCTGCCGGATGTTCGGCGAACACGGCGTACAGGTGCAACCGGATGATTTCAGGCCGTTCGTCGGCACAGGGGAGGACCGCTTTATTGGAGGCGTGGCAGAGAAGTATGGCGTGTCGCTCGACCTGCCACGCGATAAAGCCCGCACGTACGCTATCTACCAGGAGATTATCCGCGGCCGGCTTCAGCCGATGAGCGGAGTGGGTGACTTTCTGGCCGTCTGCCGGGCGCGCGGGCTTCGGCTGGCTGTGGCCAGCAGCGCCGATGAAGTGAAGGTGATCGCCAATCTGTCGCAGATCGGTTTTCCCCCCGCCCTGTTTGACACGGTGGTCAACGGCCTCCAGGTGGAGCGCAAGAAGCCCGCGCCGGATATTTTCCTGCTGGCGGCAGAACGAATCGGATTGTCGCCGGATGTTTGCCTGGTCGCCGAGGATGCTCCGTCCGGCCTTCGCGCCGCGCGGGCCGCAGGATGCGCTGCGCTGGGTGTGCGCTCCAGCTTCGACGACGCCACACTGCGTGAAGCTGGCGCATCCTGGACCGTGCAGGATCTGGCCGAGGCCTGCGGCTTGCTGCCGCTGATTCTGGACGGGCCGTCGGCGTAACGTTAGCCGCCATGAATCCGGCACCGTACAGAAGCAGAGGCGAGCGCACGGAATGAAGTCCGGGCTGCCTGCCGGGCTATTTTGGATCTGCTTCCGGGTCTTCGCGCGGCATGCCGAGGGACATTCCGCCGCCCGGCATTTCGGCGGGCTTGTCGAACATCGTCGTGACCTTTGCCTTGCTGCGCAGGGCGGCCAGATACGCTTGCATTTCGCTGCCGATCTGCGCGTTCTCCAGGTCTTTGCGGATTGCGTCGCGCGTGGACGCGGGTGGCGCTTTAATGAGGACGTGACTAGCCTGCACGGTTTCCGGCGTCGCCGGTGCGTCGCCGCTGGCCGGCTTGGCTTCGTTGCGGGCGGTGACCTTGATTACATGAAAGCCAAAGTCGGTTTCGACAACCGGACCAATTTCGCCGATCTTTTGTGTGAAGGCCGCCTCCGAGAACGGCTTGACCATCGCCTGACGTTCAAACTTGCCCAGGTCGCCGCCAGCCTGCTTGCCGCTTGGGCAGTCCGAGTGCTCGCGTGCGACAGCTTCGAAGTTTGTGCCTGCCAGCAACTGCACGCGCAGGGCGTCAATCTGCGTGCGTTTTTCCGTGCGTTCCTTTTCCGCTTCGACAAAGGCGGTTTCCACGGCTTTGTCCTCGATCTTGAGTTTGCTGCGGATCTGGGTGTCGACCAGCTTTTCAATCAGAAACTGCTCGTCAAGATCCTGCAGGACCTTCTTTTCGCCCATGGGAGCTTTTTTGATCAGGTCGGCCACCGTGGTGCCCTGCTTAGCCGCCATTTCTTCGAGCGGTTGCATGTACTTCTTGCGCTCTGCCGCATCCAGCGAGAGCTTCAGGCGCTTGACCTCGCCGAGCAGCAGTGTCTTGGAGACAAAATCATTGACCATGCGGGGCGCGAAGTATTGCATGGCCATGGGCATCTGTGCTTCCGGCACGCGCTTGGCTTCCATCAGGGACTGGACCTGCTGCATCAGTTCCGCGCGTGATAGCGTAATCCCATCCACCGAGGCGGCGATGGCGTTCTCGGATTTGTCGCCAGCGGCGGCCACGGGTGCGTTCATGACGGGAGATTTCTCCGCCGGGACGGCTGTTGCGGTCGTCTCTTTTTTACATCCGGAAACGCAAAGACCGAGCAGAATCGCGGCGAACGAGAGATGAATGCAGATGCGCATGAGTGGTCTTCCTAGGTTGGCGCCGCCTGGGGCGGACATCCGCCGAACCCACTTGACCAGCACACAACATGCGTCCTGATATGGGTCGACCACTTTATATTACCAGAACACCCCTGCCTGTTGGCGATAAGAATCGCCATCAATTCTCATTACGGGGTTGTCCCCCGCGACCTTGGGTCGCGGGGACGGGAGATTTGTGAGACCGTAACTTCTGATGATGTGAGACAGCAAAAAGAGACACACGTAAGGCCATGCATCCGGTAGAATGGAGCACGGTTCAGATCTGTCATGAGCAAGAAGTAATGCCATATCGTAATCAAACAGACGGATCCCTTCGCCGTTCGGGCACGGCGTGCCATCGTCTGCTGGTCGTGGGGATTACGACCGTCGTAGTGCTGTCGGTGGCGGGTCCGTTCCTTTACCGGTGGTGGGCTTTTGGCGCACCGCACTTTTCCTATGCGTTGGGAACGACACCCGATCAGTTGCTGCCAGCCGAACAGGCGTCGCAACCCGGCGTGAGTTTGGCTGTGACATCCATCGACGACTTCCCGGGCTTTCTCGGTGCGAACCGGTGTGCGGCGGTTGAACACGTGGCGCTGGATTCAGACTGGAAGGCGCATCCACCCCGGTTGGTTTGGCGTAAGCCGATTGGCGCCGGATGGTCTGCGTTTGCCGTTGTCAACGGTTTCGCCGTAACCATGGAACAGCGTGGCGAACAGGCACAGGTGACATGTTATGCCCTGAAGTCAGGACAACACCATTGGACGGCTTCCTGGAACGAACGTTTCACGGTCATGGGTGTGGGGCCGCGCAGTACGCCGACGATTGCAAACGGACGCGTGTATGCGCTAGGAGCGTGGGGGCATCTGGTTTGCATCGATGGTAAAACTGGCGAAGTCGTTTGGCAGCGCGAACTGATGGAGGAGCTCGGATCGCATTGGATGATGGAGAATCGTGCGGTGCGTTTTGGCCGCGCCAATTCGCCGCTAGTCACCGACCAACTCGTGATTGTGCCGGGCGGCGGCATGCCGGGTAAACAGGTTTCGCTGCTTGCGTTTGATGCGGCAACCGGTGAACCCCGCTGGCGCGGCGGCGCGCGGCAGATCAGCTACAGTTCGCCTGTGTTGGCCGAGATGCTGGGCGAGACGCAGGTTCTGATTGTCAATGAAGATGCGGTTAGCGGACACACCCCAGACACCGGCAAGGAGTTATGGTCGCACCCCTGGCCTGGAAACAGCAGCGTGGATGCGAATGTGTCGCAGCCGGTGCGATTATCTTCAAACCGTATTCTGCTGACGGCAGGCTATCGGCACGGCGCGGCCGTGATCGAACTGACTCGCCCGGGCGCAAACGAGCCGATACAGGTGCGTGGCGTGTGGAATCGTGCCGCGGCGCTGAATACCAAATTCACAAACGTGGCGGTCTGGCAAAATCACGCGTATGGGTTGTCGGACGGGACGTTGGAATGTGTGGACTTGGAGACCGGGGAACGGTGCTGGAAAGATGGTCGGTACGGCCACGGGCAGGTTTTACGCGTACAGAATTTGTTGCTTGTGCTGGGGGAATCTGGGGAGTTGGTTCTTGTGCGATTGGATCCGCAGGTGCCGGACGCCGTTCAGGGACGCTTGCAAGTGTTGAGCGGGACCACTTGGAACAACCTGGCCTTGTATGGGCGCTATCTGCTTGTCCGCAATGCCACGGAAGCGGCTTGCTATGAACTGGCCACGCGGCCGAGGCCGCCGCAACCGTAATTTTCGGGCTGGCGCATCACGCAAACGCCAGCGGGTGCGCAGCCCCCGCCGTACGTCGACGTCCCTTGCGGGGGCAGAACATGTGCGGTGTGTTGTTTTTGCCGCTTTCTTTTGGGGGGCGGGATGGAATATGCTTCCGGTCGCCCAGCCAAAGGGTCTTTATCCGGCGGGCGTAAGGAATGTAATCGTATGGCTGATCGTACCAACCGGGCTTCGACGGCGGAATTCGAAGCGTTGCTGAATGCGCAGTTCTCTTCCTACCGCAAGGGGTTCAACCCGGGCGCGAAGATGCCCGGCACGGTGCTGCGCATCGGCCTCGAGCAGGTGGCCATTGACGTGAACGCCAAGCGCGAAGGGATGATTGACATCGCCGAGTTTCGCGATGCCGAAGGGCAGGTCAAGCTGCAGCCAGGGGATGTGCTAAACGTGACCTTTGTCGGTCAGAAGGATGGCGCCTTTGTTTTTACGACCCGCGCCGGCGGTCGGGCCAGTGCCACCAACAGCACCATCGCGGAAGCCTTTGCGTCTGGCTTGACGCTCGAAGGCGCGGTGCAGTCCGAGATCAACGGTGGCTACGAGGTGCTGGTTGCCGGGCAGCGCGCGTTTTGCCCCTATTCGCAGATCAGCCTTTTCCGGCAGGATGGCGCGGTCTATGTCGGACAGAAGTTCCTGTTCCAGGTGTCGGAGTACGATCCGGAAAACCGCAACCTGATTGTCAGCCGCCGCCAGGTGCTGGAGAAGGAGCGCGAAGCGCAGCGCGAGGCGCTGCAGGCCTCGATCGAACCGGGACAGGTACGCACCGGCAAAGTTTCGCGGATTACGGAGTTTGGCGTGTTTGTGGACCTTGGCGGCATAGACGGGTTGATCCCGCTGAAGGAACTGGCCTGGCAGCGCGATGTCAAGCCCGAGGACATTGTGAAGCCTGGCGACACGGTGCAGGTGCAGGTGCGCGAGACGGATTGGGAGCGCGGCCGCATCTCGCTCAGCCTGCGCGGCGCGCAGGAAGATCCGTGGGATGCCGTGGCCGACCGCTACCCGGTGGGCAGCGCGCTGCGTGGCAAGGTCACGCGCATTGAGCGGTTCGGGGCTTTTGTGGAGATCATCCCTGGCGTGGAGGGGCTGATTCCGATCGGCAAACTCGGTGGCGGCCGCCGGCTCATGTCCGCGCGCGAGGTGGTCAGTGAAGGCCAGGAGATGAATCTGAAGGTTGAGAGCGTGGACCGCGAGCGCCGCCGCATCAGCTTGTCGCCGATTGACGAGCGCGTGCAGTCCCTGAAGCCCGGCGAGCTGACCGTAGGCTCGGAGGTGGAGGGGATTGTTGAGGGGATCAAGGACTTCGGCGTCTTCGTGCGGCTGTCGGAGAAGCAGACCGGCCTGCTGCACATCAGCGAAACGGATCTCCCCAAGGGCGGCAGCGCAGCGGCCAAACTCGAGCGCGCGTTCCCGCCCAGCACCAAGATCAAGGTCGTGGTCAAGTCCATCGAGGGCGAACGCCTCAGCCTTACGACGCCTGCCAAGTGGCTTGTCAGCCAGGGGCGCGACGAGGACGACAGCGGAGAGCTCCTGGCGCAGCACCGGCCGTCCGGCAAGGGCTTGGGTTCGATGGGCGATGTGTTTGCGAATTTGAAGCTCTAGGAGACAGTCGGACTTTCGGGAGAAATATCGAATATCAAATAAGGAATCATGAATCATGAAGGTAAGAGGCCGGCAAATGATCTTCACTTCATGATTTATGATTCCTTATTCGATATTCTGCGGTTCAGCAGCCTGGCCGGCACAAAATCTGTACTGATCCAGCGTTAAGTTCGACAGGCTGCTAGGAAGAGCCCCGCGCGTAAAATCTTGTTGCAAACGCCCCTCGATCTGGCCTCATGTGTTCCTCCACTCACATTTCCCTGCTCTCGCCTGACCGCCGCGTGGAGGTGCGTTTTGCGCCGGGGGAGTGGTGCGCCGAAGGACAGCGTTGGACGGACGCCCCGCTGTGGCAGGTGTGGTTTGCGGGCCGGCTGATGCTGCGCCCCTCCTGGCCGGGGCTGGCCGGCGCGTGGGACGTGGCAGGTGTCGTGCGGCATCGCTGCCGGCAAAGCTGGCAACCGGCGGCTGGTGATGCGGCGACGCTGGCCGATCATCATAACGAATTAGTGGTGCGCCTGCGCGCACGCGCCACGCCGGACTTGCGCCGTGATCTGATCTTTCGCTGCAGCAACCAGGGCGCAGCCATGCGCATATGCGTGCCGCGACAGCGCGGTCTGGCACAGGTGACGCCTACGGGCGAGGGGGCGGTGTTCCGGTTCCCACCGGGGACGCAGGGGTGGGTCGCGACGGGCCGGACAGCAGACCTATCCGAAAGGTTCAAGCCGGTTGCGCTGGAGAAGTGGACCGCGACGTGCGAGACGCCGTTGATGCTCAACTTCGCGCACGGCAAGCTGGCGTGTCTGCTGCAGGCCGGTTTTGAGCCGCTGCGCTTGCAGCCGACGCGCGACGGACTGGCTGTGTCTACAGGCGCCACACCCGAAAAGGTGAAAACGCCGTACGCCTCGCCGTGGCTGGTGCTGCTGCTGGCGGATACCCCCTGCGATCTTCCGGGGAATAGCGGTTTGTTGTTGAATCTGACACGGGGAGATGCGTGCAGCCAGCGTGTGGCAGGTGAAGCTGAGCCCGGTTGCGCACCGCCATTTCCTTGTTACCCGTTCTGGCTGTCCGCGTCGCCGGACGCCGCGGACCGTAACGCCACCCCGGCGCAGCGCGCCGCCTGCGAATTGATCCGCGGCACAGGCGTGGTTCGTTGGGACGAGACCCGGTTTCTGCGCGGCGAGCTTGGCAGCTTTATCGTGGCAGCCCGCCGTCTGGGTGACCTGTGGCAGGTGGGCGGCATGACCGGCGCGGAAGGGCGTGTGCTGACCGTGCGCCTGGCGGAAATCCTGCGCAATCCGTCCGATCCGCCCGATCCGCCCGATCGACCCTATGCCCTGACGATCCTCCGCGATCCTCTGCCTGGTGAGACCACAGACGAAGGGTTCGTGCGCGAGACCTTCCACGGGGTGGACGTCCACGACAAGCCGCGCCTCGAATTGCTGCCGCACGGCGGCTTCGTGCTGCGACTGGAGCCAGAACGCGCGCAATAGCGCGGGGCCGGCGGACCCGCCGCAAGCGCGAGGCGAGGGTTTCGAATAGGATCTAAGAGCAATCGAGCCTGTTCAACCCGGTTGTGGCGCTATACGATGCGATAAACTTGCCGCGCATTGGCCGTCGTGATCGCGACAAGCTCTTCTACAGGCACGCCGCGCAACTCCGCCACCGACTGCGCGACATGCACGAGATTGGCCGGATGGTTGAGTTGTGCGGGAATCGTCGGCGTAGATGCTTTTCCGGCGTTTTCCGTTTTCCGTTTTCCGTCTTCCGTTCTGTGCATGACCGGCAGCATGTCCGGCGCATCCGTTTCAATCAGCAGACGGTCCGACGGCACGGCCTGGACTGCGGCGTGGACCCGCCTGGATGCCGGGTTGCAGACTGAACCGGCAAAGGAAACATAACCGCCCAGGGATAAGATTGCGCGCAGGATGTCCTCAGACCCCCCGAAGGCGTGCGCCACCAAGCCGGGCAGGCGCGGGGCAATCGGCTTGAGCATGGCCACTAATTCGCCCCACGCGCGCGCGCCATGCAGTACCACGGGGCGGTGTAGCTGCGCAGCCAGCTCGAGTTGGACCTGCAACACCTGTTGCTGCACTTCGCGCGGCGGAAAGTCGCGCATGCCATCGAGCCCGATCTCACCCACCGGCGCACCCGGGTGTCGCACGAGAAATTCTTCCAGCTGCGCCTGCCAGTCGGGCGCCAGCTCTCCCGCATGCCAGGGGTGCACGCCAAAGGCGGGGAGACAGTGAAAATTGAAGATTGAAGATTGAAGAGTGAAAATTGGGGCATGCAAATCAGGGGCTGCGGGGTGCTGTCCCGCCAGCGCGGCTACGGCGTGCCAGTCGTGGGGCGCGGTGCCGCAGCAACAGACTTCGGTGACGCCCGCGGAAACGGCCGCAGCCAGCACGGCGTCGCGGCAGGTGTCGAATCGCTCGTCCTGCAGGTGGAGGTGGGCATCGTACATGGCGGCGTAGATTACTTCACGCCGCTCAGCGTCTTCATATACTGGGCGCGTTCGAAGCCGGTGCGGCCGCCGAAACCCGTGTTGCGCATGGAGCCGCGCAACTCGCTGATCTGCTGGTGTCCCTTGCGGGCCAGCCACTCCTTGAGGCCGTTGAGTATTTCGCCCGCGGGATTACCCTCTCGCTGCTGGTAGAGCACGGAGCAGGGGCAGACCACATTTGCGCCGACCAGAATGGCTTGGATGGCGTCGTCGGCCGTGTGCACGCCGCCGGTCATGGCAATGTCCAGCGCAAGCTGATCGCGCAGGATGGCCGTCCACCGCAGCGGCAGCCGCAGATCCCGGCTGGTGGAGAAGTTGACATTGAACCGCAGTTGGCCGGTTTCCGTGTTGATGTCCGGCTGCATGAAGCGGTTGAAGAGGACAATCCCCTTGGCGCCGGCATCCTGCAGCCCGCGGCAGAAGGGGATCAGCGCGGTGTAGTAGGGGCTGAGCTTGACGGTGACAGGCAGCCTTGTGGCAGCCACCACCTGCCGCACCAGAGCGAGCTGCCGCTGCTCGATCTGCGCGGAAGACTCAGCCGGATCGTCGGGGATGTCGTAGAGGTTCAGCTCCAGTGCCGCCACGCCGGTGGCCTCGATCGCCTTGGCAAATTCACTCCAGCTGTCATGCGCGCGGCAGTTGACGCTGGCAATGACGGGGATGGTTACGGCCGCCCGGATGGCCCGCAGGTTGACCAGGTGTGCATCGCCGATGCGGGACAGGTCTTCCTCAAAGATCGAGCGCACGACCAGCGCGGCAAAGCCATCCGCTTGAATCTTGCTGGCGCCTTCCGGCGACCCCGTAAGGCTGCAACTGGAGGCGACCAGCGGGTTGGGAAGCGTGATTCCTAGGTAGGTGGTCGTCAGGTCCATGGGTTGCTCCGGTGTTCGGGTGGCAGGTGGCTGGTTTTCACAGCGGGGTTGCACAAAAACACTGTATGTGACATGTTGGGGTGGTGTCAAACACCGAACGCGGAAGAGTGGAAGACTGGAAGAGTGGGCGGATACGGAAACAAGGCCGGTACAGCCGCTGATGCCGCATGCCTTATTGTCTCGCCCAACCTTCCAGTCTTCCACCCTTCCATCCCCAAGGAGCCTACATGTCCCCATCCCTGCCGCACTGCCGTCCTGTGCACATTACGCGCGGGTTCACCAAGTATGCCGAAGGTTCCGTGCTGATCAAGCAGGGCGATACGCATGTGCTCTGCACGGCCAGCATCGAGGAGAAGGTGCCGTCCTTCCTGCGCGACACCAAGCGCGGTTGGGTGACTGCCGAGTACGCCATGCTGCCGCGCAGCACCAATACCCGCATGGAACGGGAGATTCGCAAGGGGCGCCCGGATGCCCGTGCCTCGGAGATCAGCCGGCTGGTGGGTCGTGCGCTGCGCGCGGCCGTGGACATGGAGAAGCTGGGTGAGCGCACCATCACGATCGACTGCGACGTGCTGCAGGCCGATGGCGGCACGCGCTGCGCTTCCATCACCGGCGGCATGATTGCGCTGGTGGACGCGTTCGACTGGCTGATCGCCAGGGAGAAGCTCGCGGCGCGCCCGCTGCGCCAACTCGTGGCCGCCATCAGCGTCGGCATTTGCGACGGCAAACCCATTCTGGATCTTGACTACGACCATGACTCCACTGCCGACGTGGACCTGAATGTCGTAATGACGCAGGACCATCGCTTCGTCGAAATCCAGGGCACCGCCGAACGCGAGCCGTTCTCCGACCGCGAACTGAATTTGCTCAAGAAGCTGGCCATCACCGGCATTGACCAGTTGATCGCGGTGCAGAAACAGGCCCTGCGGATGAAGTAGGCCGGCCGCTACGAGACCGGCAGACCCCCAGCGCCGAGAAGACGCGCGCGCTGTCCGACACATCCCACGGCAGCATTGCCGTATCTGCCACTCGAAAAGGTCCCCCTACTGGGCATTTCTTCTCATAGATATGCAATTCGCATGGTAATTTTTACACACAACACCCGGAATATTTTTCATGACGCGAAGCACCGGTAAGCCGCCGAGAGCGCCGTCTTCCCGGCAACACCGTCAGAGGCTGATATAATAGTTCGGCCATCAAAAATAAGAGAAATGAAGCGCTTGCCAGTACGCCTAATAGCATGTACAGTGTACATATGAATCAGATGCGGTTCGAATGGGACGAAGCCAAAAACCGGGAGAACCGGCGCAAACATGGCTTGCCGTTCGAAGAGGCTCAAACGGTCTTCTTCGATGAGAACGCCATGCGCTTCTTCGATCCGGATCATTCCACTAATGAAGATCGGTTTCTGATGCTTGGAATCAGCTTTCGGCTTCGCGTTTTGGTCGTGTGTCACTGTCACCGAGACAGCGACACTGTCATTCGCATTATTTCCGCACGCAAGGCTGACAAACAAGAAGAAGCCGACTACTGGGGCAGGAGGTGACACGATGAGAGAGCACTATGATTTTGGGAAAATGAAGGGTGCGCGAAACCCCTATGTCAAGGCGCTGAAGCAGCCGATTACGATGCGCCTGGACAAGGCCACCGTGGCCTATTTCAAGACCTTGGCCACGGAACTTGGCATGCCCTACCA
>SESE01000500.1_pt1 | contig 16572 bp, 10 predicted proteins | sample 3171371 | NCBI WGS metagenome assembly SESE01 (sample SAMN06051881, study PRJNA518727) | freshwater metagenome | biome: subpolar coniferous forest; feature: holomictic lake; material: water; isolation source: holomictic Lake 442, 13 m depth | place: Canada: near Kenora, Ontario | collected... | reverse complement strand
CTTTCTGTATTCCTCGACAGTGTTGGCGTATTCGCCGCGATTTCTGGAACTGCTGACATATAGAAGGCGTTTGTTCATGTCATCTTCCCAAAGCCCGGCGTCGACAGCAACTTGTCCGCCGCAAACGCCGTCTCATAGCGTCTGCCTCCCGCGCAGAAACCCCCGTACAGAAAAGATGCAACTCACGAACAACAGCAGGATATTCAGAAAGGGCACAAAGACTATCCGCGGGTCCCGCCATTCCCTCGCATACAACTTGTGGGAATAGGCAAAGGCATACACCATGATGACAACAGCTCCTGGTATGCGTATCCAGGGAATCAGCAACATGACGACGAGAATCTCCCTGAAGAATGCGCGCACGGTTTCCGTCAGGCTGCCGCAGCCATAGCGCCTGTAGATGGCTCCCTGCGATTCGGCATATTGAGCATGCTTGTAGATAATGTGTTGCATGCTGAAATGCGGATCCCTGCTATGAAGGTGCAGTATGCCTGCGTCCGTTCCAAGCACTTCACCCCTTGTCAGCAGTTTTCGTACAATGTCACCATCTTCACCCGCTCGTCGAAAGGTCTGTCCGTCGAACATGCCCGCCGCCTCCAACGCCGTTCTTCTGAAGCAGTCGAACTTGCCGTCCAGGCCGCGTTGCCTCACGCCAAGCTGGCGAGCGAAGAAGCACTTCTGCCAGAAGTTGTAGGTCTTCCAGAGCTCCAGCGGGTGGTCAACATAGTGATAAGTCGCAAGCACCTTATCATTCAACAGGAATGGCCCAACAAGCTGTTCCAGCGCACCAGCACCCTGAATTACCACGTCAGAGTGCAGGGTTACAATCAGATCACCGCTGGACCTCGAAATCCCGTCGTTGTAGGACTGAGCCAACCCCAGACTCTTCGCATGCTGCACCAGGACAAAGGGAAGCTGCGTGCCGTCCAGGACGCTCCTCACCACCGAGACAGATTCATCCGTGGAGGCGTCGTCGACGACAATGAGTTCATGAATGGCAGTATTCTGCTGGACAAGACTACGGAGAGTCCCGGCAACAGTGTGTGCCGCATTGCGAAGTGGCATCACCACTGAAACCTTCATCGCCGGCCTCATTTCCGAACTCTCGCTTTCGCTACAAAATTGGAGACAAAACAGGGTGGGCCAGAACCATCCCAGGATCTTGAGAAACCAGTACCTCCTTCTTACCAAGTTGTAGCCCCTGATGGCTGTGACCGCCAACCCTGCCTCCTCAAGCGTGTCTACCAGACTCCGGCGGGTGAAGAACTTGAGGTGCTCTGCGTCCATGATCCCCCCAGCCTTGTTGTACGAAAAGAGTCCGAGCAAAAGGCAAAGCCGTATGGAAGCAAAGGCAACATTCGGAACAGATACCACAAACACACCCTTGTCCGAGAGAAAACCTTTCAGTCGTTCAAGAACACTGGCTGGAGACTTGAGATGCTCAAGAATGTCGGCACAAACGATCACATCAAAGCGGCAACCCTGCAGAGCGTGAAACAGTGCTTGTTCGACGTCCTCGACAACTACCTGGTCGTAGTAAGGCCTGGCAATGGCGGCGGCGGCCGGGTTGCTTTCGACGCCAACCAAACGTCTTCCTGCTTTCGGTCCGCCAAGTCGCCGCCCCAATCGACCCGTTGCACACCCGACATCCAGAACGCTGGCACCATCGGGAATTAGTCGCATTACGTGTGGATTGAATGTGTCATACTTGATTGCAGGCGAACTCCCGGAGGATGATCGACAACAGGCAGTCGTCTGCGACGTCATCTTCTTTCCCCGCCATCGACATGACGACTCCAGCAACTCGGCATATTGAGAGCCACTTCGATGTTTCCGAAAGGTTGCCCCGTCCTTGGACCGTGCAAGCGAGCCCACTTCGCCATGCCAGCCAATCCATCCTCAAGGCCGACGTCCTGAATCACATCGCCAAAGTACTGCTTAACCTTGGCGTGGAGGCAAAAGGCATTGTCCACCTCATTGCGCGCCTCACGATGAACAACCGTTGGCGGCACACCCATGGCCTTGGCAACTGCATTGGCAAGAGCCAGGACAGTGAACGGCTTGTCGGCCCCGACATTGAACACCTGGTTGTAGGCCCCGGTACGGAGAGCACTTTCCGCTAGGACAGGGGCCACTCCGGAAATATGACTGAACGCCCGGGTCTGCCCCCCGTCACCAAAGACGGTCATAGGCTTCCCTTGTAGAATCTGGTTCATGAAAATACCGATCACATTCCGGTACGGATCGCCGATGTTCTGCCGTTCGCCGTAGACATTGTGAGGCCGAAACACAACGTAGTTGAGGCCGAATATTTCGTGTGCTTCCCGAAGATCCAGCTCCACTGCGTACTTCGCAATTCCGTACGGATCCTCAGGAGTTGGCGTCATATCCTCAGTCATCGGCACCTGCCCCCGGCCATAGGCCGCAATCGAAGAGGTGAAGACAAAACACTTCACCGTCCCCGCATTCACGGAGGCGTTGATCAGATTTATGCTGCCTATCAAGTTGTTGGTATAGTTGAAGCGCTTGATGAAGTGACTAAGCCCTTCTGCAGCATAGGCAGCAAGGTGAAACACGTATTCGAACTTGTACTCCCGGAAGAGACTGTCGACAAGTTCGGCATCGCATACCGAACCCTGTACAAACTGTGCGGCAGGCGACAAGTTATCTCTAAACCCACCAGACAGGTCGTCGAGTGCCACGACCTTGTGACCCCTCTTGAGCAGTTCGTCGACAACGTGGGAGCCTATAAAGCCTGCACCGCCTGTCACCAAAGTATTTCCGGCCATATTACTCCATCACCCGAGGGCATATCCTATTCACATCGGGTAGACCGTGAACATTCTGTGCGCCTCAAGAATCGACTCGGCAAGGCTCAGAAGGCTCTTCCTTCCAACCGAACACAGCGTTTTCTGAAGACGGACTCCCTGTCTCAACCACATAGGATCTTGGAACCCGTATGTTCCATATCACACAGGTGCAAGTGTGCTAATTCCGCGCATGCTAGTCAACACCAGTTTCCTGCCAGTCCGGACGCTGCAAGAACTCAACAAGTGTGTCGTTACAAGGCCTCAGTAATGGTCCGGCGGAATGACCCCGGAACGGATGGCGGAACTATTCCGCCGTATACCTGAAGTCGATGGGATCTATGGATCTTGAGAGGAATCTTCGCTTGAAGCCGTCCACCATCCCTATCAGAAGCAGGGGCGGCATCACCATACAGCCAAGGCTGAAAAACCAGAACTGGGGGCTGAAGACGTTGACCCACCTGTAGCGCAGGAGCATGCCTATTTCCCTGAGCAACCAAGAATACCTGCCGTAGTTGCGTATCTGCACCAGGCCCACGTAGTTCGTCGCGACGAAATCCCTGATGCACTTCGTCCGCATGACCGTGAACTCCGGCTCGGGAAACATGGTTTCAAACAGCTGCACCCATGTCCAGACCGGCGACGGATCGTATATGCTCTTCACGCTGCGGCTCTGACTGCTCTCTATGCGCACCGCCAGCACGTTGTCCTTCATGCAATAGAGCGCATGCCGCTTCCACACTGACATGACCGGGTACACGTGCGCGGGGAAGACGTGACTGTGCACGGGTGCCTGGATCCATTCACGGCGAAGGGCAAGACACGAGAGCTGATCCATAGAGGAGATCGCGCGGAACAACAGCTCGGGCGGCGCCGTGTTGATGGAAAGGATACTGTCACACGTGGCCTCAACCGGCGGTTTGGCACGAACCGGCACCTTCACATCGCCCTGAAACCAGAAATACGCGCGCGTAACGACGCCAACCTCGGGATGCTTCACGAAGATGTCGTGGATCTTCTGAAGGTAGCCATCACAAACAAGGTCATCCTGCCCCATCAAAACCACAATGTCGTTGCGGGCATGTTCCATGCATCGCTGGAGATTCCCGCCGTAGCCGATGTTCCGGCTGTTGCGCACAACCCGGATCCGCGGATCACCGATCGCTTCGACAACACCGCATGTGTCGTCCGTGGAGTTGTCGTCGCAGATCACCACCTCGAAATCGCGGAACGATTGCGTCAGAATCGTGCGAAGAGTCGGCCTGATCCAGCGGGAGCCATTGTACGTGGGCACGCAAATACTGATGCGCAGACCGCTCATTTGGTGTCCCTGAAATTCCTGACCATTCTGTACTGCTTGATCAGTTCCAGCGAACTCCGCCTCTCGCGCAGGATCTCCTCTTCGCTCAGGACGTCGTGAATAAATGTAAGCGGCCGCTCGATTTCGTTTTCTCGCAGTCCAAGGGTCATGTGGTAGGAATTGTAGTCGGCATGCTTCATCTTTATGCCGTACTTGCCGGGGTTGTGGTATATGTCGGAACCAGGATAGGGGACCAGGGTGGATATGTCTATCCCATCGGCCTGCACCTGACCCAGAAACGCGCGAAGCCGCTCGGTAAAGCCCCGCGGCTCGCCTGGTAGTCCGATGATGAAGAAGAGCCGGGCCTTTATTCCAACCTTTGCCGTGTTATCCAACGCCTCGCGCACCTGGCCCACGCTGATCTTCTTGGCGTTGCGCTCAAGCACCTCCTGCGCAAGAGACTCGACCCCGTAGCCAATCTCCTCGCAGCCTGCGTCCTTCATCATCTGCAGACGCTCCAGATCCGCCTGGTCAACCCTGGTGGTCGCCCTCCAGCGGATATTCAGGGGTGCCATCTTCTGGCAAAGCTCCTTGAGCCGGGCCTTCTTCACGGTCATGGTGTCATCCTGAAAACGGAAACACCGTACCCCGTACTGCTGAATGACCTGCTTCAGTTCGCCGATGACGTTGTCGGGGCTCCGGAACCTGAGACGATTCCCCCACATCGCATCGCTGGCGCAGAAGCTGCAGTGGCACGGGCAACCCCTGGACGTGATCAGCGTGCCCGCGTGGTCGCCGCCGACCGAAAAGGCGTTCTTGCTAAAGATGGCATCGAACGGAAGCATGTCCCTCGCCGGATACGGGAGGGCATCCAGATCCTCGATCGGCGGACTTCTGTAAATGCGCGGCCCATCCTCTCCGGATTCCCTGTCCCGCAACAAGCGAAGGAACGAGTCCTCCCCTTCGCCGACGACTATCTTGTCGAAAACCGGGTCGATACTGTCCGGCACTGACGTGGCATGGATTCCGCCGATAACAGTGCGTCCTTCGGGATTCTTCGATTTGGCGATCCGGGCGATCGCCAAGGCCATCGGATACTCGGGCGAAGCCGACGTCACACCGTAGATATCCGACTCTCCGATCAGCTCGCTGAACTCCTCCTGCTTCCTGCTTCTCAGATCAGTGATCCTGACCTGGTATCCGGCCTGGCGAACGACCGCCGCCAGATACAACAGCCCCAGCGGGGGATTCCTCATGTCGTCGTCGAGAAAGGGATCCGGTGGAACCAGAAGTTCAACTGTGGTCTGTGTTGTCACTTGGGCGAGGACCTTAGCACTCAACCGTTACGGAATCCACCCGGAAATGAACAAAGGGAAAGATCTCTGCATGGCGCTGGCGGGGACACTCGCAACAACATGCATCTGGTCGCTCTTCCCAGCCGCCCAGCACCTTACGATTGCCGCATGAACGCGAAATCATCATCATATTTCGACTGGTAATCATACTCCTTCGCCATGGCGGCAACTCCGTTTGCGTAATCCAGGTAGTCGCGCCGCAGAGTCTCGACGGCGCCTTTGACCATGACAGGATCGTTGCCTGACAGCACAATACCGGCCTTGTGTCGCCTGACTTCATCCACAATATAGCTGACATCCGTCATCAGCACCGGCACTCCAAGGGAAAGGTAGAGCTTGGCCTTGCCGGGCTCGGTATGCCTGGTGTACAGGGTCTGGTCCAGATCGTAGAGCATGGTCCCGCAAACCCATTCGGCGGCGAGCGCTTCAAGCTCACCGGTGGCAAGATAACCGTGAAAGATCACCCTTCGGTCAACTCCGGAGTCCCGGCACCGCTTTATCAATTCCGCCGCGTAGCACCCCTCCCCAACCACATCCACCCTGATGTTCTCGTTGAGACGAGCATACTCGATCAGGCTCTCCAGGCCGACACAGGACCTGACAACTCCCACATAGCCTAGCGTTGTTGTCCGTGCATCTCTCATGTGCTGCGCCTTCATGGCGAACCCGCCGTCGTCAAAGCGTCTCTTTATCCCCAGGCTCCACCTTTTGCGCACCAGCGGCTTTCGCTCACCATCGGCAAAGACGTCATGCCGCTTCTGTATATCCAGTGACATGTAAAATACGTGGTCAATGGTCCGCGCGCAGTACCGGATGTACTTGTTGAAGATGGCGCCGGACCAATCCTTCGAATCGTAGTGAAAGATGTCCGCGATGATGAACACAAACTTCTGCTGCTTCAGGATTCGCAGAGCCTTCTGGAAGAGGCAGACAGGGGGGTGCGGAGTCATGATCCACGACCGCCGCGGCGCAACAAGTAGCGCAAAAAGGGTAAACCAGAACACCAGCTGAATGGATCTCACAAAGAACCCGCCGGCCCACTGGTTCCGGACAATCACCTTCTCCCGTACCAGTTTACCCCTGTGGTATTCCGAGAACTGTATCGAGTTTGATGAACCGAATTCGTTGCTCTGCCCGAAAGTGAAGAGGAAATAGTGAGTGCAGCGCGGGATGAAGTAGTCAGACAACAGGAAGACATCCTTCGCATGGAAGTGATTGACCGTCACAACGGAGAAATACTTGTCCTGGCTCCCCGCGTCGGACACACGAGCCGCTTCGGCGCCTGCATTCGCAATCGAATTTCCCGGGACGGCCACGGTTCTTCTCTCCATTTTCCTGGCCTGCCTCTCTCCCCATCTGATGAACCGCGACTATATCCCACACCTTTGCAGACGGGCAAGGCGCGTTTTGAGGGTTGTTCGAAGAGCAATGGTCGGTTATTGTGTTGCCGGTGTGCCGTGCGGCGGCGGCGGGCAGATACCCCATGTTTGGAGAACTGGACTCATGAGCAGCTTCAAGGTCAGTTTTGTGATACCGACCTTCAATTCGGCAAGGACCCTTCCGGATTGCCTCCGCTCGATACGGGAACAGAAGTATCCGGCCAACCTCGTGGAAATCGTGATTGCCGACGCGGGATCGTCCGACACCACTGTGGAGATTGCAAAGGAGTTCCGATGCGACAGGATAGTCGGCAACCCGCTGAAGACCGGCGAAGCTGGCAAGACCGCGGGCATCCACGTGGCCACCGGCGAGATCATCGCACTGGTGGACAGCGACAACATCCTTGACTCACCGGACTGGTTGGCTGCCATGCTGAAGCCTTTCTCGGACCCGGGCATCGTTGCCTCCGAACCGCTGGTCTACACCCGGCGCCCGGGGGACCCGGCCATGACCCGCTATTTTGCCATGCTCGGCATGAACGATCCGCTCTGCCTTTTCCTCGGTAATTATGACCGGATCAGCATGGTGACAGGCAAATGGACCGGCCTCAGCGTGCCGGCACAGGAACGCGACGGCTACATCGAACTCGCGCTGGGGACAGACAACCTGCCGACCATCGGCGCAAACGGATTCGTCATACGCCGGTCGTTGCTGGACGGAATCAAGTGGGATCCCTACTTCTTCGACATCGACATCATGCACCAGGCGGTGGCGGCGGGGCACAACCGGGTGGCGAAGGTGCGCTGCGGCATAGTGCATCTCTACTGCCGCACGCTGGGGGATTTCGCACGGAAGCAGGACCGGCGGATCAGGGACTTCCTCTTCTTCTCAAAGTCCAATGAGCGGACGTACCCGTGGGACAAGCAGAAGAGAGCAGGCCTCGTTCGCTTCTGCCTGGCAACAGTCCTGACCCTGCCACTGATCCTGCAGATGATCCGTGGCTGGCGCCGCCAGCCCGACCCTGCATGGTTGATCCACATCCCAGCCTGCTGGATCACTCTCTGGGTCTACGGCCTGGCCACTGCCAAAAAGGCACTCGGCTTCAAGGCCGCCGCGCGCACGCGGGATGGCTGGAAGCAGTAGCCTGCCCGGTGTCAGCGCCTGTCCTCGTCCAACCCCGGCTCCGGCGTCCGTTGGTGCCCGGTCCACCTTCCCACCTTCTCAAACAATATCAGCCAACTGAGGGAGATGGATACGGGGCCGTGCCAGAGCATGAATGAACTTCTCTCAAAGACTGAGAGCCACACCCCATCCAGGAGTGGCATCACAGCAGTCAGGCCGTAGATTTCGAACAACACTCGCCTGATCCGCCGCCAGGGCGAATTGTGCGCCGGATGCTGTTTGCCGCAAACAGGCCAGCCATCGTGGCTGCCGCGGAGCCACGCACGATATTCCCGCACAAAGACCGGGAGACTCTCGGCAGCCTTGTGGTGGATTCCAGCACCCTGAACAAGGGCCACCAGGTGCCTGGCCTCGATCAACCGGACAAGCGGCGGCGCCTTGTCGTCTCCCATCCCTGCCGCTTCCACCGCCGAGCGCCTCACCCCCACGCCGTGATCGGGCGGGATCAGCGGCGGCCGGCGGACAGGAAAACGGTGAATCTCATAACCCTCCCCGCTGCCCGCAACACCATAAGCACCCAGGCAGTATCGCGGGTTGGCTGTGTCGCCATATACGAACCACCCGAACGGATCGCCATTGGTCCTGCACAGGTAACGCGCAAACGGGCCATCAGTCGGAACCTCCGCAATCTGCGTAAACACGCCCGCGACATCGGGGCGCTCCGTGAAGGGCCGCACCATCAGGCGGATCCAGTCTGTTCTCGACAATCCGCCATCGGCGCCAATCGCAAAGACGATTTCACCGGTCGCTTTTCCCAGGCCAAGGTTCACCCTTGCAACGGCATCATCCTCGCCGCAACGCACAACGACCGCATTGAAGCGAACTGCTACATCGGCCACCTCGCCGCAACCTTCAGGCATCACCACAACGATCTCTACCAACCGCTCCGGATATTCCTGACAGGATATGGTCTCGAGGCAACCGGTGAGGCTGTCGGGGTCCTTATCAGTGATCACTACGAAAGACACGGCAGGCAAATCGTCCATTTCAACTCCGCAACACACGACCAGAACACCCCGGGGATTCTCTTCTCATCCTCAGTTCCCGTGCTCAATCACGAGGACGCCGACTAGCGCGGGAACGCGTTACCTGCTGGCGGCTTCCCTGTAGTATTTCTCCAGAGCCGGCACAACCATCCCGTCCCAATCATACCGTCTGGCGGTCTCAACGCCTGCGGCGGCAAGCCTGGCGGCAAGTCCGCCGTCGGCAAGCACTTCCCCAAGTGCCGTGGCCATTTCTTCCACGTTTGCCACAAGAAGTCCGTTCTTTCCGTGATCGACCAGGCGGTCCGCAGCCGAGTGTGGCGCTTTGCGCGCAATCACCGGCACACCCGCGGCCATTGCCTCGATCAGCACTATCCCGAACCCCTCCTGTTCCGACGGCAGCACAAACACCTTTGACTTCGCATACTCAAGGGAGAGCTCCTGCTCGGAAAGGCCGTCGCAGAAGACAATCCGCCCGTCAAGCCCGAGCCGGGAGGCATCCGCCTGGAGTTTCTCCCTCTCGTACCCCTTTCCGACAATCTTCAGCGTGCATCCCCGGATGGGACCGGCTATGCGCGCAAAAGCTTCAATCAGCGTGTCGACCCGCTTGTACCTCGTCAGCCTTCCGACATACAGGACCTGGTTCTCCCGTTGGACTCGCGCTGCCGGGGCAATAGCTTCACAGTCCACACCGCACGGCACGACCGCCATGTTCCGGACGCCCAGGAAGCTCTTCGCGTTCTCCGCCGTGAACTCCGAGATCGCCGTATTGAAGACGCTCAGGCGCGCAATCCACCACTCGAACAGCCACGCCAGTCCGCCAACGAGCGGGCCGCGATGCTCCATCCATCTCCTCAACCCGCGCGCCTCATACCATGTGATAACCAGCCTTGCCCGGCTGAACATGGTGGCTGCCCGGACTGCCAGGCACGACAGGTATGGAAAATTGCTGCAATCGATAACGTCAAAGTCGTTGCGACGCATATAGGAGTAGAGGTGCCACGCAAAGTAGAGAGGCTGCCAGAAGGACCGCTTTCCGCCTACGGTCAATCCAGGCCTGGAACGGCAGACGCCCACGCAGCGGACCCCTTCTCTGGTGAACTCTGCTGCGCCATCCCACATCTGCATGCTGACAAGCGAGACGTCGTGGCCGCGTTTCGCGAGCCGCCGGGCCACCTCCCAGTTCCGCTTCTCGCCGCCGCCCAGCCCGTACGGATACATCACGTCGTATACAATGGCTATCTTCATCTGCCCCCGCCCCACTCCACTCGCTATCCAACCTTGCCGCCGGAAGACGGCGGAACTATTCCCAGTACCCCGCCGATTCTGCCGCAAATGATTCTGCTGTCAATGATTCTGTCAGCCCGCAGGCCGGAACTCTTCTCCATCCCCGCTTCAGGGCGCCCGCCCATATTGCGCTGTCCGCCGGCAGAAAGCGGCAAGAGAAGCCCTGATTGCGGGCTAATTCACAACATATCATGGTTGCAGGAGGCTCGCCGCACGTGGTATAGGTGCCGGCTGTGTTTTGTGAAGGCATCCCGGTACGGTTCAGGAGCGTGTATCCGTGTACTTGCAGCACCTCGACATTCTCGGCTTCAAGAGCTTTGCCCGCCCCACAAGGCTGACGTTCGACCCTGGCATGGTCGCAATCGTCGGCCCCAACGGCTGCGGCAAAAGCAACGTGCTTGACTCCATCCGCTGGGTTCTTGGCGAGCAGAGCGCCAGGATTCTGCGCGGCAACAAGATGGAGGATGTCATATTTGACGGAACCGAGAACCTGAAACCCCTCGGCATGGCTGAGGTAAGCATCACCTTCGCGGACTGTGAGAAGATCCTTGGAACAGAGTACAATGAGGTCACCATAGGCAGGCGGGTCTACCGTTCCGGAGAGGGTGAATACTTCATCAACAAGACAGCCTGCCGGCTGAAGGACATCCAGCGGCTCTTCATGAACACCGGCATAGGCACGGCCTCCTACTCCATAATGGAGCAGGGCCGGATAGACCAGATCCTCAGTTCCAGGCCGGAAGACCGCCGCGAGATCTTTGAGGAAGCCAGCGGCATCACCAAGTTCAAGACCGACAGGGACGAGGCCATGCGCAAGCTGTCGCAGACGGAGGCCAACCTGCTTCGCATCGCCGACGTCATCACCGAGGTGAAGCGCCAGATCGGCTCGCTCGAACGGCAGGCCGGCAAGGCCCGCCGCTTCAAGACCCTCAGGGACGAACTTCGCAAACTGGATCTCTACGTCACCAAGCAGCGGCTTGTCGCTCACGACACGGATATCTCCACGCTGAAGTCACAGGTGGAGTCGATTGCCGCCCAGTTGGAGTCCGCCGATGCCTCAATCATGATGATAGAGGCGACCAACGCCGCTTTGAGAAAACAGATTTCCGATACCGAGCAGGAAATTGACGCCCTGATGGAGGCCCGCAGCGCCGCGTCAACACAACTCCAGCGAGCAAGGGATCTTCTGCGGCTCAATTCAGACCGCATCGAAGAGTCGCTCCAGCTTTCAGAGCGCGACAAGGAAGCCATCGCGCGCACGTCGGCTCAGCTTGACCGCCAGAAGGCCTCCCTGGAGGAATTGAGGTCCAGGCAGGAGGCAGGCAGGGCGGAATTGGCCGTCGCCGAAACAGACCGCCAGCGCAAGCTGGAACAACTTGCCTGCCACGAGGCCGCGACAGAGGAGCTGCGAAGGAAGGTCGAGACGTTCCAGTCCGAACTCCTCGAGACCGAAAACAACCTCTCCGGGCTCCAGAACGAGCTTTCCGACATTGATTCCAGTCTCCGGACCGATGCCGTTCGCAGGGAGCGCCTCACGGTTGAGAAGTCGAACCTGGAGAAGGAGTCCGCCGCCGGACAGGAAAGTCAGGCCGCGCTGGCGGAGGCCGTCGCAAAGATCAATGCTGAAACCGGGGAGCGCGCCCGGGAGGTTGAAAGTCTCTCAGAAGCCCTCGGGGCTGCCAGGAAGGATCTGGCCGAGGCCCAATCAGTGTCGGTCTCGTACAAGTCCGATCTTGCGGCGCGGGGTGCCCAGGCAAAGATGCTCGCAAGCGCGGATGCGCAGGCGGCAACATTCCCGCCGGGCGCCAGGCTGCTGATGGATATGGCGAATCCGCTGGAACTGGCGGAGCAGGCCGTACTCGGCCCGCTCGTGTCGCAGCTGGATGTCGATCCCGAATTCCGGCTCCCACTTGAGGCAATCCTTCGCTCCTGGTGCGACGCCGTTGTTGTCGCCGACACGGCCACTGCCCTCAAGGTTATCGCCAAGCTTGAAGAGTCCAAGGGCGGATCGGTCCGGCTGCTGGCTGCCAATGCCGTGACCGCAGACCTGGCACTGCCGCCTCCCGGCCCGGGCGCCAGGCTGCTCGACCATGTTCGTGTCCCCGCGCCGCTGGCCGGCCTTCTCGGCCGGCTGCTGGACGGCGTCCTTGTCGTCGACTCACTCCAGGGCATTCCTGATCCGGTGCCCGCACGTTCAGTCTATGTCACCAGAAGCGGCGCAGTAGTCAGGGGCGATGGCGCAGCCGAGTTCTGGACCCCTGACACCGAACGGCCGAATCCCCTCATTCAGCGGCGCCTGCTGGCCGAGGTCAATGAGGCCATCCAGTCGCTGGAACAGGCACTCGCCGGGCAGCAGGAGAAGTGCCGCGCCATGGACTCGGCCATCACCGCCGCAGGCGGGACCCTTGAGAAGGCCCGCGCACTGCTCGATGATAGCCGGCAGCGGCGCGCGGCGAAGGATGGCGAGAACCAGGTGATCTCGAGGCAGGCGGCGCAAATCAAGGATCGTCTTGAAACAGTTGCCTGGGAGCTTGGCAGCCTCCAGAAGGAAGACGGCACGGATGCCGCACGGCGCCAGGATATCATCCGCCGGATCAGCGAACTTACCGACCAGCGGGCGAAGCTCAGGACCGACGGCGAGGCCGCCGGCAGGCAGGTCCGCGCCCTGGACCAGGAGCGCTCCGTATTCGCAACCGAGGCTTCGGAAGCACGGCTGCGCTGCTCGGAAGCCGCACAGCAGGCAAAACTCATGGAGGATCAGCTGGCCATGACGTCGGGCCGCATGGTCGAGCTTGAAGAAACCGTGGCGCACCACACCAACGCCCTGGCAGCACGGAACGCAAGCATAGAGGAGCTCCGACGCTCCGTCGAGGAAGCCAACGGCCAGATCGTCAAGCTCGAGCAGGACCAGAACAATGCCACCGCCCGCCTCGATACCGCAAGGGCCAACCGGCAGCACGTTGAGGTGCGGATCCAGGAATCCGACAGGGACCTCGCATCGCGCAGGACCGTTGGCGACGAACTGCGGAACCGGAAGTCGTCGCTGGACGTGAAACTGGCTGAAAGCACCATGAGACGCCAGAATATGCTGGACCGTGTCACTTCGGAGTATTCCATCACGGCAAAAGATATCATGGAGGAGCCCGATCCTGCCTGGGAGGAGGGCGAGCCCGAAATCGAATGGCTGGATTCGCGCATCGCGGAATTGAACGCCAAGATCGACGCCATGGGGCCCGTCAATATGGGCGCCGTGGAGGAACACCAGGAGCTCCTCGACCGGCACACGTTCCTGTCGACGCAACATGACGACCTCGTCAATGCGCGCCAGAAACTCATAGCCATGATCAACCAGATCAACAAGACCACGTCCGAGATGTTCTCCCAGACGTTCGCTGCCGTGAACCAGAACTTCGACCTCATGTTCAAGAAGCTCTTCAACGGCGGATCCGCGAAGCTCGTGCTGGTCAATGAGGAGGACGTGCTTGAAAGCGGCGTCGAGATCATCGCCAGGCCGCCGGGCAAGAAACTCCAGACCGTCACCCTTCTCTCCGGCGGCGAGCGTACCCTGACTGCGGTGTCGCTCCTGTTCGCGATCTACCTCATCAAGCCAAGCCCGTTCTGCGTGCTGGATGAGCTCGACGCAGCCCTCGACGACTCGAACATCGGGCGCTTTGTCAATATTCTGCAGGAGTTCCTGAGCAGATCCCAGTTCCTCGTCATCACCCACAGCCAGCAGACTATAGCCGCGGCAAGCACCATCTACGGTGTGACGATGGAGGAGAAGGGCGTCTCCAAGCTTGTCTCCATGAAGTTCGTCAACGGGCGACCCATGCCGGAGAAGAAGACGGACTCCGCCCAGCCAGCCCCCGCAGCCAAATGAGAATCGACACAGAAAAGCTGCTCGCCTGCGCCGCAGACACTGCGCGCCGGACCGGAACCCACGCCCTCACCAACTCCGCCCGAAGGATGGATGTTGCCCGGACGATGGCTAATGATGTGAAGCTGAAGCTGGATATCGAATGCCAGGCGCTGGCCGCGAGGCGCATCCGCGCAACCTTCCCCGGCCACCGTTTCCTCGGCGAGGAAGACGACACCAGCACCACCGCTCGGCAACCGGAATTCTCATTCGCGAAGAAAGCGTGTCCGATCGACGCGGAGGCGTCGGATGTGCTGTGGATCGTGGACCCGATCGATGGCACCGTGAACTTCAGCCACGGCATTCCACTCTGGTGCTGCTCGGTGGCAGTAGCGGTACGTAACGAGATTGTAGCAGGCGCTGTCTACGCACCGGCCCTCGACCGCTGCTACACGGCACGCGCCGGCGGCAAGGCAACCTGCAACGGCAGGCCGATCCGTGTGTCGGGCCGGAAGAAGTTGTCCGACTCCGTCCTGGCAACCAGCATGGATCGCACACTCCACCCGGGAGTGCCGCCGTTCTCGCTCTTCCACTCCGTCGCTCCAAAAGTCCAGCGCGCGCGCATACTTGGGTCCGCAGCCCTTGACCTTTGCTTCGTGGCGGAGGGGAGCGAGGATGGTTACATGGAGGGAACGATCTATATCTGGGACATCGCTGCGGGCGGCCTGATAGTCCAGCAGGCAGGCGGCCGGATCGAGCAACTGGCTCGCTTCCCCGGCAATCGCATCTGCTGCCTGGCAACCAACGGCCTCATCCACGACCGCATGAAGGCCGCACTGCGCCCGGCCCTGCGGGCCCTGTCTCGATAGGGTTACTGCGCCACCCTTCTGGAAAAGTCAAGTTCTGGTCTCGCCGTTCGCCCTCCCCTGCCTCGAAAAAAGACTTCTAAAATACTTGCCATGCGGCCCGAACACATGTACGTTCCACCGCCACTGCGGTTAGGGTTACATGCAAACTAGTCAGGAGACAATATGGCAGCACCAACAACGAACAAGAAGCTGATCGCGTGGGTGGATGAGGTCGTCAAGCTGTGCAAACCAGACAATGTCTATTGGTGCGACGGCTCACAGGCGGAATACCAACGCCTTTGCGATGAGATGGTAAAGGGCGGAACTTTCCTCCCCCTCAACGAGAAGACCCGTCCGGGCTGCTATCTCGCCCGCTCACATAAGAGCGACGTGGCCCGGGTCGAGGACAGGACGTACATAGCGTCGGCCAGGGAAGAGGATGCCGGTCCGTCAAACAAGTGGGCGGAACCAGTGGAACTCAAGAAGAAGCTGACCGGCTTCTTTGCCGGTTGCATGGCCGGCCGCACCCTCTACGTCATACCGTTCTCCATGGGGCCTCTGAACTCACCCATCGCAAAGATCGGCATCGAACTCACGGACTCGCCGTACGTCGTCGTCAACATGCGCATCATGACGCGCATGGGCGCTGAAGTCCTGAAGAAGCTCGGCGACGGCGCTTTTGTGCCGTGCCTGCACTCGATCGGCGCACCACTGAAGCCCGGCCAGAAGGATGTGCCGTGGCCCTGCGAGCCCGACCCGGAACGCAAGTATATTGCCCACTTCCCGGACGACCCGGCCATCTGGTCCTACGGTTCCGGCTACGGTGGAAATGCCCTTCTCGGCAAGAAGTGCCTGGCGCTGCGCATCGCGTCCGTCCTGGCCCAGAAGGAAGGCTGGATGGCAGAGCACATGGTCATTCTCTCGCTCACGTCCCCGGCGGGCAAGACCCACTACATCACCGCCGCCTTCCCCAGCGCCTGCGGCAAGACCAACCTCGCCATGATGCTGCCGACACTTCCCGGATGGACGGTGAAGTGCCTTGGCGATGACATCGCATGGCTCAGGATCGGGAACGACGGACGCCTGTACGCGATGAACGTGGAGACTGGCTTCTTTGGCGTTGCGCCTGGAACCTCCAACCAGTCCAACCCCAATGCCATGACCACGATCACGAAGAACACAATCTTCACCAACGTGGCCCTGACAAAGGACGGGGATGTCTGGTGGGAGAACATCGGCTACGATGCACCCTCCACCCTCATCGACTGGCAGGGCAAGGAATGGAAAGCCGGCCCGGACCAGAAGGAGAAGGCTGCCCACCCGAACGCCCGCTTCACCGCCCCGGCGGCTCAGTGCCCGGTGATAGATCCCGAGTGGCAGAATCCGGATGGCGTGCCGATTTCGGCTATGCTGTTCGGCGGACGCAGGCCGGGCACAATTCCGCTGATCAACGAAGCACTCTCGTGGGAGCACGGGGTGTTCATGGGTTCGTCGGCCGGGTCAGAGACCACGGCGGCCGCGCTGGGCCAGGCCGGTGTATTGCGGCGTGATCCGTTCGCCATGCTGCCCTTCTG